>ENA-UOOI01003269-UOOI01003269.1-fermentation-metagenome-genome-assembly--contig:-NODE-3269-length-12481-cov-3.843312_pt1 | contig 12481 bp, 13 predicted proteins | sample MGYA00245779_ERZ724027 | MGnify/ENA primary metagenome ERZ724027 (study PRJEB28704, sample SAMN03018318) | fermentation metagenome | biome: anthropogenic terrestrial biome; feature: soil; material... | reverse complement strand
GCCCTATAAGGGCTTGTTACCGGCTCTGGAGTCTAAAGACTCATTGAATTAGTTCGCCAGCCGCAACATCATTTATTTACAGAGTCCCCTTGGGGCTCCATTTATTTGTTCTTTTTTACTGGCTCACCCGTAAACGGGTCTATATACTCTTTTAATGTCATCTGATCATATTCCAAATCTTCTTGTAATTGATTTCGAATATACTCTTGTATCTTTTTCGCATTTACAGTATCTACGTAATATCCTCTGCACCAAAAATGTCTGTTTCCATATTTATACTTTAAATTTGCATGCCTTTCGAATATCATAAGTGTACTCTTCCCCTTTAGATATCCTTCGAAACTTGAAACACTTATACTTGGTGGAATTTCCACGAGCATATGAACATGATCTGGGCACATTTCCGCTTCTATTATGTGGTTTTTTTGTTTTGCAAGTTCCATTTTTCGGAACAGCGAAAAACTCCACTTGCAAAACAGGCCCATGGCCTAACAAAACAAAGATATGGGCCAGGCTATGAAAATCCTGGCTCATATTATCAAATCAAACACCCATTGGATATTGAAACATTCCATTTTCAAGACTCCAAATCCGGACTCTGTTTATTTGCTACCATCCTTCTGATCCGAACCCTTTTTTGATACATGATAAATCATTTTATTTTCCTTTCAAGCACTGATTTATGCATTTATTCTGCCTTACTATTGAACAGACCAGCGGTCTTGATAATCCCCGTGCCCGTCTTTTCCCCGAAGTATCCGCTTTCTTTCCTGCTCTACTTCCTGATGCTCTTTTGGCTTACTGGAAAACACCCTTCCTCAAATGGCACCTCTTCCCAGCAGAACTAATCAATATCAAGTTGTTCAATACCTTCCTGATATGTTGATACAAGCTTATCAACCTTCATATTATCAAACCTTTTTATATATGCATCCCAGCTTTTATCTGTAACTCCTTCTGCGATAAACTGTGGAATGGACTCTTTTACTGCATTATTGATATCAGTTTGAATCAGACTAAGCTCTTCACGCTGTTCTGAAGAGAGAGGTGCCATATCAAGATATCTGTTTGCGTACTTCTGAATAACTCCTGCCGCATCATACCTCTGGCAGTATTCTGTTTTTTGTATACGTTGTGGTGACATATTAAATGTCTCGGATATATATTTCGTTGGGGCAAAGAACAGGGCATTACAGTCCAGACAATCCCTGAGCTGACTGGTATCAGTAATCAGTGTGTTCACCTTTCCATTTTCAGCATCGTACTCCCAAGCTTTTCCCTCTTCCCCATAGTACATGGAGAACATGGCGGATGTCTCCAACAAGTTGTCAAGCCAACGCATGCTCTCAGGAATATGCTGATTCGAAGAGGTAACAAATGCCCCATTACCGGCAACCTCAAGATATCTTGCAATCTGAGGTTCTACCCCTTCCGGGGCAGTTGGCATATAAAGTGTGTGCGTTTTTGTAATACCTTCATCCCAACCCATTGCCATCAACCGCCATTCCACCGTAAAGCCTATATTTCCCTCTGTCTTTTTTACGTTGACCGTATTATCATCCTGAGATAGTACCTCCGGATCTAAAACACCTTCCTGATACAGCATGTGGAGCCATGTAAGGCAGTCTCTAAAGCCCTGTTGTGTAGGAGCAAACTGAATTTGCTTATCCTCATCTATATATAACCATTTTCCGCCAGCCGGCACGCCAAACATAGGGAGCATATTACGAACACACGAATTACCACTATCAATAGTAATGCATAAAGGAATCTCATCCGGCTGACCGTTACCATTTGGATCTCCGGTCTTAAATGCACGTAGAGTGTCTGTTAATTCATCAAAAGTCTGTGGCATAGGCAAACCAAGATTATCAAGCCACTCCTGATTAATAAAAAAATGTTGATCCGCATTAATATTTTGACCTACCAGATATCCGATGCTGTATTTTTTACCATCCGATGCAACAAGACTGAGGGTCGGATCTGAATCTTCCGCTTTTATACGTTCAGTATAAGTTGGCATATATTTTTCAGTCAGTTCGTCCACCGGAAGCAGAATTCCCTGAGACACTCCATATTCCTCCACGTTCATTCCTGTATTAGGTGTAATAAAGATATCCGGATACTCTCCCGATGAAAACATCAGATTGATTTTTGTCGACCAATCAGCAGCCTTTATCACGTCCCACTCAATGTGAATTCCTGTTTTCTTTTCCAGCTCCTGAACAAGCGGCATATCATTTGGAGGCATCAACGAATCCTGATTTCTGATGCCAAGTACTACTTTCAATGTTATCGGCTCCTTAACAATCGGAAATCCCTCTGCATTAAAATTATCGCTCTCTTCTGCCGCTGCTGTAGTCCCTGCTCCCTTTGTGGTTTCGGTATTCCCTCCGCTACCACAGCCTGCAAGAACAAAACCTGCAACCATCACTGCCATAAATCCTGATAAAAACTTCTTTTTCATCCTTTCTTCCTCCTTCTTTAACCTTTTAAGGAACCAATCATTACACCTTTTTCAAAGTATTTCTGAAGTAATGCATACAGCAGCACAACCGGGCCTGTAGCAATTACGATGATACAGTATTTTGCCACATTGGCTGTACGCATTGCCTCAGTCAGTGAAGCGGCATTCTCTGTCACACTCATCATATAATCACCTGATTTGTCCAGCTGGAGCGTTGCAAGAATCTCCCTCAGTACAGTTTGCAGAGGCAAAAGCTCACGGCCCTTCAGATACACCAGTCCAGTGAAATAATCGTTCCATTTGGATACACCATAATAAACTACCAAAACTGCGATAATCGACTTGCTAAGCGGGATTACGCATTTAAAGAAATAATCAAAATGGCTTGCTCCGTCCAGCACCGCTGCTTCATATAGTTCATGAGGGATGCTGTTCTGGATATAAGTCCTGGCTACCATCACATTCCATACACTGACACAGCCCATCAGAATCATGATTGCCCTTGTATTGTATAGACCCAAATCACGCATAACCAAAAATGTAGGAATCAATCCGCCACCAAAAAACATGGTAAAAATAAACATAAAGTTAAATATCTTCTTTCCCGGAAACGTAGGTCGTGACAAAGCATATCCGGCCGACATGGTGACCCAGATACTGATAATCACGCTGGTGACGGTATAGAAGATAGAGTTACCATAGGATGAAATCAACTCTTTATAGGCAAATACCGCCTTATATCCTCTGATCGAAAATTCAATCGGCCGCCAGATAACCTCACCCCGGTAGATCGCATCCGGATTGGATATGGATGCAATCACTACCAGATACAACGGATACAAAATGATGAACATAACAATGATCCAAAATATTGCATTAAATATATGAAAAGCTTTATTACTTGCGCTGCTCTTTCTTTTGCGTTTAACTTCTTTTTCCATTTTCACCCTCCTAGAACATACTTACATTTGACACTTTTTTGGACAACTTGTTAACCGACAGGATCAACACAAAGTTTATAATGTTGATAAAAATGCCAATGGCTGCTGTATAAGAAAACTGTCCACTTCCAAGACCTACATTATATACATAGACTCCAATGATATCAGAGGTAGGAATATTACCCGGTGTCTGGAGAACCAGTGCCTTATCTGTGTTACTGCTGAGCAGCTTTCCACAGTCCATGATAAACACCATGCCTGCTACCGGAAGCAGACTTGGTATATCAATGTATCTGATTTTTTGCAGTATGCTTGCTCCGTCAATCTCTGCTGCTTCATAAAGTGAGGTATCCACTCCCGCCAGGGAGGCGATATAGAGAATGGTTCCCCAGCCTGCAGACTGCCAGATTCCGGAAATAATATAAATCGGACGAAATGCACTGGCGCTTGACATAAAGTCAACCGGTTTCATCCCTAACGTTTGTCTCAGGGTATTAAATATACCATTGGTAGGAGAAAGGAATATGTAAAGCATTCCAGCTAATACTACCGTAGAAATAAAGTAAGGCACATAAATGCTTGTCTGAATAAACTTCTTTCTTGCCGGATTCTTAATCTGATTTAGTAAAATCGCAAGAATCAGAGGAATCGGAAAGCTGCATAAAAGCGAGTATAAATTCAGCAAAAGTGTATTGGATAAGAGCCTTTTAAAGTAATATGCGTCAAAAAAGTTCTGAAAATGTTTCAATCCAACCCAAGGGCTCCCCTGTATTCCGCTTACCGCCTTATAATCCCGAAATGCAATCTGTATTCCGTACATCGGAAGATAATTAAACACAATAAAGTAAATGACTGCCGGCAAAATCAAAACGTATAGTTGCCAGTTGTCTTTGATGATAAGACTCAATTTCTTTTTTCTTTGTTTTTCCATCTTTACCTACTCCCCCATCTTTTTCCATTTACTGTCTGGAATAATTTCCTATTGTTATCAAAATTTTCAATCACAGTATCTTTTTGATAAAAGTGAGTTGCATGTTTTACCGTCTTTCCCGGTAATCAAAGGGACTGTTCCATTTTCCAGCGCACTTAATATATCATCGATTTCTCCGGTATGACCTTCATAATCCAAATCAGGAATTGCTTTATAGGATTCATTGATTTTTTCATTAAGCTTGACATTTCCTTCTGCTTTGGGGAAAGCCATTTCCGGTACTGATTTCTGCCTTTACATCCCAGGGTGCACTGATCTTTGCATCGGTGCACTGCATAATAATACTCTTTATATCGCCAATCCGGTGAGATCCGAATCCTTCAACATGAATCGGGACACCAATAGCTCCCTGCTTAATCAATTGTTCAGCAAAAACAGCTGCCTCGACATGGATTCGTTCGCTATATTTCTTCCCGGTTTCTTGTACCATTTTTTTAGCTTCGCTAAGCTGCTCTAATGTGGTAAGCGGTGCTTTATCGGTAAAATAATCTTTCCCGGCAGCCATGACACTTAATCCCAGTGCACAACGCAGACTGGTAACTGCCAAACCGCAAACCAGCTTAATTTACGGATCATCTAAAATCTCCTTTTCCCTTACCGCTGTTTTTGTTCCTGGAAAACGCCTGATAAAATGCCGGACCTTTTCCTCGTCCAGATCATATACCCATTTTAACGTTGCCCCTGCCTCAATCAGCCCATCGCACATGCCATATATTTGACCGTGATCTAATGCTATCGCTGGAATGTGAAACTCACCTGGCTGCACGACAGGATTTGGTTTTCCCTTGGGCGCATAATTCATGCCATCCATTTTTCCCATCACTGATTTCCTCCCTGCTTCATGTTGCGTTTTTTACCTTCTTAAGTAGTATATCACATTTATCTATGCAAAAAATACACGGATTAAGGACTTTTTTTTGCGTCATGAGTTGTTTTTCGTCTCATGCTTTGTCTATATCGTACATCTATTTATTATATCTTATTTTTTACACATATCTTTGCACAAAAAGAAACACATCTCATGCTTCGCTTTTACGAAAAAGCATCCTGATGTGTAACTTTTTAATCCTTATTTGCTATTCAATTGATATTGCTTTGGTGAATATCCCACATGATTTAAGAATGTTCTGGAAAAATGAGAATAGTTGTTAAATCCGGTCATAAAGCATACATCATGTGGCGCATATCCTTTTCTCAGAAATTGTTGTGCCATTGCGACTCTCTTTATGATAATATACTGTTGTACTGAAACCCCAATAATCTTTTTAAAGCTTTTGCTGATATAGCTGCGATCATAATGCAGATAATCGGCAATATCATTTAATCTAATCTTCTCAGTAATGTGCTCTTCAATATACGAAAAGGTATCTGAAACTAATTTTGCGGTTTTCCCCAGATATTCTGGCAGCATCGGTATACCCGGCATTCTATTCAGCATCACAAGAATCTGTTTAATATACGCTTCCGCCAAAACATCATCTCCAAAATTTTCAAACCGTAACACCTTTTCCAGTAAAAAAGCATACGACTGATATTGAGAAATCTCTTCTTCCGTTAAATGATAATAAAACAGGCGTTCTGCTGCATTCTGATGAAAAAAAGCTGCAAGATTCGTTTTATCCGTTGAATATTCCAGCAAAAGCTCCGGATTGATGTTGATTACAATCCGGGTATACAATTCCGGAGTCTGCAATTCTCCCCGGTGAAAGGTGTATGGAGGAATACACACAAGATCTCCCCGCTTTATTTTCCTGACACTGTCCTCTGTATAAAAGACCATTTCTCCTTCCAGAAAAAGAAAAAGTTCGAAGCTGTCATGACTTTGCAGCAAAAAGTTAAATGCTGTAATTTCTGCAGTTTTGCATTCGCAGATTAAGTCATTTGGAAACATGATAATTTTTTTTTCAATTTTTTGATCTCGTGTCAAAACCATCCTCCTTACCTTTTACCCCAGTTGTACCTTTATAGGTATAGTTTCCACAGGAATGCCTGACAGAAGGTTTGCCAATCACTCCCAATCGTACTCCTCATATCCGCTATGCCAAAAAGGTGCATCTTTTCTATAATGCTCCTGATCCAACCCCAGCCATGCCCATGTGGCATTCTTATATGGCTAAACCTCTCGAAAAGCCCGGTTAAATAACATCTCACTCCACAAGCCGGCTACCTGCCGACCAAAGCCAGACTCAATAAAATTCCCGAAAATCCGGTTATCCACCGGTACATCGGTCCATTGTTCCCCCATGCTTAATTTTGACCTCATCATTACTCTACTCTCCATCCTTTCAGCTTAACACAGCTGTCATCACTTCCGTAGCGGGTACCGTTTTTCGTTATCCATACCCCGCCCTGCTCCTTCACCCGCAGGGTAAGCACATAGTTACCCATCACTAAATGTGGAGAGCGATAGCGCAGACCACTGTCACCGGCAAGACTGTAGAAATCTACCAATATCCGGTGAACCACTTCTCCCTGCTCGCTTTTAATCTCTACCTCACCATATCCTCCATGCTTTGATGTCTCACCAAACAGCATAATTCTCTCACCGGTAAAGGGGATGCTACAGGATTCACCAATGGTATTTGAATAAAAGTCTAGTTTATTCTCCGGTGGCAAACAACGTTCTATGTATTCATCCGGAGACCATACTCTCAGATATTCTTCAATCTCCATCATTCCATTTTTTGTTTTCAGCGGAAGCAGTACCAGAGTTGCCGCGGAACCCTGTCTTGGGAACGACCAGCGGTCACCTACATAAACCGGAAGTTTCCCGTCTTCCCTCTCATACATAAAAACAAAGGAGCATTGGGTATTACAGGTCAGACTTCCCTCTTTACAGAAAAGTCCCTTATGTTCCCATGGACCGTGAAGGTCTGTCGCAGTCAGATAATAATTATCATTTCTCTCCCAGCCTGTCTTGTTGGAAAACATCAGATAATAAATGCCATCTTCCTTAAACAATGCCGGAGACTCTCCGCCTGGAGAAAGATTTTTGGCAACCAGTTCCACCGCCTCTGTATAATCCTCACTGAGACGGTAAATATTTCCTTCGTGAGTCAACAGATATGCGGTGGAGTCATCGTCTACAAAAGTCCCCATATCCCACATATGAATGGGTTCTCCCTGAAAATAAAGAGGTCCTTTAAAGGTAAATTTCCCATCAATCCGGTCACTTACCGCCAGTCCGATATGAGGATCATTGTATTTCAAATCATCCGTATGCATTAACATGATATATTTCCCTGTTTGGGGGCATTTCAATACCTTTACCCTCTCCCCCACACGGTTTTCTCCTAAAAGACCGTCTTTTTGAGGAGGCAGGGCAAGTCCTTCAAATTTCCAGTTGGTGAAATCCCTTGTGGAATAGCAGGAAAAACCAATATATTTGTTGACGTCATCCGTCTTATATTCCCCAAACAGATAGAAGGTATCCCCCTCCTGCAGGATGCATGCACCGTGTGCATTTACCGTATTGTTATTCTGATCATACCATGAAATCCCGTTATAAATCATTTTATTCTTTTCTCCTCATATTCTTCATCAATAACATCAAGTTGTCCTGTAAATCATTTACTATCCTCACAAACCCTGCTGCCGGAATAGCCGAATCGTTTTGCAGATTCTTCGCTTCAGCAATCGCCTGCTTAAATGCTTCGATTTCCTACTCAGAGTAGATATCTGTTTTTCCGGTTTCCTGTTCACAGCTGGCGATCTGCTGTTCCAGACTGTTCATGGCTTGCTCCCTTGACAAATCGGTCGCTCCAAGTGTACTCTCTTCAAATCCCTTAAAGTTCTCTTTGCTTACCCAGCAGTTATCTTCATTATAATATCCTGTCTCTGCCGATATGTTATCATAGGATAATTATGTAAAGATATCTGGTGAGTATTTCATAAGAATACGGGAAAAGGGTGGGCTTCTTTATATAAGAGAAGACTTTACATTACCCTTGCTTGCGCCATCTCGCTAAAAGATAATCCGGTTCAAAGATCTTCTGGTGATAACATGCTCCTTTTGCTTTCTTTAGGACCGAATTCTGATGAGACTGCAGGAAGAAAAGAGACCTTTTCTGATAGAAATCCCGGATGAATGCAGAGTACAGCATTCGAGAACACAGGTTTTTGAGGAAACCAAGGTTCGAAGTTTCAGAATAACCTTGTGATGCAGAGATGCTCTTCAGAAGACCTACCTGCAGGGAATCTTTACAAAACTTTTCTATTCTGTTTTCCATACTGCTCAACGATACAGTCTTTTCCCTTGAACGCAATTCCATAGCTTATAACTGTATGGTATCCATTGAGAGCCTCCGCATATCTTTTATTTTTAATCTGATTTAAGGCCTCCTTGCAGGCGTGCTCCAAAGTCTCATTTTCTTTCGCATGCTTTATTTCAAAAAGCATAGCTCTACGTTTACGTTTGTCCTTGATTACCACGTCGGGTCTGCCATTTCCGTATTCATAGTTTGATTTTACAACGTAACCGGCACCTGCAAAAAGTCCGGACACAAAAGCATGATAGTAACTCTCCCTGTAATCGTGGTAGCTGATCGAGTTGAACAGCAAATCCGATATGCTGCTTGAAGCTGTTTTTGCATCACCATACCAAAAGGCTTTGAATATTTCCGTTCTGTCAATTGACTGCACATCTTTTTTAAACCACGCGACGACCGATTTTTGAAAAATGCTCTTTACTTCCTCATTAGGTATCCGCAAAACCGCCTTTTTCTCTTTCATTTGATACTCATCGAATGCAGCTCCTGACGGAAGATCTTTAATAGTCACTTCTTTTTCCTGTGTCAGATATCCGGTCATAAAAAGCAGACTCCACAGAGTCTCTTCAGATACTTCAAGAGAATCATATGTCAGATCTTCTGTAATAATCTCTTCAATAGATCCACCGCTTAATAACGTCTCAAATTTACTGTTTACGTCAAACTCCTCATTTTCAAACAGCTTATATATCACATCATTATGGCTGGTATCCGCCCAATAGTTGTCAGGCTGTGCAGTTGGATCGTCGATCAATGCGGATACATGATTGAGGACATCCCAGGGACAATAGACATCCACGCTGCCAAATCGGTATCCATCATACCATATACGCACTTCATCAGCGTGGTCCAAAAGACCTGCAGCGGAAAGCAGAGACTGTACTTCCGGTTCAGTAAAACCTATGCTCTCGTCAAATCTATTCCCAGTGATCGTATTCGAAGCAAGGTTGTTAATACCTGTAAATATGCTTTCTTTCGAAATTTTCAGACACCCTGTAATAACAGCAAATTTCAAGTGTGAATTGGTTTTTAGAACGGCACCTAACATCGCACGGATAACATCAAGCATCTCGTCATAATATCCACCATCATGTGCCTTTGCAAGGGGAACATCATATTCATCGATAAGCAGAATGGGCGGCTTATCATAGTAAGCATCCATCATGCGAGTGAGCAGAGCGAGACTATTTGACACACTTTCACGGTTTTCTGAGCGGTCGCACAACGCCTCTAAATCTCTTTTATCATCAATATCTGTCTTATCGCTTTCAATCAGGAAACGATTCTTTCGTGCCAATTCCGCGATAAGGATTTTTAAGCGTTCAAAAGCAGAGGCAAAATTTAATCCCTCCACATTTTTCAATGTAAGAAATATAACCGGCCAATGATTCATCCATTCTTTGCAAAGTCCATCTTCTTTTGAGATCTCCAATCCATCAAAATGAGCTTTACTGTCGCGGCTTATATCGAAAAAATCTTCCAGCATACTCATTGTTAGTGTCTTACCAAAACGCCGGGGACGAGTGACAAGATTTGCCTCAAACTGCTGGCTTAAAAGTTCTTTAATAAATGCAGTTTTGTCAACGTAATAATAATCACCCTCACGCATTTTTGCAAAGTTTTCAATTCCAACAGGGATTTTAATGCCCATGTCCATATGTTCCTTTCCAAGTATGTTTCTATATTACCATCCGCCGACCGTTTTATCAACCCATCTTTCCGGTATTCATCCCTCGAGCATCATTACATTCAGTAAGCTATTTTATTCTTGCCACTGACATACCCCGTCTGCTCATAAATGTCATACATCACATCCATCGTGGTCTCGACATCACGGACTCCGATCGGAGCTTTCCCATCTGTCTTAAGTGCATGATAAAAATCAGCGATGCAGGCTTCATGGCCGCTGCCCCAATAACTTTTGCCTGCCGCAGTTTTCTGCTTCAACGGCTGATAATGTATCTCCTTTTTCCCCTCTTCTAACACTTCCACTTCATTATCGCAGAGTCTGATCGTCATATGCTCAAAGATCAGTTCCATGTAAATCGGGGAGTTAGTGCAGTAGGCGGTTGTCGCATAAAGCAGACAGGAGGCATGATCTTCATATTGCAGATAGGCTTCCACGGTATCCTCGACATCAACCACCTGATCCAGGTGAAAATTCTGCATACCCGCCTTTACGCATTCAGGCTTTCCGAGGAAATACATGAGCAGATCCAGCGTGTGAATGGATTGATTAATCAGCACTCCTCCGCCCTCTGTCCTCAAATCCCCTCTCCAGTCGCTGCTCTCATAATAATTCCTGTCACGGCACCAGGTCACAAATGCTCTTCCGCCCAGGAATCTTCCCGTATCATGCTGATTGATTCTCTCTTTTACAAATCGGCTTGTTGCATTGTATCGGTTCTGAAAACAAATCCCGATCGGGATATGCTCACTATACTCTTCCAAATCCTTAAACTGTTCTCTGTTTACCGCCGGCGGTTTTTCGGAAAACACGGCGATTCCCCTTTTCGCCGCTTCGCCTGCCATCGGCACATGCAGATAATGCGGTGTACAGATATGAAGAACATCCGGCTTTTCTGCATCTAACATTTCCGTGAGAACCTGATATGGATGTCCCCCGTACGTTTCGGCGGCGGCCATGGCTCGCTCCGTCCTGATATCACAGACACCCACGAGTCTGGCATCTTTTATACTGTTGATCGCATGCAGATGCATGTTGGAAATTGTGCCGCACCCCACAACACAAACCTTCATATAAATTGACCTCCTTTAAGCCCAGTCCAGATCCCAGAGTATCGCTTTCAGTGCGTGAACCGCGATATCGAAGGCAAACGGCCGGTCGGCGAGCAGACGCTCTTTATGATCATTCTTTGTACCCTCATCCTCCAGTTTTTTGATTCCGGAAAAATGGGTCAGATGCGGTTCCAGAGATAAAAATCCCTCAAAATCTTTTTCTTTCAGCTTTCTTAAGATTTCTTTTACATTCCCATCCCCCATACCGGCGGGAACGACCAGCCTGGAATCCCACTGAGCGTCTTTGATGTGAACATAGGAAACATAATCTTTCAGCAGTTCATATGCTTCCAGTGTATCCTGCCCGCACTCCACGAAATTGGCAAAGTCAAAGATCTCTTTGAAATGATCTCCATAGAAACGCTCCATGATCTTTTTACATCCTTTTGCATCGTCTCCGAAGATTTTCTTTTCATTTTCATGAAGGAGTATCACATCCTGATTCGTAGCATAATCCACAAGTTTCGAGAGACGCTCCATCACCTCATCCTCATAGCTGTATTTATCTTCACCTTCCGGCATAAAAAAGCTGAACATGCGGATGTAAGAAGTATCAAAGATCTTTGCGTATTCTACCATTTTCTGATACTGTTTAAAATGTTCCTCGAAGGGCTCTCTGATATCCATCTTTCCGGTCGGTGCTCCGATCGTGGAAACCTTTAAACCTGCGGCGTCCAGTTTCGCTTTTGCCGCTTTCACTTCCTCTTTGCTGCAGTCGGCGATATTTTTGCCGTCAATCGCACGTATTTCGATATGTGTCAGTCCGTTTCTCTTGGCCCCGGCGATCTGCTCATCGAAGCTGTCTGCCAGTTCATCGGTAAATCCTGTAAGTATGATATGTCTCTTCATATTTAATAACTGCCCTCCGTATTGAACGTGATATCTTTTGCTACTTTTTTAACAGATGATTTCCGCCTCTGATTCAGTTCTCTTAGGAACAATTCCTCATCGATCGGAAGCGTGACTGTCTGATCCAGCCATGCGGACAGATGCATCGCGTTTGAAAGCATCAATC
>ENA-UOOI01003267-UOOI01003267.1-fermentation-metagenome-genome-assembly--contig:-NODE-3267-length-12485-cov-22.664119_pt1 | contig 12485 bp, 12 predicted proteins | sample MGYA00245779_ERZ724027 | MGnify/ENA primary metagenome ERZ724027 (study PRJEB28704, sample SAMN03018318) | fermentation metagenome | biome: anthropogenic terrestrial biome; feature: soil... | reverse complement strand
CAATGCTTTTCTGTCCCTTCCGGGAAAATTTTAAGAAGAAATTTTCAAGTTCAAACTTTCCCTGCATTTTATTTTGTTTAACCATTTTTAAAGCAGAGAGCAGCTTGTGCCTCCAGTAAAATAGTGTTACATAAGAAACGCCAATTTCCATGGCTGCCGCCTTAAGGGATAAGCCCTCAATGGTACACCTAATGAATGATTCCCATTTTTCAGGGAAGTGAGTCCTAGCAATTGGCGTGTTTGTAAAGTCATTAAATGTTCTTCTACAGCTTTTGCATATATATCTTTGTTTATCATTGTATTTTCCGTATAGCACAGTGTGGGTGCAGCCACAGTATGGGCATTTTCTTTCAGAATCATGTCTTAATGAAGCAAAATAAGATAATATATTTATATCAGTACATTTTTTATTCTCCATAGTAATCCAATCCCTTCAGTAATATGTAGGTATCTTAATTATTACCATTAGAGGATTGTCCTATTCACATCAACATTATTATTTAAAAGAGCCATAAGTGTCTGTTAGAAAATAAATATCTAATCACCGTAGCAGTCCCAAAATCTTTGAGGATTGGATATTTTATGACAGCTACAGTGAAGATATTTATTACTTTCTATATAGTTAACAGTATCAGAAAGGGATAGAGCTAAAATAAAAATTAAAAATAAATACTAAAATATATTGTATGTAAATTTATTAGTGCTACAGCTTCTTTTTTTATTGTAATCAGCTTCTTATAGCATATTTTTTCTCCAGCTGTCTAAAAATCAGTACAATAAACATGGTTATTGTTAAATATATTGCTGCAGCAGCTGCAAATGGAGTAATAGTAAAATCTCTTGTTACAATTTCCTTTGCAGCTCTGGACAGCTCTCCAATACCAATTACAGATACCAGGGCTGTGTCCTTTATTAAATTTATTGCTTCACTGCAGACTGGCGGGAATACCCTTATAACGGCCTGAGGCAATATAATTAATGACATGGTCTGATAATAATTCATTCCCAATACTTTTGCAGCTTCAAATTGCCCAATGTCAATTGAATTTATGCCGCTTCTGAAAATCTCTGCAAGATAAGCAGAATAATTTAGTACAAAAGCTATTGAAGCCGCTGTTAAAGGCTTAAATTTTACACCGAAGATTGGAAGACCAAAATATACAAAGAATATTTGCAGCAGCAGAGGTGTTCCTCTAAAGCACCATGTGTATGCACTTAAAATGTAATTTAAAATTTTCAATGTGGAAACTTTACCTAAGGCAATAAGCACACCTAAAGGAATGGAAAAAATTATTGTTATTAAGGAAAGTTTTAAAGTTATGCCGCTTCCTTTTAATATATATATAAAAATATCTATAGTATTAATTTTGAACACCTCACAAATAATTCTTTATTTTACGATAATACTTTTGCCAAACCATTTTTCAGATATTTTATCTGCAGTGCCATCCTTTTTCATATTATCCAAAACCTTGTCCAATTCTGTTTTAAAAGATGTATCTGATTTTCTGATTCCCACTCCATAGGATTCTTTTCCAAAGTTATCATTTAATATTTTATAGGTATCTGGCTTCTTCTGCATATAGTACCTTGCAACTACTTCATCTATTACTACAGCATCTATTCTCCCAGCTGATAAATCCATTAGAGCTTCAGTATTATTAGAGTATTTTCTAATTTCTTTTAATGATTTAGTAAAGCCTGAATCTTTATTTAAAGCTTCTTCTGAACTGCTTCCTAGCTGAACACCAATGGTTTTATTAGAAAAATCATTTTTTGAATTATATGAAGAAGAAGCATTAACAACTATTATTTGGCTGTTATTTAAATAAGGCTTAGAGAAGTCTATCTTTTGTTTCCTTTCATCAGTTATTGTGAGACCATTCCATATTAAATCTATATCCTTATTATTAAGACTCATCAGCACCCCATCCCAGTCTACAGGCTTAAAAACTGCCTTTACTCCCATTCTTTTTGCAGCTTCTTTTGCTAAATCTATATCAAACCCCGCTATTTGTCCTTTGTCATCTTTAAAACCCATTGGGGGAAAACTGTCGTCCAGTCCAACTACCAACTGACCCTTTGATTTAATATCGTTTAGAGAGTTATCTGCTGATTGTTTTTTGCTGCATCCAGTAAAAAGTGTTAATACAAAGGTAGTTAAGATTATTGCTGTAATTAATTTTTTCATTTAATTTGCCTCCTGCATTTATTTTATATAATTATAATTTATTACACTAAAGTTGTAAAGTACTAAATTGATAAGACATAATATTTTTTTATTGTAATGAAATTAATCTGTGAATAATGGTATAATTGTCTATGATAAAAGTAATTTTAATATTAATCACTAATCAATAAAGGAGGCATTTGATTTTAAATCTTTTTAAAATCGAGTAAATTTATGGAATATAAAACTATTAGTCAGCTTGAGGCAGGTACAAAAATTGATGGATTTTATATAATCAAATCTGTGGAAGTAAAGACTTCCTCCACAAATAAAAAATATCTGGATTTTACTTTGGGAGATAAGACTGGAGAAATAAATGCAAAGCTATGGGACTGTTCAGATGAGGATTTAGACACCTATAAGGCTAATACTCTTGTAAAAGTCAGAGCAGTTGTAGCAGACTGGCAAAGCAGATTACAATTAAAATTAGAAAGAATAAGATTATCAGTTCCTGAGGACAATGTAAATATTGAGGATTTTGTTCCAGTTGCTCCATATTCATCTGAAGATATGTACAGCACATTACTTGGTTATATAAATAATATGAAAGATGAAGATATAAAAAATATAGTAATGTACATTATTGAAGAAAAGGAAGAAAAGTTGAAGCACTACCCGGCTGCCATGAAAAATCACCACTCTATAAGGGGAGGACTTCTATACCATGTTACTACAATGCTGAAAGTTGGAGAAAAAATATGTGAAGTTTATACATCTTTAAATAAAGATCTGCTGTTCGGTGGTATAATTCTTCATGATATTGCCAAAATAGAAGAAATGGATGCCAGTGAACTTGGCATTGTTAATGGTTATACAGTAGAGGGTCAGCTTTTAGGACATATAATTCAGGGCATTAAGCAGGTTGAAATTGCTGCTGATGCATTAGGTGTAGATAAGGAAAAATCCATGCTTTTACAGCATTTAATTTTAACTCATCATTATGAGCCTGAGTATGGCAGCCCTAAGAAACCAATGATTCCTGAAGGAGAGATACTGCACCATCTGGATGAAATGGATGCCGTTATGTTTGATATGAACAAAGCACTTCAGAGTACTGAAGAAGGCTGCTTCAGCGATAAAGTATGGACACTTCAGAGGAAAGTTTACAAACCAGAAAATTAATATTATTTAATATTAATATAAAGTTTACTATAAGTTAAAAAATTAAATAACTAAATTTTGGAGGGTTGTATTATGAATGAACAAAGGATACAAAGAGTTATAGAAAGAATGAAGGAATTAAATGTCACTCAGACAATAGTTACTTCAACTCCGGATTTATTTTATCTTCTTGGAAAGTGGATAGAATCTGGTGAGAGAATGATAGCTTTATATTTAAATACCAATGGAGAGAAAAAATTAATTATTAATGAAATAGTAACAAATTTGAAAGCTTTATCAGGGGTAGAGATTTTATCTTATAATGATGATGGCAATCCAGTAGAAATATTAAGCAATGTAATTAATCCAAAAGAACCATTAGCTATAGATAAATTCTGGCATGCACATTTTTTAATTGAACTTATGGAAAAGATGCCTGAACTAAAGACTATTAATTCAAAAGCTGTTGATGCCGTAAGAATGGAAAAGGATGCTGAGGAAAGAAAACTGCTTCAGGAAGCTGCAGATGTAGTTGATAAGGCCGTAACAGATTTAATTGATTATTTAAAGAAGAATCCACATGTTACTGAAAATAAAGCTGCAGAAAAGTTAAAGGAGATTTTTGCTTCATATGGAACTAACGAGTACTCCTTTGATCCAATTATTGCATATGGTGAAAATGGGGCTGATCCTCATCATACAACAGATTCAGTTTCTACACTTAAAAAAGGTGATTCTATTGTAATAGACATTGGAGGAAGAACTAATGTTTACTGTTCCGATACTACAAGAACGGTTTTCTATGATCACTGCTCAGATGAAGAAGAAAAAGTATATAATACTGTAAAGGCTGCAAATTTAGCAGGAATTGCTGCAGTTAAACCTGGAGTAAGATTCTGTGATATAGACAGAGCAGCAAGAAAGGTAATAGAGGATGCAGGCTATGGCAAGTACTTTACACATAGAACTGGACATTCCATTGGTATAGAAGATCACGAAAACCCATCAGTAAGTTCTACTGATGAGACAATTGTAAAAGAAGGAATGGCATTTTCTATTGAACCTGGAATTTATCTGCCAGGTAAGTTTGGAGTTAGAATTGAAGATATTGTTATAGCAGCAAAAGACGGCTGTGATGTACTTAATAAAACTTCAAAGGACTTAAAAGTAATCTAAATTAAAAATAAATGCCGGTCTCTCATATAAAAAAGAGTCCGGCATTTTGTATTATATACTATTTAATTTTTGAATTCAGCTCTTGTAAACTTTTCTTAAGGTTTTCATCAATACTGTTTTCCAAGGCTGCATTTAATAGTTCCCCATCTTCAACTACTTTTTTACCACTTACAAAAACATCCTTGACTTTGTTATTTTTCATTATCTTTAAGTCACAGAAAGCCCCAATACCAATGTCTTCAATACAGCCATTGTTAAACTCAACAGCTTCACCTCCAAGCATATCAATGATATCTTCAGGGATATCTTTATAGTTATCTTTTAGAAATGTTTTTTCATCCTCAATTGAAAGTGAATAGTTGCTTGCTTCGCCGTCTGTTCCCAGATAAGTTACTATTCCATGCTTTAAAAAACAAGGAATATCAGCAGTACCAACCCCCATTTTTTTGTTCATTCTTGCATTGATAACTATCTTCATATTGTATTTAGCTATAAGCTCTATTTCCTTTTCATTCAGCCAGATACAGTCTGACAATAACAAATTTTTTAAACTGCTTATATAATTTTTCTTATATAAATCAACTAAGAATTCAACAGGTCTTAAACCATATTTTTTAAGGCATAATGAAACATCATTTTTATCTTCAGAAAGATGAATTTGTACTAATCTGTTATATTTGTTTCCTAAATTTACAGCATTGATAATTGACTCCATAGATGACCCATGCAGACTATGTACTGCAGGTGCAATAACTATATTATTGCTTTTTATACCATCCAATAAAGATGTAAAATTACTGGTATATTCCTCCACGGATTCAAAATAACTTCTTTGTGATAAAATTTTACCTTCATAGGAATCCTCATTAATAACATCATAGTTTACTCTTCCAAAATATAGTCGTATACCAGTATCCTCTGCGGCTTTTATCACCTGCTGATCATAAAGATTGTCTGCATTATTATGACAGTAAAATGAAACAATTACAGAGGTTATTCCATTTAAAAGCATTGTTCTAAATGCACTTACACATCCATAATAAATATGTGAAGGTTCAAGTAAAACACTATATTTGTAAATTGTATTTTTACACCAAGTGGATAAATCCCAGTCTTTATTTACAATATTTTTATACAGTGACTGTTCTGGATGGCTGTGACAGTTAAAATCACCACATTCAATTAAATATTCAGGTCCATAGGACAAAATATCAAACTCTTTATTTTTAGGAATATCACATGATAAGATAAAATCTTTAATTATTCCTGTAGAGCTATCCACAGCTAAGTATCCGCTTTTCACCTTATCCTGTATTTTAAATTGCCCAGAGATAATAGTAGTTTTTTTCATATTTACCACCCCTTTGAAAGTGAGTAATATTATTATAAACCAATGAGCAGAAATTTGCCATAAAAGTGTAAATAAATGTTAATAATAGAGAACCACATGTAATTTAAACTGCAATAAAGGTGGTACTTTAATTATTATAAGCTGTATGAGAAAATATAATCAAATAAAAAAAGTGGAGGCATAATTTTATGAAGGTTGGAGTAATAATGGGTGGAATCTCTTCAGAAAGAGAAGTATCATTAAAAAGCGGAGAAGAAGTAATAAGAAATATAAATAACTCCAAATATGAAGCAGTTCCAATTATTATAGATAAAAAACAGGATATATTTAATAAAGTTAAAGGAATTGATTTTGCATTTATAGCACTGCATGGTAAGTTCGGAGAAGATGGAACTGTTCAGGCTGTATTGCAGACACTTAATATTCCATACTCAGGATGCGGACCATTGACAAGCGGAATTTGTATGGATAAGGATATGACAAAGAAGGTCCTTAAGTCTCAAGGCATATTAACCGGAAAATGGATAAATTTAAAATCAGCCGAAGAAATTGACTATAGCAGAATTGAAGAATTAGGTTACCCAGTAGTAGTAAAGCCAAACAATGGAGGTTCCAGTGTTGCAACATCAATAATAAAGAAAAAAGATGATGTTAAAGCTGCAGTAATTGAAGCATTAAAATATGACAATGAGGTTATGATTGAGGAATATATAAAGGGAGACGAAATAACCTGCTGCATGTTCAATGGTGAAATGTATCCAATATTAGCCATAAAGCCTAAAGCTGAATTTTTCGATTATACAGCAAAATATGCTGATGGCGGATCAGATGAAATCATTGTTGAGCTTGAAGAAAAATTACAGAGCAGAGTCAGAGATATGTCTATAAAATGCTGGGACTCATTAAAGTGCAGTGTATATGCAAGAGTTGACATGATAGTCAGGGAAGGAGTTCCATATGTATTGGAATTAAATACACTTCCTGGTATGACAAAAAATAGCCTGTTTCCAAAAAGTGCAGCATCCAAAGGTATATCCTTCGGTGAGCTGTTAAATATGATTATTGAACAATCACTTAAAGAGAATAGATAGAAAGTAAATAAAGTAAGAAAATTCATAGTTAAATCTGAAATAAAATCATTTTAGATTTTCACTATGGTTTCTTACTTTTTATTTTGCACTTTATTATTTATAAGGTTATAGTATTAGTATAACTTTTTTAGAAATCAGGGGTGAAAAAATTGTTTGTAGATTTTAAACCTAATGGCAAAGCACCTGTTTATATTCAAATCAAAGATTATATTAAAGATATGATATTAAGAGGAATGCTTCAAAAAAATGAGAAACTTCCATCTACAAGGGATTTAGCTGCTGCATTAAATGTAAGCAGAAATACAGTAGTTACCTCATATGAATTTTTACAGGATGAAGGCTTTATTTACATGATAAAAGGTAAAGGAGCATATGTGGAGGATCTTCATATAGCATCTGAGGAAAACTGGAATGTTGACTGGAAAGATAAAATAAATCAGTACTGCACTATGGCAGAAGAACTTGATATTATAAAGCATGAAGCAAAATGGGTTAAAGGAATGATATCATTTAAGAGTATTTCTCCTGATGAAAAACTATTCAATATAGGTGATTTTAAAAAAGCATTTCTGAATAGGATTAGTTATGAGGGGGAAAAGCTTCTAAATTACGGATATGCCAAAGGATATAAACCATTAATTGAATATCTGCTTAAATATTTAAAAAATAAAGGTATTAATATAGAAAATAAGGATATTTTAATTACCAATGGATTTACTGAAGGATTTGATATAGTTTTATCATGCTTAACTGAGAAAGGTGATAAAATAGTCTGCGAAAATCCAACTCATAATACTGCAATTAAAATAATGAAGCTCCATAAGCTTGATATATGCGGAATTTCTATGGACAGTACTGGAATTAATGAAGAAGAGCTTGAAAAGCTGCTGTCAAAGGAAAAGGTTAAGCTTTCTTATTTAATTCCTTCTTATCATAATCCAACGGGAACAGTAATGAGTTCAGATAAGAGGATTAATGTGTACAAAATTCTTAAGAAGTTCAACATACCAATTATTGAGGATGGTTTTAATGAAGAACTAAGATATTCAGGAGCCCATTTGTCACCATTAGCAGCTTTATCTGCCCATGGCAACAGTGTTATTTATATAGGCAGCTTTTCTAAGGTGCTTTTCCCGGGAATGAGGATAGGATGGATTCTTGCAGATAAAAAGCTTATAAGTTATCTTGAAAGTGTAAAAAGAAGCAGAAATATCCACACTTCCTTTATAGATCAGGGAATTTTATATGAGTACCTTATTGAAGGAAACTTTGAAAAGTATATAAAAAAGGTTAGAAAAGTGTATAAAGAGAAGTACGAAATTGCAATAAAGTGTGCTGAAAAATACATCCCTTCAGCTGAAATATTTGGTGAAGGAGGACTTCATATCTTTATAAGGATAAAAGGATTGGATTCAAGAAAACTTTTAAATTCATGTATGAAAAATGGAGTTATCTTTACTCCAGGGGATATTTTTTATACAGACGGACAAGGCAAAGATACCTTTAGATTAGGCTTTGCAAGATTAAGTGATGCTGAAATAGAAAAGGGCATTAAAATCATTGGAGAAGAGGCATGTAAATATAAAACATGTTTGACTAATTTATAAAAATAAATTAGAATATTTTTTATAAATTGCTCTTATAATAGAATAAGGATGGTGTTAAAATTGAATAAAACTTTAAAAACCATATTAATTATCATAGCAGTTCTTGCAGTTATTATATTTCCCATAGCTGGAACATATAATAGCATGATAAGCTTAGAACAACAGGTTAATACATCAGAATCAAATATAGATACTCAGCTTCAAAGAAGATCTGACTTAATACCGAATCTGGTTGAAACAGTAAAGGGATATGCAGCACAAGAAAAGGGTATTTATACTGATATTGCCAATGCCAGGGCAAAACTTGCAGGTGCACAGACTGTAACTGATAAGGCCAATGCCGACAGCCAGTTGTCTTCAGCTTTATCACGATTACTAGTTGTTGTAGAAAATTACCCGGACCTTAAGTCCAGCCAGAATTTCAGAGATCTGTCTGTAGCACTGGAAGGAACTGAAAATAGAATATCCGTTGCAAGGCAGCAGTATAACAATGCAGTAAATGAATATAATACAAGCATAAGAAAGTTTCCAAATTCCATTATAGCTGGAATATTCAGATTCAATGAAAAACCTTACTATAAAGCCAGCAATGGAGCTAAGGAAGTTCCTAAAGTAAACTTTACAAAGTAGGCATATTAATATGAATAAAAAGATAGTAAATAATAAAATATTAATTTTAATTTTTACTGTATTATATTTAGCTTTTACCTTTAACATAGTTTCAGCAGCAGATATTCCAAAGCCCACTTCATTAAAATATGTTAATGATTATGCTGGTGTAATTGATAATGATACATCTAATTATCTTGTGTCAGTAGGAAAAGAAGTTGAAGATAAAACAGGAGCTCAAATCACTGTTGTTATTATAAACTCATTAAATGGCAGTGATATAGAGTCTTATTCAAACCAGCTATTTAATGAATGGGGCATTGGTCAGAAAAATAAAGATAATGGATTATTAATACTTTTATCTATGAAAGACAGAAAGTGGAGAGTAGAGGTAGGAAAAGGACTTGAAGGAGCTATAACAGATATTTATTCTGCCAGAGTTATGGACAGTGTAGCTGCCCCTCTTTTTAAGCAGGGTAAGTATGGCGATGGGATTAAACAGGTATTTTCTATTTTTGCAGATGATATTGCTAAAGAGTATAACGTTAAATTAGATAAGAATATTAAAGTTACAGCACCAGATACTAATACTGAAGATTCTAATAAAAGTACTCCCATTATTGCTTACATTATTGGGGGACTGTTTCTTATAGATTTATTGTTTAACAAAGCCAGAGTCACAAAAACACTAATTCAACTGATATTCTGGTCTTCATTCTTTGGAGGAGGAAGACGAGGGGGACGAGGCGGAAGAGGTGGTGGAGGTTTCGGAGGCTTTGGGGGGGGAGATTCCTCAGGAGGCTTCGGAGGCTTTGGAGGAGGATCTTCCGGCGGCGGCGGATCCTCTGGAGGCTGGTAGAAACTAAAGATTAAAGATTAAAGAACAAAGAACAAATTTAGATAAGAACTAAAAACTAAGAAGTAAGAACTTTTTTGAAGTAAGAACTAAGAAGTAAGACTGGGAACGTAAATAGGTTTGTGTAAAACTAAATCTATTTACGTTTTTTTTTGTATATGTAGCTGGCAGCATTTATAAAGTACCTGACCCCTGTAAGAAATTAGAAGTAATGATTTGTTTGCTTGTTTGTTTAAATAAATATTATTTTTTTGTATTTATTCGCAGCTACCCCATGTCGCTAAGCTGATAAAAACATGTCACTTTTAATGCGACATGTTTATAGCAGAAAAGATTAAAGATTAAAGAACAAAGATTAAATAAGGATACTTTTTGCTGGCATCAAAAATTTATAATCAAATCAAGTAATTTGGGGAAACACAAAAAGCACTTCCGTAAAAGTGCTAAAAATTTATAGAATTTTAGATACGATTATTATTTCCTTCTTGCCTTCCTGAAATACTGCTTTTCCACTTCGCTGTAAAAGCAGTCTTTAAATTCATCATCCTCTTCTTCAGTTTCAAAATAGGCAGGTGCTGTTTTATTTTTTGACTTAGGATTTTTCTTTGGAGATTTTCCAAATAAAGAAGCAGCAGTTTGTTTTGATTTTTCTGCTGTCTTTGTTAAAATCTGATACAAATTGCTTACGGAGCCCCTTCTTTTTATTATAATTATTCCATTTTCTATTAACTCTTTTATATACCTTTGAATTGTTCTAATGCACTTTTTCATTTGTTCAGCTAAAGTTTTCTGAGATGGAAAACAGGTATCCTTATTTCCATAACAATATCTGTTTAAAATACAATACAATTTAAATGCTCCCTGGCTGATGTTTTCATTAGATATAATTTCATTTGGAATCATTGTAAAATTGGTCATTTTATACACCCCCGAATTCAGTTATAAGTTAAAAGTTGGAAGTTCAAAGTTTCTCCAGTTATAAGTTGAAAGTTGTTACCTCTTACTTCTTACTTCTTACCTATAAATTATATATGCAGCAATAGAGAAAACAGGACAAGGTAAATTACCGACATATTTCGGGTGCTGCCTGGTTACATTCGACAAAAAATAACAAAGATTAAAGAATAAATAATGTAGTCTTTCTTTACAGAAAAACCAGAAGCTTAAATAGATGATTTACTTTACATCTATTTAACAAATACCGATAACAAAAAAATAAGTTGTGAGGGGCTGTCGTATTAGTTAAATTAAGCATCATAAAAAATAAATTCTATGACGCCTTAATGTTCTAGGTAATTAACCATAGATATGTATATGCGAATTTTATATTTACTTATATGTTAAAAAATGCTAATATTTAATAATAGTTTTATTTGCTGCACCCAGAACTTGAAAAATTAAATCAATTTGTACTAAATCAAAGGCAATTCTATGAATGGATTGGCAGGGTTAACACTTTTGAATTAGATGTTCCTTGTTATACAACAGGTACAAGATTATTACGAGAAGGCCAGAATTATATATAGTTACTTACTGACGGAGTATTAGAATGTGGGGACAGACCATTTGAAAATGCGAGGTATCTATATAAGATTTTGACAAAGGATATTGATGTATCTCAAAATATATTAAAAGTTCTTAAAGAAGCTTACAAACAAAAGGGCAGAGATAGTGCCACAATAATTGGCTGGTCATATTTTAATAATCATAAAGCGCAAAGACCCTATGGCTAATATATTTTTTATAAGCTAATATGGAACTTAATTTATTGCTTCTAATTACTGTATAGCAGTGGTAAGACAAATGTGTAACAAGGTTTTAATAGGAAGGAGAGCAGTTATGGGGGGGAAGACATATATTTATACGATAACCTCTTTTATTTTATTAGCATTTGCAATATTAAAAAATGGTTTCGATACTGTTATTATGTGCCGCTTTGTTCTTGTTTTATCAGTGTTAATTGCTATTATTGGAATAGTACAGATAATAAGAATTTGGAAAAATGATAATAAAATTTTGAATGCTTTGGATTCATGGTTACTGTTATTAAATATATTATTGATAATAATAAACTCTTTCTGGTTATGGATTACAACCTTTAAAGATGGAATGTAATATGCATAATTCTTTCTTTGCGGCACAAGGGTAATTTAGTGTGACTTGTCTTACAACATAAGGGGAGGAGATATAATGAATAAAAATAATATTTCTGTACAAAAAGCTCAAAAAAAAGACTATGATGAACTACGCAAGATTTTTTTTAACACAAGACAGGAAAGTTTTACTTGGGTGAAACATGGTAGTATAAAATTAGAAGATTTTGATAGTAGCACGGAAGGCGAATTAATATTAACAGCAAAAATAGGCAATGAAATTGTTGGATTTGCTTCAATTTGGGAAGAAGATAAATTTAGTAACTATTCAGCTACCCTAAAAAGTATATAAAAAAGCACCTTACTGTCAA
>ENA-UOOI01003266-UOOI01003266.1-fermentation-metagenome-genome-assembly--contig:-NODE-3266-length-12488-cov-10.499558_pt1 | contig 12488 bp, 10 predicted proteins | sample MGYA00245779_ERZ724027 | MGnify/ENA primary metagenome ERZ724027 (study PRJEB28704, sample SAMN03018318) | fermentation metagenome | biome: anthropogenic terrestrial biome; feature: soil... | reverse complement strand
TTCTTACTTTAAAATCAGCTCCGGCAAAAGGGAAAGCGGCGGTTCGGTTCCAAAAATTTAATAATTTCAAGTAAAGTTGGGTGTTATAATTATGAATATTAGAGATCTGGAATATTTCAATTCTCTCTGCACGACTAAAAGTTTCACTAAAACTTCAAGACAATTCTATATATCACAACCTTCTATAACCATGGCACTTCACAGACTTGAAAAAGAATTAGATACAAAACTCATAATAAGAGATCATTCCAGGAATGAAATACTGCTTACAAAATCCGGAGAGGTTTTGGAAAACCATATAAAAAATATACTTCTGGAAATAAAAAAAACCAAATCAGAAATAGCCCGTATAAACGGTGACAAGATAAAGCTGGGGGTTCCTCCCATAATAGGTGCATATTACTTTCCACTGATTTTAAAAGATCTGGCTAAAAACGGCCTAGACAAGTGTATTACCCTAGTGGAAACAGGATCCGTAAAAATGAAGGAATTATTGCTAAAAGGCGAAGTGGATATATCTTTCATAGGATCTATAACTCCCATAAAAGAGGAAACAATTAAATCTCATATTCTGACAACAGATGAATTTGCCATTTGTGTAAACAAAAACCATACTTTAGCTAAAAAAGACACTTTGGATTTCAAAGAGCTTTCAGGAGAAAGATTTATTTCTTTAGGTGAAAACTATGTACACAATTATGTTTTAAAAGAATTATGCCGCAAAAATAACATATCCACAAGTTATTTTTACAACACTGATGAAATTCAGACTGCAAAATCTCTAATAGCCTCAGGTCTGGGAGTAGGATTAATGGTGCACAAGGCCGTCAAAGACACAGATGCCATAAAGACGCTGTCTCTCAGAAACCCCATACATTTTTATATATCTCTGGCATTTAAAAAAGATCACCGTATGGTCCCGCAGGAAAAGAAAATCATAGATATAATACTTGATTCAAGTAAAAAAAATTGATATTTAATATAAATGCCTGGAACAATAAACCCCAGGCATTTATATTTTCAAATTCCCTTACTTTTAAAAAATCACGAAAGGTTATAATTTTACAGTCCTCGATTCACCCTTCATGTTATAAAATGTTGCTTCAGCTTCTTCTGCACAGAAAATTTCAAAAGTAGGATCATCAACACTGTAGAGTTTTTTAAGAGCAGGCATTTCCTCCAATGCCGCACGCTTTGAATCCTCAGTTGTGATAAAGCTTGCCTTTCCCTTCAAGCGGATCCATTTATCAGTTCCACATACACCACATATCTCAAATTTAGGGCTGGCCTTCAATTGTTTGTATACATTTTTCTTATTGCTTGTAGAAAAACATAGCTTGTTCTTATATTTCATCACGAATCCAAAAGGTCTTACCTTTGGTTCAGAACCATCTACAGTAGCAAGATAAAAAATAGAACTGTCTTTTAAAAATTTAAGAATTTCATTCATTTTCCCTTTACCTCCCTTAAGTAATCTGCCTTTATTGTTCTATTATATTACATACCTTCATTATAAATTGAGTACAAATCCATGTCAACGTGAATTATAAGAAAATATAAAATATTTCTGTAAATTCCTTTCAAGCATTTAACTACACAAATTTAAGATGAGATTCACAATAACATGCAAACTTCAGCCTTTCTATTTTAAAATTGGCATCTGCCAGTATCTTCGGCCAGCATTTAATATAATCCATCACCTTGATTTTGCTATTATCTAACAAGTCGGTCCATGAGCCATTCCCAATTTTTTTCTTAAGCCAGCGTTCATATTCAGCCTCTGCCAAAATGCCCAATTCCTTTTCCGTAAATTCAATGGCTTCAATTTTTTTACCTTCAGATACGGAAATCAGATCATAATAAACTTTATAGAGCATATCGGGAATATTCCTTACATTATTTCTTACAAATTCCCTTTTATCTTCGCTGAGACTGTTCCAACACCCGTCGGGGGTCAAGTTCATTTTATCACTGCCTTCAAAAATCAACTTGTATCTATAGTTGAAAGCCTCTGAAAGCTGTTCGACTTTCTCGTTAAAAAATTCGTCTCTCATCAAATGGTGGGTGAATTCATCCTCGTCAACATGTAACCTCAGCTGATCTTTAGGCGGTAGATAGGACTGCTCCCACTTTTTTGCATCAGTCAACCTGCTCATTTCCAATATTGCTTCCATGGATCTCGATTCATGTTTATATCTGCTGATTTTCAAAAGTGCTCTCAGCACACCATTGTCTATTTGAGCTTCACCTCTTTCATTTATAAGATGAGGTGCTTTACGTTCCAAAAGAGATCTGAGAAGCATCGCCCTCCGGATGATGAACAATTGATCCCACTGATCGTCCGTTTGATTAAGGCCTAAAATATTTACATAACCTCTTAACCTGCTTATAAAGTCAGGGCCTTTCGCATTTTGAAATTCTTTAAGAAATTTCCCATACTCAGTTTCATCTGAAATATCTCCTCCGCAAAATTCTTCAAATGTGCTGCTGGTTCCCCCTGCAAATACAAAAATAGCTTTCCCTATGGGATGGACGGAATTATCCTCCCTGAACACACCGTCCTGCATGGGAGCCAGAAAATACTTAAGCCATCCCAATTTCTTTTCAAAAGTTGAATCGAATTCATCAAAGAATACCAATGGAATTTTACCTATCAAAGAGATGTCCCTTATCTTGTGAAAACTTATAATCAGATCAGACAATGTTCGAAATTGAGACAAATTAAAATCCAATTTCTCAATCAGATTCGGAGCCACGCAAGAGGCAACCTCCGTTACTCCAAAAGATTTTCCGGAACCGGGTGTTCCGAATACTGCAATTGAAAGAGGCCGTATGCTGTTCTTGGAAAGGACATATTCTGACATGAGATTTTTGATGCTCTTGTAGGCCTCAAATTCGTCTCTGTCCACAGTCTTCAATTTTCCGAACTGTGCTATGGGTATATATTTAAGGGCACTTTCCTCTCCATTTTTAACAATATCATAAGCTATTTCGGCTAAATTGGTAGAGCTCTTATCCTTGATAATATACCAACACGACTGACATTCAGTATTATTCGAATTAGGTATTTCAACATCCTGTATATACTCCTTGTATATGAAGTCATTTTTCCCTTCACTGAAAATTAAAGGACTTGGAAAAACACTTTCCACAATATTCCTGCCAAACCCATACCTGAAATATTTCTGTACGGCCACAATTCCTTCACGTATACCGTCATCAATGGACTTATCGATGGGATCATCCTTGTATTTTCCCAAAACCAGGGACTTTGCCAATCCAGCAACAAAGCAGGAAGTAAGTCCATACATTTTACCCTGAATTCCCTTTATCAAATCTCCCTCAAAAGCGTATGTCAAAAAATATAGTCTGGATTTAGCTTTGGCATTTCCATCATTTCTATAGTATATGGCACCTTCCAGACCCAATGGTATGATAAGACGGCTGCATCTTGACAGGAAAGCAATACTTGGATTATTTTTTATCTGCCAGACAAAGTCCAGTGCCGTCCTTTCCCAGGAAAGATTTTTACTTATATTAACCTCTTTGGAGCGCAAATCATCTCCATTTATAACCACTATAGTATTTTTCATATGAAATTTTTCTAAGTATTTCCAAAGTTTGCTTGAGCTAGAAGGGTTATCCATTTTATATATGATTGCAGGATGTCTATTTAAATTTTTTAAAGCCGAAGGCCAAAATTCATCATTATTATTAAAACCATTGTTTTCATCATCCAATATAACCAAATCCGCATTTTCATCGTCATCTGCAACGGGAAACAGCCCTGGAGCACCAAAAGGTATTTCTGTAAATCCCAAAAATTCTTTTACCCTATAAACTCTGCTTTTATCTTTATACTTGGATGTTGTAGGAAAAAGCCCCAGTTCAATAGTAGAACTTAAAAGCCCCTCCGGTAGATGCTCCCTATCACAGCTTATTTCAGGAGAAATAACGTTAGCTCCCGTTGATAGAGATACAAATTTGGCTAAAAGCAAGGCTTCGCCTTCACTCAGCCTGCTGTATAGATGCGGATACTGCTGCCAGTTCAAGTCGCTGATATACTCATTGTTAATTTTCCAGAATAATAAATTTACACATATATCGCCAGATACGACAATGTTAAAATCTTTTATTTTCACCATTTTCATTTCAGCCACCTTTTCTCCATTTCAATCAAACAATTCTCCATTAAATACTTTTTGTGTCAGTGAGTCAAAACATTCCTGCAATTTTTTCAAACTTTTCTGCAGCTTTTCCCTCTGATTTCTTATATACTGTACTGACGCTGCAAACTTATCTTGAAATTTTACAGGTGGAATAGGCAATTTCAGGCTGCCGATGACTTCAAGATTCAAAAAAGCCTGGGCTTCACCTGCACAATACTTATACAAAATACAATTTTTTAAATAGTTTAATTCATACTCCATAAATATGGGGTTCACCCTATTCTTATCTAATTTCAGCAAAGCCACATTTTTCATGCTGAATTCCTCATGCAGTGGATTAAAAACGGCATTCCCCACACCAGATCCTATGTTGGTATACAATATATCTCCATATTCCGGATCACATCTCCTGTATATTTTCCGATGATCCGCTTCAGAGATAAATTTCAAATCCGACAGATCCAGCTTGAAAGGTTTTATATTCCTGCCTGTAATGAATTTGACCCCATTTTCTCCCTTACGGGGAGTGTCATGAGTACCATCCGTAATCTTATCACAAACATCTTTCAGCTCCTTCTCTTCCCACCCATATTTATTTAACCGCAGATCTCCGAACATATTATAAAAAATACTTTTTATCAGATCTTCCAGAATTTTCATTTGAACTTTTCTCTTATTTATAAGATCTCGAATTTTATCCAATATTTTTACAATCTTGAACTGAGAGTCCAGATCCAGAACCGGTATCAACTGCTCTCCCAAAATTTTATGCCCGAGATGCTTCTGAACCCCGCATTTCATCTGATTTCCAATTATATTTTGAAATTTAATTGACGATAAATAATAAAATAGGTAGTCTCTGTTTAGCAGACTTTGATCAAAGTTTATCTTAAAGAGATTATTGCTAAGCACTCCGTGTCTTCCCCTAAACACAACTCCTGGAGTTCCAGTATTGGCCATAATCAAATCGCCGGCGTTTACCACCTTCTGGCGGTATATGTCCTTTACATATTTTCTCTTGCCATTATCCTTAAAATCAGCAATATATAAATACCTGATATATCCATCGGCATCACTGTCAATCTGTTTACTTTTGGGTATCTGTACTCCCTGCGCTGCAGAACATATCTCCTTTAATTTTACAAATTTCACACTGCATTACCCCATTCTATCAGCTTATCCCCTTATCATAAATAATCAGCGCCGTATATTCATTTTGTGCCTGGGCATATTTTATGTCAATTATTACTCTATCCTTTAGAGTGACTTCAAGAGTATATTTAATCTCGTTTTCTAAATTTTTCAGTGTATTTTCACACAATCCTTTTATTCCTATAACACTACTCCTATATGTTGACATATACAATCATCCCCTTATTGACCTATTAAAACAAGCATCCTAAATGCCGGATGCTTGTCCTGATGTTATGCATATCTTCAGTTAAATTCGAAATCAACAGTTAAGTCCAATTTCATTGGCACTCCACACAGCGTCCATTATATTTGAAGCTTTAAAAGCATCTCCTATTAAATACAATTTCGCTATTTTACCATGTAATTTATTATATAATTTCCTGTTGGATTTAAACCCTACACAGATTACAATGCTGTCGGCAGTTACACTTTGTTTTTTGAACTCCCTGTCAATCAATACTGCACCTTTATCCGTAACTTCAAGAAGTGAATTGCATGTAACAACCTTTATACCATAAAATTTTAGAAGATCTACAAGCATAATTCTATTCATGTGGGGAATTGGCTTTCCTGCACTCAATATATCATCTTTAGCTTCTACAATGGTGACCTTCTTCCCTGATTTTGCAAGATATAGGGCGGTTTCACATCCAACAAGTCCCCCTCCCACCATTAAAACACTGTCTCCGGTTTTTTTGCGACCATTTAAAACGTCCACTGCAGAAAGTACTTTTTCCTTCTCTATTCCAGGTAATTTGAGCTTGATTTCCTTTGCACCTACGGCAACAATGACTGCATCCGGTTTTTCTTTTTCCACAATATCTTCCGTAACTTTAGTATTAAATACTATCTTGATATTGAGCTCTTTCATCTCGTTTCTGTACCAGTTGAGAAGTCTCCTGTCATCAACTTTGAAATCCGGTGAAGAGCCGGGTATGACAACACCACCAAGCTTGTCAGTACTTTCATAAATAACAACATTATGCCCTCTTAAGGTCGCGGTCCTCGCCGCTTCCATACCTGCAATTCCACCTCCTGCAACAAGTATTTTCTTGGGTACGGGGGCAGGTTGTATATTATAATATCTTTCTCTCCCTGCCGCCGGATTTACAGCACAGCTAAGAGGCTTCCCTTCAAATCCCCTCCCCAGACATCCTGTATGACATCCAATACAGGGACGAATCCTCTCAGGACAATTTCCAAGAACTTTCCTCGGCCAATAGGGATCCGCAAGAAGCGGTCTTCCAAGTCCGACCATATCAGCTGCACCCTCTTCCAGAGCCTTTTCGGCTATTTCAGGCATACCCAGTTTTCCTGCAACTATAACGGGAACCTTTACAGCTTTCTTAAGTTTTTTCGTATAGGGAAGATAAAGCCCATCCTTCTGATAAAGCGGCGGATGAGACCAATACCAGGCATCATATGTTCCAACATCTGTATTCAATTCATCATATCCTGCCTTTTCCAATATCTTTGCAGCTTCGATTCCCTCTTCCAGGTCACGACCTTTTTCTTTAAAATCTTCCTCCGGAAGACCTCCCTGCCGCCAGTCCTTTATACAGCTCTTTACACTATACCTCAGTCCTACAGGAAAATCATTCCCCAATTTCGATTTTATACCCTGAACTATTTCTATAGGCAGCTCAAGCCTCCCCCTAAGATCTCCTCCATATTTGTCAGTCCTTCTGTTGAATATGGAAAGAGTAAATTGATCCAGCAGATAACCCTCATGGACAGCATGTATTTCGACTCCGTCAAAACCGGCATGTTTTGCAATTTCAGCACCCTCAATAAACTTTGTCACTATCCATTCCACTTCTGAAGTGGTAAGTTCCCTGCAGGTAACAGACGGGTCCCAGTAATTGGGAATATTTGAAGCAGAAACAGGCTGTGCTGCAAGAAGTGTTCCCGGAGCCCCGCTTCTTCCGAAACCCATAGTCAGCTGGAGAAATATCTTTGATCCATAAGCATGTACCCTTTCTGTCATTTCAGATGAAGTCATTATAAATCGCGCTGGATTTATAGATATGATCGGAATTATGCCAGGTACCACCTTATCTAATTCGTTTTCAACTTTTGTAATACTTGTTATAATAAGCCCTGTTCCGCCTTTAGCTCTCTCTACATAATAATCAGCGGCCCTCTGATTGTAACATCCCTCATTGTCTACAAGTCCAAAGGCTCCCATAGGTGCCATAGATATCTTATTTTTAATTTCCACGCTGCCTATTTTCATAGGCTCAAATAAAGACTTTTTACTCATATAATTACCTCCATTTGATTTATTTCTTCAATTATAAACCTAATTATTCCAAATTGACAGCTTTTATAATACCTTTTTTAAATGATTTACAGGATAACTTATTTTTTCCCCTCTGACAAATTTCAGGGATTCCTCTGCCACCTTTCTCTCAAGATCATGATATGCCTCCTCTGAATACCATGCCATGTGCGGCGTTACAATTACATTTTCATATTTGAGCAGATCCCTGTTAGCTTCTCTTCCTTCATTTTCCAAGCAATCCAGTGCGGCTCCGGCAATCTCTTTATTCTCAATAGCTTCCTTTAAATCTTCTTCATTTATAATTCCACCCCGGGCTGCATTTATTATAAATGAAGTGTTTTTCATCTTTTTGAATGATTTCCTGTTAATCAAATTTTCATTGTTTTCAAGAGGACAATGAATGGAAATCACATCTGAATTTTCTAGAATTTCATCCATTGTCACTTGAGTGACAAATTCATTTTGTTTTGTTTTTTTATAAAATGGATCATATCCTATGATCCTGCATCCCAGCGCCTTTGCTTTTCCGGCAAAATTCAAACCTATCCTTCCAAGCCCGATTACCCCTACAGTTAAAGAAGATATTCTCCTTACAGGAATTGCTCTGACATAATCCCATTTTACATTTTTCGTATAATTGTTCATGATTACAATTTTTCTCGTGAGAGCCAACATTAGAGCCAGAGCATGATCCGCCACCTCGTTCGTTCCATAATCGGGGACGTTGCAAATTTGAATTCCCAAGTCCGTCGCAGAATCCACATCTACATTGTCTACACCAACTCCATAGCGTATAACCATTTTCAGTTTTGGAATATTTTCCATTACTTTTCTGGTAATTGGAACATATTGATTTATAATAACATCCGCATCCCGGCATTTTTCAATTACATCATCCTCACTTGCACATTGTTCCAGTCTGAAATTGATATCTTTCTGATTCAGAATTCTCTTTTCAATATCAACACTGTCGTGATCGCAGTCGCTTATCACTATTGTTTTCATTTTTAAAACATCCCCTTAAAAAAGCATATAATTTTAATTCATTTATATCAATTTTATATCAAAAAAATAAAAAAATCACAGAGAATTGATTATTCTCCGTGACTTTTCAATTTTTATTTTTGAAAGAAAAGATCTATGTCGTCTTCCACCGATCCTATACCTGCAATTCCGAAGTTCTCAACCAGTACTTTGGCTACATTCGGAGAGAGGAATGCAGGAAGTGTAGGTCCAAGGTGAATGTTCTTTATTCCAAGGTACAGAAGTGCCAAAAGTACTATTACAGCCTTCTGTTCATACCATGCAATATTGTATACAATTGGAAGCTTGTTGATATCATCAAGCCTGAAAATCTCTTTCAGTTTTAGTGCAATTACCGCCAGAGAATAGGAATCGTTACATTGTCCAGCATCAAGTACACGGGGAATACCGCCGATATTTCCAAGATCAAGCTTGTTGTACCTGTATTTTGCACAGCCTGCTGTAAGAATAACTGCATCTTTCGGAAGTGCTTTTGCAAAATCAGTATAATAACTTCTCGTCCTTGCCCTTCCGTCACATCCTGCCATAACCACAAACTTCTTTATGGCACCTGACTTAACTGCATCTACAATTTTATCGGCCAGGGCAAAAACCTGGTTATGCGCAAATCCACCTACGATCTCACCTTTTTCCAGTTCAACAGGAGGTGTACATTTTTTGGCCTGTTCTATGATCTCGGAGAAATCTTTTTCCTCCCCTATTTCCCCAGGGATATGTTTACAGCCCGGAAATCCTGTGGCGCCAGTGGTATATAGCCTGTTCTTATAACTGTCTTTTGGTGGTACAACACAGTTACTCGTCATGAGAATAGGACCATTAAAGCTTTCAAATTCCTCTCTCTGCTTCCACCATGCATTTCCATAGTTTCCTGCAAAATTGGAATATTTCTTAAATACAGGATAATAATGGGCAGGAAGCATTTCAGAATGAGTGTACACATCTACTCCAGTTCCCCTGGTCTGCTTTAAAAGCATCTCCAGATCCCTGAGATCGTGACCTGAAATAAGTATTCCGGGATTATTTCTAACTCCTATATTCACTTTTGTAATTTCAGGATTTCCATAGGCAGATGTATTTGCCTCGTCCAAAAGTTTCATGCAATTTACACCATATTTCCCGGTTTCAAGCGTCAATCCCACCAGATCATTTACAGTCAAAGAGTCATCCAGAGTTTTCGCCAGTGCTTTTTGTATAAACTCATCAACTTCGTCATTGTCTTTCAAAAGTACATTTGCATGTTTGGTGTAGGCCGAAATCCCTTTTAAACCGTAGGTAATAAGTTCACGCAAGCTTCTTATATCTTCATCTTTAGTGGAAAGAACTCCTACTTTGTCTCCAGCTGCTTTTGCCGCAAATTCACTTTCATACGAGCTGCCCCACAATGCAGCTTCAGGGAGATTATCCTTATTGTCCAGCTGTTCCAGAAGCTCTCTTTTCTTTTTTAATGTTTCAACAACCCTCGAAGTTATAGCACTTTTATCAAAATTTGCATTCGTTATTGTTGTAAACAAATTAAACGTAACAAGATGACTTACTTCACTGCCCACTTTCTTTCCCTCGGCACGAAGTTTCGTAGCAACTGCAGATATTCCCTTTGTCACATATATAAGTAAATCCTGCATGGCAGCTACCTCAGGCCTTTTCCCACAGACTCCAACTCGAGTACAGCCTTTGCATCCTGCTGTTTCCTGACACTGATAACAAAACATTTTGTTTTCCATGATTATTTCCTCCCTGTTTTTTTATCCGGGATGCCGCCGTTAAAAAATGATAAACACAGCTGCACCCTCTGGATTGTTTCCTCCAAGGCTTAGTTTAAACCGAACAGGCTTTATCTAAACCTGAGAATCACTTTATAAGTCTACATTAACAGGAATTCTAAAAAGCTTCCGTAACATAAGTTACAGAAGCTTCAATTTTTTTATATACTGAAAATAATTTTTCGTCACTTAGAAAATCTAAAATGTCCTGTTATTTTTGGCATCCAGTACATGATTTCATCACTTTCTCTGGCATAGGGTGGTGAACTGTGTATTATATATGGAACACCATCTGCTCTCCTCTTGTCGGAAACCACAGCTATGTGTTCACTATTGTCAAAAGTCAGGATATCCCCTGGCTGCCATTGTTTCAGATTTTCAAAATCATTTGGCTTCAGCTGGGTAGTAATACTGGTTGCGTGGTTCTTAAAATAAATATAGAGAACGGACACCCTTCTAAAATCTATATTCGGATCAATTTTTCCGTGAACCCCTGCATAATTACCGGGATTATCTCTTATATCTTCATCCACCATATCCTTGAGATTGTATCCTGCATCCCTAAATGCCCTCCACACAAGGTCAGTACACACCCCTTCGCTCTCAGGGGGATATCCGCCTGTATAATAAGCTGATTTATATTTCACCCTTTTATACGCTTCTTTTCTCGCTCCGAGAAGTATATCCTCCTGATCCTTTATGCCATCTCCGTCTTTATCCGAATTATCAAACGATATTGCTTTTTTCAACTTTTCATCAATCGTACCCTTCTCCTGTATTTTTGGTGTATCTACACCGTAAAACACATTTTTATGTACAAAAAGTTCAAATCCCGCAGCCGTCAAACAAATCAAGCATAAAAACACTATAAAAAATTTTTTTCTCATTTATCAACCTCTTGCTCATAATAATTTAATGTTATCAAATATAAGGAGGCAATGCAATCATAAAAAGTCGTTATGAATTAGGGGTAAATAAACTAAGTGAAGTTGATGGGGAGGGAGGTACAGAAGTAGTAGAATCACTTAAAAATATTGCCCCAGATCTAGGAAAATACATTATTGAATTTGCCTTTGGCGACATTTATACCAGGCCATCGCTGAATTTAAAACAGAGAGAGCTGATCACTCTATCCATACTTGCAGCACTAGGCGGATGTGAAAAACAATTGAAAGTCCACGTTAACGGAGCATCTGCTTTAGCATTTTTCTAATTCTCCGGCAATTTTACGACAATTTCTTACTTGACGGATTACTGTATTGGAAAATATAAACAGTAGTTGAAGGAATATGGATATTCGGTTATAATTAAAATATCAAAGTTGAAGGACTGATTTAAAATGTTAGATAAAAAGGATATTGAGGTATTAAAAGAATTGATACAAACCGAATTAAAACCAGTAAATGACAATATACAGAGCCTAAAAGTAGGGCAAAATAAACATTCCATACTACTTGAAAACATGAATAAAAAACTTAATACAGTAATAGAGGGACAGCAGGCTCAACGGGAGCAGATCGACCGCCATTTTCAAAGGCTGGAGAACAATATGAAAGATGACAATACATTGATTAAATCGGCATTAAAGACGGTATCTGGCGATGTGAAAGATATAAAAAATGATACCAATAAATTAAAAGATGAAAATAAGGAGATAAAAAAGGTCACGGCCAGAAACAGTTATGACGTACAGTTATTAAAAGAGTCCATATAAAGGACTCTTTCTTTTTATCTTTGCCAATTTTTGGATTCTCAAAGCCATAAATAAATCTCCCTATTTATTCTTTCTTTTCTCTAAGATAGAGATAAGTCAATCCCCAGAAAAGAATAAACCCAAACCCAGTTAACACTGCTGCTGTAATTTTACCATCACTGCTTGACATCCAGCTTTCCGTCATAGGCAGCCTTGAAGCAATTCCAATAAGGCCTAAAATCCATATGAATGGTAGAAAAGGCCACCACATCCGTTCATCCTTCTTACTACGGATAAATACTAGAATAAGGCTTCCAATAAGCATTATAGCTATTACCAAAATG
>ENA-UOOI01003264-UOOI01003264.1-fermentation-metagenome-genome-assembly--contig:-NODE-3264-length-12496-cov-29.445061_pt1 | contig 12496 bp, 9 predicted proteins | sample MGYA00245779_ERZ724027 | MGnify/ENA primary metagenome ERZ724027 (study PRJEB28704, sample SAMN03018318) | fermentation metagenome | biome: anthropogenic terrestrial biome; feature: soil; material... | reverse complement strand
CCCGCCCATGCGGGGAACAGCGGAAAACTGTGAATACAGTAACCCGGCAAAGAGGATCACCCCCGCCCATGCGGGGAACAGCAAGCAAACGATGAGTGCCCTGCATACCTAGAGGGATCACCCCCGCCCATGCGGGGAACAGTCTCACGTAAAACATCCAGTTTATACCAATTCAGGATCACCCCCGCCCATGCGGGGAACAGCACATATCATAAACGGCTGTTAGTAATATATGGGGATCACCCCCGCCCATGCGGGGAACAGTGCATTGTGTAATACTCCGCTTTTCCCATGAAAGGATCACCCCCGCCCATGCGGGGAACAGTCAAATAAATCATTTTTTACACTCCTTTTTTTGGGATCACCCCCGCCCATGCGGGGAACAGCTGATGAATCTTCATCCAGAAAATACCATCAAGGGATCACCCCCGCCCATGCGGGGAACAGTTTACGTTCGTAGGCGTGTAGAAGTCCATACTAGGATCACCCCCGCCCATGCGGGGAACAGAACAGTTTTAAGTTACATAAATGTTTATAATTGGGATCACCCCCGCCCATGCGGGGAACAGCGATGGCAAACCAGTCCTTGTATTTGCCACTGAGGATCACCCCCGCCCATGCGGGGAACAGCCTTGCATCTGCAATTCGCTGTTGCTTTAGCCAGGATCACCCCCGCCCATGCGGGGAACAGTTCCCCCACTTCCTTCAAGCCTCCAGAATACGAGGATCACCCCCGCCCATGCGGGGAACAGTTCCAAGCTGCTTTAACGGCTCAGTCTCGCCCGGGATCACCCCCGCCCATGCGGGGAACAGTTGGGCAATGTTATGAACGCGGCATAATTTTTAGGATCACCCCCGCCCATGCGGGGAACAGCGGGGCAATATCACTTCCGAGACGATGTCAGCGGGATCACCCCCGCCCATGCGGGGAACAGTTATAACGATACGTAATATCTGTATCTATTACAGGATCACCCCCGCCCATGCGGGGAACAGCATGGGGCATAATTATTATACTTCCCTTGTTAGGGATCACCCCCGCCCATGCGGGGAACAGCTACTACCATTTTCTTACTAATTTTCTTACCCAGGATCACCCCCGCCCATGCGGGGAACAGATGGCCATGCAGGCCCAAAAACCATGGCTACGAGGATCACCCCCGCCCATGCGGGGAACAGCTGGAGGACTACAGCCGGTCGGTGGCAACCCAGGGATCACCCCCGCCCATGCGGGGAACAGGCCGTACACCGTACAAACGCCGCAACATTTATAGGATCACCCCCGCCCATGCGGGGAACAGCCCCGTCGCCAACGACCACAAAGCCATCTTTTGGGATCACCCCCGCCCATGCGGGGAACAGCTTTATAGTCGGCATTATAATAAACAAAATGGAGGATCACCCCCGCCCATGCGGGGAACAGGACCCGTTGTTGTTTCCAGATACAAATCCGACAGGATCACCCCCGCCCATGCGGGGAACAGTATGTGGCCGCTTTGGCCGGAGGATTTGCAAAAGGATCACCCCCGCCCATGCGGGGAACAGCGCCGAAGGCTAAAAATGGATACGCTTGAGCTGGGATCACCCCCGCCCATGCGGGGAACAGCCAAAAACCGGTAAAGGCGGATTATGTGTTGGAGGATCACCCCCGCCCATGCGGGGAACAGCTCTCGCCGCCCTGCATCCTGCCTGCAAACTCAGGATCACCCCCGCCCATGCGGGGAACAGCAGAAGCCAAAGAGGAAGGGCAGGAACAATGGCGGATCACCCCCGCCCATGCGGGGAACAGTGACATCCGCCTTACTTAGCAATGTGGCAAACGGGATCACCCCCGCCCATGCGGGGAACAGTGGCTGTGTTTGACCCACCGCACCTTAAGGACAGGATCACCCCCGCCCATGCGGGGAACAGCAAAACTTTGCTTGCCGCTATGCCTGCCCTTAGGGATCACCCCCGCCCATGCGGGGAACAGCCCCTGCCACGCTTTGCGTCTTTAACAATGTCAGGATCACCCCCGCCCATGCGGGGAACAGTCCAGGTGCTCCTCCTGCTTGCCTTTCCACTTGGGATCACCCCCGCCCATGCGGGGAACAGTATAATATATCTGTCCCCATTTGTAAACAAATAGGATCACCCCCGCCCATGCGGGGAACAGTTTGGGATACGAAGGCATATATGAGATTAGCAAGGATCACCCCCGCCCATGCGGGGAACAGTCGGTTTCTTCTCGTGCAATTTGCAGGATTTTAGGATCACCCCCGCCCATGCGGGGAACAGCATATTTTATATCCATTGGGTTCCCTCCTAATAGGATCACCCCCGCCCATGCGGGGAACAGGTGCCAGAGATGCATTTATGTGACGGCCGGGCAGGATCACCCCCGCCCATGCGGGGAACAGTGGGTGGGGCTTGCCTTTTGCGATGATTGCAAAGGATCACCCCCGCCCATGCGGGGAACAGCAGTAGGGACAGATCAGTTCGCCCACCATGATAGGATCACCCCCGCCCATGCGGGGAACAGTTTAGTCGTCAAAACGAGGTATTTAAAAAATTGGGATCACCCCCGCCCATGCGGGGAACAGTGGGTTTCAAGTTTTATGTAATATCATAATTTGGGATCACCCCCGCCCATGCGGGGAACAGAAAGCCCTGGCGCCATTTGACGAAATCAACAGAGGATCACCCCCGCCCATGCGGGGAACAGGCAGCGACATCGTCAGCCACATGTACGATCAGAGGATCACCCCCGCCCATGCGGGGAACAGCTCTGGATCAAGCTTTTTGTATTCCACCGAAAAGGATCACCCCCGCCCATGCGGGGAACAGTGTTTTTCCGGGTTTCGCAGTAGTAGTCTGCCAGGATCACCCCCGCCCATGCGGGGAACAGACTAAAATATCCCTGAGAACAAGCGGTTTTTACTTCTCCCTTTGCTCTAAATCAATGAGTTTCTCATAAACCTGCTTAGTACTTAAACAATCTTGCATACTACGATGTAGGCCATTCGCTTGTATACCAAAGTACTTCAAAAGCGTTTCGAGCTTATAATTATTTACATCATATACCAAACGCCTTGCAATTGGTAATGTATCAATACATTGATTTGAAAATAAAGGAAGACTGCATTTTTCACAAGCTGACCTCAGAAATCCATATTCAAAATCAGCATTATGTGCAATTACCGGAAAGTCACCTACAAAAGCAAGAAACTTCTGTAAAACTTCTTTTAATGTTCTGCCGTCATTCTCAATTTCTTGAGCAGTTATACCGGTTAATGCAGTTATAGACGCCGGTACTTTTGCCTTTGGCTTGATCATCGCATGAAATCTATTCACAATTTCTCTTTCTTTTACGATAATTGCGCCAATTTCTATTATTTCGTTTTCCATAAATGATAGACCCGTTGTTTCTATGTCCACAACAGCATACGTATCCGGTACAGATCGACTTTTACTTTTAGCTTTTGACATCTGCCGGGCTTTTCGCATTTTTGCAGCTTTGCTGTATCCCAGCCGACGTTCACTCAATTTTTTGACACGTGCCGGGCTGGGACGCAGCATTAACTTCAATCCATCGAAATCAATGGGTTCCCAACTACTATGATGAACACGAAAGTCCATGTGTTGTTCGTTGTTTGTGCTGAACACCATTGTCGCTCTGCCGGATTTGGCATTTTCACATACCCGTTCCCAAATTTCATCCCTCACTCTGGCACTGGTATGGCCAACATAAACTCCAGTATTGATTTCCTGCAGCCACTTTGTCAAGTCACCACGCAGCGCAGGTGGGCAATCCGTCAGTGTAAGCACAATCATTTTTTATCCTCCAGAATCGTACCATAGCCCACTTTTGTATCTTCCTTTCCAGCGCCGTCATATTCCTTGCCATAGGATACTCCATTCTCAACCAAGCCTTTTTTATCATCCCATAAGTGGAGAACTTCTGTTTCCACTTCCTGTTTTGCAGCTGCCGTTTCTCCCAGTAAAAGAAAACGGATATCCTTAACAGTCTGTTCCAGAATATGTCCATCAGAAATAGCATCTCTTACTCGTCGCCTGGTTGCTGCTCCAACATCGTCCGGTTTTCCCGCGGCTACTTCAAATGCGATCGGAATGGTAACCCGTGCCTTATAAAGATCAGCAATATCGTAGACAAAAGACAGTTCGTGGCCGGTATGTACGAAACCTAGGCCAGGAGAACATCCAAGAGCAACAATGACGCTGTGAACAGCCCCATATAAGCATACATGTCCAGCAGACAATGCTTTATTGACATCGTCGCTGTCATCAAAGTTCTCCGGGCTATATTCCCTGCCATTCCAGGGAACGCCTGTCTCTTTGGATGCATGACGATAGACGGAACGGATTCGTGATCCTTCCCGCCCACGCAGTTGCTGCATCGTCATAGATGATACATCTTCGTTCCGAAATCGCATCTGATACATTTGTCTTGCCACCGAAACCCTGGATCTCACATTGGAAACAAGCTCTGCCTGTCGTATCAGCAAATGGGCTGAATGAGTAAGCGAGTAACCATGCGCATAATAACGTACACCATGCTCCCCTACCCATATGACACTTACTCCGTTACTCCCTATCAGTTCCATTGCCCGGTGCGAGATATTCGTTCCGGGGCCAAGCAATAAAACACTGAGTGATGCTGCAGGTACATGAACTGTTCCCCGCGAATCCGTTACAGTAATGGCACCATCCTGTCTATTTACCAGACACCGCTCCAGATATAAAAAGGACATTCGTTCTTTAATCTGCGGCAGTGCCTGCAATTCCGGTTTTTTTATTCCCGATATCTTTTCCATCGTTAACGCCTCTTATATGTGCTAAAGTCAGCAATCCACATCCATATGCTTTTTCCCGTCCAATCCCAGATAATAAGGATTGCTTGAAGCATTCAACATTAGATATAGTCAAAATTCCTTCAAAGGTTACCATACGTAATGTAATTTTATCTTTCTTGTTTTTGGAAAAGTTCAACCATTGGGAATGTGTCACATCGAATCCGTTCTCGTCCAATAAAAAGCCACACGTTTGCGACCGCCTCAAAAGCCATTGCTTTTGCTGATCCTGCGTTACATGGGCAAATACTTTCCCGCGCTCCGACTTATCGCTCTTCCCCTCGAAACTGCTATGGGTAGGGTTGGCGCTTAAACGAAACTGCCAAATTTGGCCTGTTTTCAAACGCAGTAAAAACGGATCGTAATTTTTTGTCTGCCATTCCGAATCCATATATCCAAATTGATCCACAATATGTGTAAAATTTCCCTGCTTTGCACTTAAAATAAGTAAATAACAGGTATCATTCAACCAATCAATTCTCCAGAGATTACGTTGCCTATCGCCATCAAAGCTACGTTCCACGGCACCATGCAAAATTTGCGGTGATGATAGTGCCCGCATGGTTTCTCTGCGTTTTGTATTCAATGCAATTCGGGATAAATACATTCTTTACTCCTCCCCCAGCTCAATTAATGGATCCTGTTCTGTTGTATTTCTGGAAGCAATTGTCTTTCCATAAGGATTGGAAATATAGATACTATCTGAACCAGAAACACGTCGAAATCCATATTCCCTGTGAGCTTGATCAAAGGATAGCGGCAAGTCACGCTGTACATAATCAGCTGCTTCATTTTCCGCATCCATTAGAATAGGCAGGCAAACCTCTGCATCCTCCTTTTTCCTCATCCATTCTTGAACCAGCCATGGCTCTTCCCTTAATGCTTCCAAAAGAGTCCTTCCCTCACGAATACCAAGTGACAGGCGTCCTTCAGGAGGACAGGACCGCCTTCCAAGGAATAATGGAAACTCCGGATGCTGCAGGGCATAGTCAATTTGATCCAGAAAGGCATCTTCTCCCTCCAACCCTACCAGGAAAATTGCATCTGACAGATAATAACGGGTGGTAACATAAGTGGATTTTCTACTTTTTACTGTATGGTAATCCCGTAATAAGATCCCACCCCGATCAACTCGTACACCGAATCGGAGAGCAGACAAATCGTCTATTTTTTCATTTCGCCTCCGCCCAAGTGCAGCAGCGGCCAAACCTACAACACCGCTTTTCGTGGGTACACGTTCTGTGCCCCGGCGTTCAAACTTATCCATACCTCCCCATGATTGCAACGGCGCAGCCAAACGCATCAGCAAAGTACTCATTCATCATCCCTGCCATTTCCCAAATGTACCTGAATCGCATCCGCCAATTTATCAAGTAAATCATTAAATGAGTAAGTTTCCCCCAAATCGGATAATGAATTGCCCGTTACCAGAGACAGGTCAGGCTCACCAAGCCAATTGTCATATACTGCCTTTGTATACTGAACAAATGCCTTTTCTGAAGCAACTACATAGCCCTCATCATTGTTTTTCCCTGCTTTCACCGGCTTTTCAAAGGCACCAACCAGATTGATTGGTTGATCGGTACGCAGTGTAACCAGAACGGCATCTGGTAAAGTGCGGTTTGCAAAAGTATTTTGCTTTCCGGTTGGCATAGAGCATACGAATGCACGAACAAATCCATTTACTGCTTCTGCTGTATCACCTCCGAGCTGACGATATAATTCATGTACAGCCACTGTTGCATAGCGATATAAAGTTGAAGAGTTGAATTCCACCGTTCCGATATGTCCGGCACCGGCATTGTCTTCCGGAGCCATATCATCCACAGCGGTAAAGTAGTCATATTCATTATTCACCTTATGCGTCGAAATGCTATGGGCTACCTGAGCACAGGCATCTGTATTCAATGAAGGATCATCTGCCACCATGCGACCAAACAACGCAATATCTATACCCGGAAATCCCTTCAATGCATTTTGCACCTTTGTCTTGGCTTCTTTTGTACATTTGGCTTTAATTGTTTCCGGATCATTTACTGCAAGTTTGGCCAGTGCCTTTGCCTGTGCAAAACTCAGAAAAAATAAAGCATCTGTACCATTCTCAGCTGTTTTGATGTTAAGACCGGCGTTTTTCAATATTTGCTCCGCCGCCTTCTCAGGATCATCGATACCTCCTAGCTCCTGAATTTCTTCTGCCACCATCTGAACAATATGTTTTGTCCGTGCACTCAAATTTTCCTTTGGAAATATATCCCTGAACATATCACGCATAGCTTTTTTCCAACTCTGAGAGGAAACCCTTGCCCGCACTGCACCACCATATATGGCAGTCTTAGGACTGCCGGTATCGTCACGATTGACACAGCTTGGAGGTACTGTCTGGAGCACATGCACATCCACATAAAGTCTGTTATTTGTTTTCATAATCAAAACCACCCTTTCTTATTGTTCAATCATTTTTTCTTCCGAGTTCTGAATCCGATAAAAGTCCCGTCCCCATTTTAAGCGCACAGAATCTCTCGCTTCAGAGAACTGAAATCGATAAAGATCTTCTGCCAGTGCAGGATAATCCAATGCAATATTTTCTGATTTCAGAAGCTGAATTAACCCACGCAGATGATGGGAAAGTTCTTCCATGCTGTCTGAAGTAACAACCGTGTCAAAACGTCTTTTAATTCTCTTTTCATCCTCATCACTTTTTACCAGTTTTCGAACTGCAACACCAAGAGATTCCTTTTCGCGACACATACATTGATTCTTTATATTTTTCCCCTGCTGATGCAGAGCATAAAAGGTAAGAGCTATGTATACAGCCCATTCGCCTTGTGTGGGACTATCCCCCTTCCCCTGTAATGTTTCCGGCAAGCCATTTAGTGTTACATCCCAGAGTTCCGGCATACTACCAGGCATTTTACCAATTCCTCTACGCAATTTCGCCAAAGTTGCTTTCACAGCAGATTCCTTATTGCTTTCTGACAATTGTTTAATCTTGTAACGCACAAAGTTACTTACTTGCTTTCTTGGTTGCTTTCCCTGATCTGCCATCCTTCTTCTCTCCTTTCTCTAAACTTTCCCGTGTAGCAGTATGATACAAAAACTGGTTATAAACTTCCGGGGCAATATAGCGGTATTCTTTCTTGGTCTTCATGTTGATAAGACTTCGTCCCACATAAGCCTGCGGGCCGCATTGATCTATCAGCTCCTTTCCCAAAGCGCGGATAATTCTCTTTTCCTCTTCCCACCAACCAGAACAAGATTTATCCATGCTATCCTTTTTTGGATCAATCCCTTCCAACCATCGACGAAATGGAATATCCAATCGAAAATATGCTTGTTCCCTGGCTGAATTTTGCTGATTTTTGCCATCCGTATCTCCCGTTGCCCGGGCAAGATTGCTTGCAAGCCATCCTACCTGTCCAACAAGTTTATCTGCAACTTCTATTTCATCAATGATACGCATCGTCCAATCTTCTCCCAAACTCATCAGCAGATCCGCATTAAAAGATAATGAATCGCTAAACACATCTTCAACTGACATATTCATCATCCCAGTACTATTGTATTTAACCGCAGTAGTCATAAATTTACAGTGAGTATCCGGAATCAACCTCTTGAATTTCAAAATAGCAATCCAACTTATCACCCCAGGACGATGTTTGCCCTCACGCTGTGAAATGAGAGTTGAAAAATCTCTCCACAACTGGCGTGTCGGATCATGTCTTTTGGGATAGTATTCCGGCGGATCTGCCTCCTTTTTTGCAGTGTTCCGCCAAACAGTCATTTGTTCAGCAAATGCTTTTTCCTCTAAAAAAAAGTCCCCGCCTCGAAGCAAGTAGCCTGTCACTAAATCCCCCTTTCGCTTAAGCAGCAAACGACGTGATTGTAAAGTAAGCAATTCAGAAGGATTATCCGGGATTGTGATGACACAGGAAGCATCAGATCTAACTGTTTCTAACTCCCAGATCGGTTTTTCTTTTCCCCATAGTTCTTCTTCACCGTCTTTTAAGAAAACAAGATTCAGTAATAACGTTTCAAATAAATCTTTGCCTTCTGCTACAATTAAACCCAATCTCCCTAACCATCCCACTTTATATTTAGGCTGCTTATTCTCACCACGTCCCTTACCACTTCCAGATACATCATCAAATCCATTCACATACAGTAACCAGCGAGCAGCCTCCGCATAAGTTAATGTATTCTTTCCATCTCCAGTACGTTGTGGAAATAATCGAATCTTGTTATTGCTTTCCGATAACTCCCCATTCATTTTTGCCGCAGTATATTCCGTTGCCTTATTCAACCCTGCCACTTGATAAAATGGCCGTTCCGGATGAAAGAGATAAAATCGCTCTTCGTAATGCAAAAGATAGTCCTCTATGATCTGCATGGGAAAAGAGCCTCTATCCCATAAGGATTTCCATCTCCTCAAAGCATCTTCAGGCGATGCAATAGGAGCGAATCGTCCATCTATATCATAGCGTGCAAACACAGCATGCAAAACAGCCAGAAGCAGCCGAAGTACTGCCACATCCTGTGTTGGCAGTTCCCCAGCCAGTTGCTGATATTCCGGAGCATGCCGGAATACATCCAACAAGGAAATCTCTTCTTCCTTACCATCCTTTTTCATTACTAAAATCCATGGTTCATGCAACAGGCAAAATTCTTTTTCAGGCATTTTCATCAACCTCCTTTTGATAACATAATCCATAGGTGCGATCATAGTGAAGATGATAACCACACAAACTTCCTGAACATTGACCATCCAAAACTAAAAACAGTTCACCTTTCAGCCACATCGATTCCTGCCATACAGATAGCTGTTCACTATTGACTTCCTCCAATTCTTCAATGGTTTGGTCAATAATCCATGGCGCACAAAGTGCGTTAGGCAAGCGAATACTTTGACGGGCAAGCGCTTTTGCCAGATGATTACTGGGTACGTCAGTCGGTGATATTTCACGGCCTTCTTCCTGCCAAGGCAAAAAGCATAGCCTGCCGTCGCCGGTTTCCCGAATCAACAACACCTCAATGGATTCATCTGTGTCCCGGACCGCTGCTTCTCCTCGCTTTTCCGATACATCCGTATCCAGCCAGCCCACCAAATTCTGCGGTGAGTTTGACCAGGGTGGAGATATCCGGAATTTTTTAGCCATGTCTTCTTTCTTCTCAATCCGTTTTTTTTGCTCCCCTTTCGCTTCCTGGTAATCTGCTGGTTTTGGAGAAAAATCAACATTTTCATCATAAACATTCTGCACCAGCTGTGGAATATCCTCCGGGATTTCGACTAGTTTTGGCAAAAATGCTTTCGTGCGCATTAACAAATACTTCCCATAAATTGCTTCCGCCCCTTCTTCAAAGCCCACTTCACCGAGGACACCCATAATCAGACAAAGCGGCACTCGAAGTTTTGCCTTCCTTGACCTTTTATGCCGATGCAAACGCCCGATTCTCTGCAGCAACAAGTCCATTGGACAAATATCCGTCACCAAAACATCAAAGTCTATATCCAGAGATTGCTCCAGTACCTGTGTTCCGACAACAATGCGCTTTTCCGGGCGTTTTGTCTTTCCTCCCGGTTTTCCCAATTCCCTTCGTAAATCATCCTCTTTCTTAATCCTATCCGGGGCCAGAAAAAGAGAATGGAGTAATTTTACGACACCTTCTCCAAAATGATCGATCAGAATCCGTGTTAATTCCTGTGCGCGTCTTACGGTATTAACAATTACGCCAGCACAACCCCCTTCCGAAAGGAGAAAGTCCAGTTTGTTTACAAGATCCTCCTCTGAAAGAAAATCAAGTGAAATAATCCTGGAGTCCTCTCTGTCCGGCAGAACGGATTTTTGCTTTATTTTATTTCCATCCATATAGGTAATTAATGGATAGCCTCGACTTTTTGTCCATTCCTCCGTTTCTTCATTCAAAGGTTTTGCATTTCGTCCTAATGGATCATCCTGTTGCTCCGGCAAATAATCCTTGTTCTGGTATGCCTTGATTACTGCCTCCCTTTTTTCTGCGGGCAACGTTGCTGAAAGTACGATGACCGGTACATGATATCTGCCCAGCCAATTCAATGCCCGATACAGATACTGATTCATATAGGCATCATAAGCATGACATTCGTCAATGATAACAACCTTATCAGAAAGCCCGAGATGACGAAGCATTACATGCTTCTGCTTCAATGCTGCAAGCAGAAGTTGATCAATCGTTCCGACAACGAAGTCAGCAAGCAGAGTTGTTTTCTTCCCTTCAAACCACTGATGTACAAAAACTCCATCCTCATCATCTTCATCCACTCCGATATTCGTACTTCCCTTCAGATGCTTCAACGATTGTATGTCACAATTAAACTGTGCTTTTCCATGAGCCAATTCCAGAGTGTGTTTGCTATCTGCATTTAATGAGTTTATCCAATCAATAATACGACGTAAAATACCATCGGCTGTCGCTTGCGTTGGCAAGGCGAAAAATATACCGGAACATTTTGCTTTATAGGCGAATATCTCAGCGCAGGTCAAAGCAGCTTCTGTTTTGCCGGATCCCATAGGAGCTTCCAACACAAGAATTCCGGGGTCCTGAATAGCAGCTGCCGTTTTTTCAACGGCTGTCTGCATGATTTTCGGCGTTGAAAATCCAAACCGTTCCGGATACAAATCAACTGACTTCCATATGTCACTTGCTTTCCAGGGGTCCGTAAGTTTCAATATATCCCACGCTTCCTGAATCCGCATTTTCGGATCCATGGACTCCGATGAATCCTCCAGACGTATATATGGAAAATAGGCCTCATTACTGGCAATCCAGTCTGCCATAATCAGCAGCCCGCAAAGCAATACCTGAGATTGCATATTGGGATTTGGGACTTCAGATATATTGGAGAACCCTGCCTGATCCAACGCAAAACTCAGCAATTCCCTCTGAACACCCGTCCAGGCTTCTTTCCCTTCCCTTTCCATATAATAATTCATTGGATATGTATTGAGACCATATCTTCGTAACATATCTCCTTCGGGAGGTTTGCCATGATGTGAACCCAGGACTGCAGCGACATTTTCAGAACATTCGGCATCCATCAATAAAACCTGAGTCGCAAGAGCATGCGGTGTCCTGCTTGCATTTATAAATCTCTGGTAAGACTGCATAGGTAATCCTGCAGCGATCAATTCCTCCTCTATCTGCACATCCAACTCATGATTCAGTGGAATGCATTGCTTTGCCTGAAATACAGGTGTCGCTTTCCCCAGATCGTGTACTGCAGCCAGAAATACAAAAAGCTGCAAAGGATCTGCATCGCCCAATCCGCTGATGCCATCAACAATCGTCTCCTTTACACCTTCCGGAAGCCATTTATTCCATAGCCTCCTGGCAACCGAAGCAGAATCAGACAAATGTATGTATAGTGGGAGCCAAAGTGAATCACCATTTTTACTCGACTTCTTTGCCCAGAGACTTTGGGCGGCTTTAGATAGCGTCATCTTATTCCTTCCTTATCAGTTATTTAATAAAACTTGTAGTAATATTTGTGTATAAGAGCTTTTTAAAAAAACCTGCAAATTTATCACATACCAGAATGTAAATAAGGCATGAAAATCTTTCATTCATCAAACCTTACTACTGTCAGCACCAGCCGATCCTTCCTGTATGTG
>ENA-UOOI01003263-UOOI01003263.1-fermentation-metagenome-genome-assembly--contig:-NODE-3263-length-12503-cov-18.898618_pt1 | contig 12503 bp, 10 predicted proteins | sample MGYA00245779_ERZ724027 | MGnify/ENA primary metagenome ERZ724027 (study PRJEB28704, sample SAMN03018318) | fermentation metagenome | biome: anthropogenic terrestrial biome; feature: soil... | reverse complement strand
TTGATTTTATCACATTTTGGGTGTTTGACCTCTGCACTTTTATGATATCCCTCCACATATTAACGCTTTCGCTATATCGTACCACACGCATAGCGTGTGATTTTGGATGTAGAAAGCAAAAAGCCCTCGGAATACGCCTGTAGGTTTGGTGTTCCGAAGGCTTTTTAGCACAAGTTGGAACTGATGAACAGAAGAGGAGCTCTCGATTCTCAAACTGGGAATCGGGTCATGCTGGCGCTTCCCTATATTTTGTTGGTGGTCAGAATCGTGTTGGACTTTTCCATAGCAACTGCAACGTCCATATTCATTTTACGGGTCAAGCTTACATAGAGGCTTTCGATGATGCAAAGCGCGGGAATGCGTTTTGTCATGATCTCCCCTATGACGTTTTTGACATAGGCCGCGGTGATCAAGGAAATATTAGATAGCTTCGCAAGTGTAGACATGGGAAAATTGGTGATGCTGATGATGGTGGCGCCCTCGCCTTTCGCCGCGCGCACGACGTCTATCACCGTTTTCGTCCGCCCAGAATGGGAAATGGCGACCACCACGTCCCCCTTCTTTAACTGGGAAGCGGAGATGAGTTGGATGTCGTAATCTTGAGAGAAAATGGCGTTGATCCCTACCCTGCCAAACTTGTAATACCCCGTCATTGCAACCGTAGAAGCGTCACCCGTCCCGACAAAGAGAACCTTGCCGGCCTTCTGCAGAGCCTGCACGGCCTGCTCGTAATGGGAGATGTCGATGATGTTCAGGGTATCAGAGATCGCCTGGATGGAAGTCTGGAATACTTTGCGGACGACGTCCATTTCGCTGTCTTCGGAAGAGATGGCCTCGTAAAGCACGTCGCTATCGTCTTTGGTGCGCAGCAGGGCCTTCTTTAGCTCCACATACCCGCTGAAGCCGAGTTTGTGCGCCACACGGACGATCGTAGCCTGGCTGCACCCCACCAGGGCGGCCAAATCGACGACCGTATTGTTCGCAAACTCGATCGGATGGGTCAGCATGTAATCGGTCGCTTTCCTTTCCGCCGATTTGAGCGATTTGTAGACGGCGTTGACTTTCACGAGACATTTGTGCGAGATCACCGAATTCGGATCATTGATGTACGGCGCAATATCTATCATCTTTATCACCAACACTTCCGTGTATGATTCAAACCCTTTAATTTTTCATAGAGCCCGGCGTAAGCCTTGTATTTCTCGTTATATCGCTCATGAAACCGCCGGTTCGGATCATAGGTTTTGTCCAGCCTAACGCGGCTCGCGGCATCGCCAGGCCCGCCGTATCCCTTCACGCCGATCCCCGCAAGGAAAGCGGCGCCAAGGCAGGCAGCCTCCCGAACCTTCAGGGTCGAAACCGGAATCCCCAGGATATCCGCCTTCAGCTGCAGGTCGATCGGCGAGCGGGCTCCCCCTCCGACACAGAGAAGGCTTTCAATGCCGACGCCGACTTCTTCCATCCGCTCAAGGTTGCCCCTGAGCTCGAAGGCCGTCGCTTCCATCAGGCACTTTGCGATGTCGAAGCGCGTGGAAGAGAGTGTCAGTCCCAAGATCGCCCCCTTCGACTGCGTATCGCAGGTCGGCGTCCCGCTCCCGTTGAAATGCGGCAGCGCCAGCAGCGACGAAGGGCCGGGCGTGGCCGTTTTTGCTATCTGCTCGAACGGGCGTTCGCCTGTACGCTCGGCCTCGGCCACTTCCGGCAGCCCCAAATTGTCGCGGTACCATCTCATGAGGATACCCGCCGTATGGTTGAGGCCGAAGGTGAAATACATTCCCTTTGCCACGTACCGGTAGCACGGAAAATAGCTGTCGTACATCACACTGTTGAGCTGTCTCTTCCCGAACGCGGTCGACACAACCTCGGCGGTGCCGTGGGAGTCGAGTGCCTTGTTCTCCCCGGCGATCCCAGCCCCGAGCGCCGCGCAGCACTGATCGTGGCCGCCGGCCACCAGCTTCGCGCCGCGCCGGATGCCGAGCTCCTCGCAAAGCCCGGGGGACAGCTCCCCGACGATCGTCCCCGATTCGACGGGGCGGCTCAGCCAAGAGACGTCGATGCCGGCGGCATCGAGGATTTCCGGGCACCACTGTTCCGTGCTCAGGTCCAGCCCCATGCTGCGGGATGCCATCGTCAGGTCGATCACCGGTTCATCGCTCCCCATTTTTGCGAGCAGGAAATCGGCGTAAGTGACGAATTTCCAAACCTTTTTGCACAATTCTTTTTGGTTGCGCACGATCCACATGATTTTGACGACGAAATTCATGGGATGCGGCCGCATCCCGGTCAGATCGAAAATGTGCCGACCGCCCAGAGAGGCCGAGATGTCTTCCGTTTCGCGGGTCGCGCGGTAATCCATCCCCAGATGCGCGCTGCCGAGGGCGTTCCGCCGGCGGTCGATCGGGATCACGGCGTCGCCCTGGGCCGAGACGCTGACGGCCGCGATGTCCCCGCCGGACTGCTCAGCTGCAGCCGCCATGACCCCCTTTGCGCGCTTCCAGACGAGCTCGGCGTCCTGCTCCGCCAGGCCGCTTTTTTTGCAGACGACATCGTATTCCTGGAAACCGTAGCCGAGCATGTTTCCCTCTAAATCGAACACCGCGGCCTTCACGCCGGTCGTTCCGACATCCACACCCATTAGCTTCATTCTTAACCCCTCCGGGCGGCAGTCAGTCTGGCACCGCTTTATTGAAAGTAAAAGTTCCTTGTCTCGCGTTCCTGGTCTTCATCGTAAAAATCGGGGCGGACCCCCCTAATATAGGTCAGTGCCTCGAGCATGACCGGCAGCAGGTTGCCGTGAATGCCCACGGCGTGATGAACATACGGGCCCTTGACGATCATGGATTCCACCTTCGGCCAGTTGGAGACCTCCACCCACAGATAGGTCCCGTTCGTATACGGCCCTTCAATGCCCTTGGCGTTGCCCATGAGCATCCCATACTCCCCGTTGTCGCCGTCGAAGCGGAAAAGGGAGACGAGCCCGCCCTTGATCTCCGCGGATACGGAGCCCGGGCAGTGTTCGGGGAAAGCGAAAGGCCTGCCGAGGACGGGCGTGGATTTCGCCAGCGAAAGCGGCCACGGCCCGCAGTGCTGCAGCAACTCCCCGTTCGGGTTGGTCGGATGGCGGACGGACCAATCGACGAAGAAGGGCGGGGTCTTCCCCATGCCGGCAGCCATCGTCATGATGGAAGTGATGGCGCCGTGGATGTCGGTCTCGCAGGCGACGGGGATCCCCTCTTCGGTGAGAAGCGCATTCGCGCAGCAGGGCATCATATGGATCGCCTGCTGCAGGGCGTCCCAGCACTGGATTGCGACCGCGTTGCAGCCGTTTTCCGCCGCGAACAGCTTCATGGCCGTCTTGAGCGCCGCGACCTTCCGGACGTCTTCCTCGGGGATGCACACTTTCATTTTTTCATGGATCACGGAGATCGTCTTTTCGACCTCCTCGTTTTTCGACGCCGCCAGTTCCTTCACCCGGTCGGTGAACTCCACCATCGTGATCGGGAAAAGCTGAATCCCGAACCGTTCGAGCAGCTCGCCCTCGTTGACCATCATGGTCCAGAAATCCGTCGGGCGCGTCGCAATCTGCAGGATGCGCGCCCTGCGGAACTCTTTGACCACGTTCGCCGCCGCGATGAAATTCCTGATGCCCTTCTCAAACTGGAGATCGTCGACGCGGCAGTTGGGAAGATAGGTGAAGGGCACCTGCATCCGGCGCAGCACCTTCCCGGTCGCAAAAAGGCCGCACTGGGTGTCGCGCAGGCGGCTCCCGTCCGCAAGGGGCGCTTCGTCCCTCGGGCCCCACAGAAGGGTGGGCACGTTCAAGGCGCGAGCCACCTTCCCGCAGCTGTGCTCGGACCCGAAATTGCAGTGGGGGAGAAACAAAGCGTCGACTTTCGCCGCCCTAAACTTTTCGATCACCGGCCCGACGTCCTCCGCGCAGCGGAGAAGGCCTTCCTCGTTGATATCCTCGATATCCACAAACTCGACCCCGAACCCCTTCAGTTTCTCTCTGATGATGTTCTTATACTTGACGGCGTCTTCGACACTGAAAATTCTTCTGCGCGTGGGGGCGTATCCAAGAACGACACGGTTATCCATTTCGTCTCATCCTCCTTAAATTTCAGGCATTATCTGCCCATCAGCTGGTCCTGCATCCGGCGCAGTTGCAAAAGCACGGAATGTTCGTTCAGCTCCACCATATCGTATGTAACGACCTCATCGCGCTTCAGATCGCACTTCATGACGGCGCCCTTGGCCAGGCCGACCGGCAACATGTTCCCTTCGCGCGCCACGCTGGCGAGCTCGATGCTGCCGCGGTAGCAGTACTCCCCGATCGCGTCGAGCTTCTCTCCCTTTTTGAGGTCCTTTTTCGCAATCGTGATGCATTCCGAGGTCAGATGGTCCATCGGGTGCGCCGTGGATTCGCCGTAAAGCACTTCCTGGGCCGCGGTGAGCGGAGTTTCGATCGAGCAGAGGTGATAGGGGCGGTAAAGCAGATAATTCGGGCCCTTCCCCATATCACGCTGCACCAGGCCGTCGACGATCCGCTTCTGGTCCGTGGTGACAACGACGAAGACGCCAGGGTTGATATCGCCGATGCCGAAATCGACAATTCCCTCCTTGTCGAGGATGCCGCCTTGGGATTTCAGGCTGAAAACGGTCTTCAGGTCCGCAACGTTGCAGTGCGGCCCGTGCATCCCGCGGCAGTCCGGGATCAGGCCCGTGGCATTGGAAACGGCGGTCATTTCGATCATCGTCTTGGAGCCGTCGACAAATTCGAGGAGCATGCGCGGATTCATCCTGCGGGCGGCTGCCTTCTCCTGCCACTCCTTCATGCCGGGATTGGCGTAGATGTCCAGCGGGTTGTTTTTGCCCTTGCCGGCCGCCACGACCTTGAACCCGAGGGCCTTCGCAAAGCGGTACACTTCTACGATGGAGCCCGGTTCGTCGCCGGCGGTCAAAGAATAGACGATGCCGGCCTGTTCGCAGAGCTTGCGCAGGATGGGACCAATTGTGATGTCGCACTCCACATTCATCATGACGATGTGCTTTTTGTGGAAGATGCAGTCCATCGTGATCCTGGCACCCATTTCCGGCGAGCCGGTGGCGTCGATCACGCTTTGGATCTGGCTGGTTTCGACCGCCACCCTGTAATCCGTGGCAACGACTTTTTTGCCCAACGAAATGGCCTTCTGCGCTTCCTCCGGCGTGGAACACAAGGCGATTTCCCCTTTGTAGCAGGCCTGCGCGTAGGCGTCCTTTGCGATCTCCGCGGTCAGGTCCACAACGATGTCGCAGACCATGCCCTTCATCTTGGCGATCTGGGCGACGATATCCTTCCCCATCTGGCCCGCGCCGACCAGGCCGACATGGATGGGCCTTCCCTCTGCCTCCAGTGTTGCAAGTTTGGAATCAATCTCGTACATAATTATAAACCACCTTTACTAAGAAATAAATGTCATTTTAACCAAGGGTCGATCATCACTTTCAAGGCTTTTCCCGCCGTCACCATGTTCATGCCCTTTACAACGTCGTTCAGGGAAACGTGGGCGCTGATGTATTTTTCCGGATGAATCTGGCCCGCCTGGATGCAGCTCAGCGCGTCGGCCAGGCCTGTGGCGGGGTAAGAAAAAGCGCCTAAGACCATCACCTCGTTGTAGTGGATCAGGTTCGAGTTCAGTTGCGTCGTCTGCTTCGTCTTCGGGACGCCTCCGTAGATCACCACCCGCCCGCGCTTGCGGACCATCTCCAGCGCCTGCTCCTGGACCGCCACGGAGGGCACGGCGCAAATCACGATATCCGCCCCGATGCCATCCGTTAATTCCAAAACGGAGTTTTTCACCCGTTCCGGATCGGTGTTCTTGAACAGACAGTCGGCGCCGAAATTTCTGGCCAGATCGAGCTTATCCATGCCGGCCATGATGATCTTCTTCGCGCCCCTCGCCCGCGCGACCTCGATATGCAGGCATCCCACCGGGCCGTCCCCGATGATGCACACCGTATCACCCAAAGAGATATTGTTGTTTTTCTGGCACGCGACGACCGCGGCGGCCGTCTCCGCAAAAGCGGCAAAATCATAGCTCATCCCCTCCGGGATCTTTTCGATGAAGCCGTGCTGCAGCACGTCGGAAGGCAACGCCAAGTACTGCGCGTAACCGCCGGGAAAATGCGTCCCCAGCATCCGGTGGGACTGGCACAAATTTACGAATCCGCGCTTGCAGTACCAGCAATGGCCGCAGCTCACATCCGGAGCGAGGGCGATCCTGTCGCCGGGCTTGAATCGGGTGACTTCGCCGCCGACCTCGACGACCTGCCCAGCGATCTCGTGCCCCATGATCTGGTCCTTGATGCCGTCTCTCAGGCCGTTGTGGTAGTTCCTCACATCGCTGCCGCAGATGCCGCACGCCATGACCCTGACCAGCAGGCCGTCCCGCGGGCAGGCCGGGATATCGCGCTCTTCCACCACGATATCTTCTATGTCTTTGAAGACGGCGGCCTTCATTTTCCCTGTCATAGATTCTTTCCTTCCTTCGTCATTTCGCGTCTCGATTGTAAGGATCGTCGACTTTGCCGAGCAGGCGGTCCCCCACGGCCCCGGCTGGATGGATGACGGCGAACTGTTCGCGGGTATAGCCTTTATACTGCATCAGCACGATGCAGATCGCGTCGAAAACCGAAATGACCGCAAGCGTGCTGGCAGTCGCCAGCATATTGAATGGGCAGGGTTCCCGGTCGACCTTCACGATCAGCAGGAGGTCCGAGGCTTTCCCGATCTTGGAGTCAGGATTTTCCGTCACGCCGATCAGCCTGGCCCCCTTCGTGCGGCAGGCGGGGAGCAGATCGACCAGTTGGCTGGTGTTTCCCCCCTTGCTGACCAAAAGCAGGATGTCCTCTTTCTGCAGGACGCCGAGCCCTCCGTGCACGGCGTCGGATGGGGTGAGAAAAAGTGCGGGGCATTCAATGCAGTTCAGCGAATGAACGATCTTTTTCGCAGCCATGGCCGAAGTGCCGCAGCCCGCGGCCACTATCCTGCCTTTGCATTCCGCGATCGCCCGGATCACGGCGACCACGCTGTCATGGTCAATGGTTTCCGTCAACTTGAGGATCGCGTCGCCTTCCATTTTCAAAGTCCGGTCGACTTCAGAGATCATTTGGTTTGTGTTCATTCTGTGCCTCCTTTTCTGTTTTCATTATTAAAAAATGAAATGTAAAAATAATGTTTTGAGAATATGTTGACTTGCGGTTATTCTCGATTTAGATTATAGCATTTATTTTTAAAAATGCAATGTATTTTTCTATATATTAGTCAATATTATAGAAATTCAACAAAATAATAATTTAAAAAATTCCATATTTATTACTTGAAAAGTGAAAATTATTGAGGTATAATACAATCACTACAAAAAATTAATTGTAATAGCTGAGAATTACATGATAAATATTATAAAATTCGACGAGTGTCTGTTACTTATCCTGATGTTTTGGCTAATTTGTACATCTTAATTTCTAAAATTACATATAGTATTATGAAAAGTGAAAGGGTGGTCACATGCATCAGCCTGATCTGGTGGAGGTTAACCTCAAGCTGAACAGAATCCGGAAATATATGGAGCGGTCCGGGCTTACGGGCGTGGTGATCGCGCGGAAGGACAATTTCAGTTGGCTTTCGTGTGGCGGGAACGACACGGTGGTCGTTCCGGACCAAGAGGGAGTGGGGACCTTCGTCGTAACGGGGGACCGCCTGTATCTGGTCGCCCAGGTCATGGACGGGCAGAGACTTTTGGACGAGGAACTGGCCGGGATGGAGATCGAGCCCGTCCCCCTGCGCTGGTACGAGGGACCGAGAATCCGAAAAGCCGTGAAAATCGCCGGGGAAGTACCCGCGGCGGACGTGCCGGCGGAAGGGGCAAAATACATACTTTCAGACCTGTACTCCCTGCAGTATCCTCTGACCGACAACGAGATCCAAAAGCTGCGGCTGCTCGGAAAGACGGTGGACGAGGCGCTACGCCAGGTTGCGGACGAGATCAAACCGGGCATGGTCGATTACGACGTGGAAGCGATGATCCTCTCCGGGCTGGCGAAGGATAATGTCAGGTGTGACGTGTTGCTGGTCGGGACGGACGAGCGGATCTTCCGATACCGCCATCCCAGCCCGAGCGGCGCGAAAATCGGTCGGTACGTCCTTCTGCACGCGGCGGCAAAGTACGAGGGGCTGCATGCGAACGTGACGCGCAGCGTCTATTTCGGGGATTCCGTCCCGGTCGAGATCGAAAAGCCCTATCAGGCGGCTCTCGAGATCGAGGCGGCATGCGTCGCCGCCTGCGTGCCGGGGAATCGCTGGTGCGACATCCTCGAGATGCAGAAATCCATGCTCCGTAAAAGGGGATATCCGGAGGAATGGCGCAACCATTTCCCCGGCGGGCGGACCGGATACTCCGTATGCGAGTGCGACTTTTCGCTCAGCGCCGACAGGCGCATCGTCGACAGAGAATGCTACGACTGGTTCATCACCATAACCGGCGCGAAGGTGGAAGAACTGAGTCTCAATGCAGCTGGGAAGCGCGAGGTCCTTTCCAGCGTCGGAAACTGGCCAGCCAAAAAATTCGAGGCCGGCGGCGAGGTGATCGCTTTGCCCGAACTCCTTCTCCGCTGACCGGAGGCCGGCGTTCCCGGCCCCAACGATAATAATGATAAGAGAGGTGAACTTCTTTGGGTGAGGAATACATACTACAGACTTACGATATCTGCAAATCGTTTGCAGGAAATCCGGCCCTGCAGAATATCAGCCTGAATATTAAAAGAGCCTCCGTTCACGCTCTGATCGGAGAAAACGGGGCGGGAAAATCGACGTTCATCAATATTCTCAGCGGCGCCTATATCGCCACGTCCGGCTATTTCGAGTTCGAAGGCAGGCATATTACCCAGCTTACTCCCCGTGAAGCACAGGACATCGGCATCGGTGTCGTCCACCAGGAATTGAATCTGATTCCGGAGATGACGGTGGCCGAAAATATCTTTCTGGGCCGGGAGCTGACCGGCCAGGGCGGAAAGATCGACTGGAAAGAAACGAACCGGAGGGCCCGAGCACTGCTGAAATCCTTCGGCGTTTCGTTCAATGAAAAAGTCAGGATCAATTCGCTGAGCATCGCCGAACAGCAGATGGTGGAAATCATTAAGGTGGCGTCGATGGAGAATTCCAAGCTGATCATCATGGATGAGCCTACCTCCATGCTGACCGAGAAGGAGACGGACCAGCTCTTCAAACTCATCAACCGGCTGAAAAAGGAAGGGAAAACAATCATCTACATCTCCCACAGGCTCGACGAGCTGAGACATATCTGCGACACCGTTTCCATCTTCCGCGACGGGCATCTGATCTACACCGGCGGAATCGGGGAACACACAAAAGAAGAAATCGTGCAAATGATGGTGGCGCGCAAGCTCACGGAACAGTACCCGTATGTGAAGGGCGAGGCGAAGGGCATCGCGCTGAAAGTGGAAAATCTCTCGCAGGGGAACTTTTTGAAGAATATCTCTTTTCACGCCGAGAAAGGGGAAATTCTCGGGTTGTACGGGCTGGTGGGGGCCGGCAGGACCGAGCTCGCCCGCTGCATCGTCGGCGCCGACCGAAAGAGCTCCGGCGCGATCGAAATCGAAGGCCGGAGGTTCTCCCTAAAGAACCCCACAGAGGCGATCCGGAGCGGCGTGGTGTATATCACGGAAAGCCGCAAGGAGTTCGGTCTAATGCTGGATATGCACGTCGGGTTCAACATCAGCATTTCCGTCTTAAGGCAGTTCATAAACAAGCTAAGGCACATCAACAGAAAAGAGGAAAACGCGCAGATTCTGCGGATGATCCAGGAGCTTTCGATCAAGACCGAATCGTCTGAAAAGGTCGTGAGAAAGCTGAGCGGCGGAAACCAACAGAAGGTTCTGCTCGCCAGATACATCCTCACGAGGCCGAAGGTCCTCATCGTCGACGAACCGACGCGGGGCATCGACGTCGGCGCGAAGGTAAGCATCTATCAGATTCTGAACAAGCTGAAGGAAGAAGGGGTTTCCATCATCATGATCTCGTCCGATCTTCCCGAGGTCATGGGGGTCAGCGACAGGGTGCTGGTCATGTACAACGGTTCCATCACCGGCGAATTCACCCATGAGGAATTCAATGAAAAGGCCGTCGGATTATGCGCATTCGGGGAGAAGAAGGGATGAGTGGAATGGAAAACAGTTTCAACGCCGAAGCTGAGAAAGGCCGGAACGTAAAGGTCCAGAGCGTCTTGAAAAAATTCATCAACAACGATCTGTCGAGGACGCTGATTATCTTTCTGGTGTTGTGCATCGCATTGGGGATTGCGCGGCCGGCGACTTTTCTTACGACAAGCAACCTGATCAACGTGCTTTCACAGATTTCAGTCAACGGGATCATGGTCATCGGCATGACCTTCATTCTGCTGACCGGCGGCATCGATATTTCCGTCGGGTCCGTAGCGGCGTTCACGTCGATGATAACCGCGATGCTTCTAGTCAGCAAAAATCCGTTCGGAAGCAATATCGTCGTCGCCCTGATTGTGGGGATCGGCGTAGGCGTGCTGATTGGAGCGCTTTCGGGATTTTTTGTCAGCAAAATAGAATTGCAACCCTTTATTGTCACCCTGGCGATGATGACGATTTTCAGAGGGATGACGATGGTAATTTCGCAGGGCAATCCGGTCTCCCAGCTTGGCGACGCCTTCAGCTACATCGGTGTCAAGTACCTCGGCCCCATCCCGATCAACGTCGTCATCATGATCGCTTTTTACGCCCTGGCCTATTACATCCTGGAACACACCTGTTTCGGCCGCTATGTCTACGCGATCGGAGGCAACAAAGAGGCCGCGAGACTCAGCGGCATCAACACCACGAAAATCATCTTCGGCATCTATATGATCTGCGCCGCGACGGCGAGCATTGCCGGCATGATCCTCGCATCCCGGGTAAATTCCGCAACGCCTACGGCGGGCAACGGGACCGAAATGGATGCCATCGCGGCGGCCGTGATCGGCGGGGTCAGTCTGACGGGCGGAAAAGGGAAGATCCTCGGTGCGCTGATCGGCGCTTTCATCATCGGCGTGCTGAATAACGGACTTGTCCTACTCGGCATTGATGTTTACTGGACGCAGGTCGTCAAAGGCGTCATCATCCTCCTTGCGGTTGTCGCGGATATGCTGAGCAAGCGGAAAGCGGCCAAATAACCGAGGGCACCATTCAAAATTATTAATATAGAAGGAGTGTATTGAAAATGAAAAAGAGTTTTGCTGCTGTACTGTCCGGCGTTCTGGCAACTCTATTGGTGGCAGGCGGATGCAGTTCTTCCTCCCCCGCGGCCAACAACACCGCCGCAAATTCCGAAGCCGCGCCGGCTTCCAGCGCCGCCGCGGCCGCATCGGGTTCCAAAGAAATCGGCATCGTTTTCACCGACCTGAACAACCCCGTTTTTGTCGAGATGAAAGAAGCCATGGAAGCCAAAGCAAAAGAGCTCGGGTATACGACGACGGTGTTGAATAGCTCTGACAGCTCCGACACCGAACTTCAGAACGTGCAGAACCTCATCTCTAAGAAAGTGGCTGCTATCTGCCTGCTGCCGAACGATGCGGATTCGGCGGTGAACACGGTCAAGGCCGCAAATAACGCCAATATCCCGATTGTCGGCTTCAACCGCGTCATCGACACCAAAGGCGAGTGCAAATTCGTCACCCAAGACGTCACCGACAATGTCTCCGGCGCCGTGGAAGCCGGCAAATACGCGGTACAGCTTCTTAAGGACGTGAAAGACCCCAAGATCGTCATCCTGAGGGGTACCTCCGGCGTCGACGCCGACAAACAGAGATATGACGGCTTCGTGCAGGGCATCAAGGGCACTCCGCTCGAAAAGGCCGTCATCGCTCAGGTGAACGGCAAGTTCGACACGCAGGAAGGCTTCACGGTCATGCAGAACGTCATTCAGGCCCAGCCCAGGATCGACCTGGTCTACGCGGAAAACGACACCATGGCGCTCGGCGCCCTGCAGGCGTTGGAAGCCGCGAACAGGAAAGACACCAAGATCATTGGATACGACGGATCCAAGGAATGCGTGCAGAAAATCGCCGAGGGCAAAATCACCGCCACCATCGCCCAGAAGTTTAAAGCGCTGGGGACCACCGCCGTCGACTGGGCCGTAAAGGCCGCTGAAGGAAAGGCGGACAACGCTCCCCCGACGATCTCGATCGGCACCGAACTTGTGACGAAAGACAACGCTCAGGGATATGTGTTCAAGTAAACCCGGGCTTCTCACGCGGCAGAAAGACAGTGAATCGGTAAAATCCGGCGCCGGGAATCGGCGCCGGATTTTGCTGTTGTTTAGACAATAAAGTTTTACTTAATGTCTACCGAACAAGCCCTCGTCGCCCACCCGCAGCATCCGGTACCCGACGCCGATATGCGTCTGGATATACCGGGGCTGCGAGGGGTTTTTCTCGATT
>ENA-UOOI01003261-UOOI01003261.1-fermentation-metagenome-genome-assembly--contig:-NODE-3261-length-12506-cov-3.684443_pt1 | contig 12506 bp, 5 predicted proteins | sample MGYA00245779_ERZ724027 | MGnify/ENA primary metagenome ERZ724027 (study PRJEB28704, sample SAMN03018318) | fermentation metagenome | biome: anthropogenic terrestrial biome; feature: soil; material... | reverse complement strand
GCTCGATGAGTTGGTGGTTGTAGGATACGGTGTGCAGAGGAAAAGTGTGGTAACAGCCGCCATTAGCCGTGTGACGGCTGAAGAGTTGAACACTACCCGTCCGTCACGCGTGGAAGATGCGTTGAAAGGAAAAGTATCCGGAGTGCAGATCACCCAAAGTTCCGGTCAGCCCGGTTCCGACTCCAAAGTTCGTATCCGCGGTGTTGGTACGGTAAACAACAGCAATCCGCTTTACATTGTGGACGGAATGCAGGTCGGAGGAGGTATTGACTACCTGAACCCGATCGATATACAGTCAGTCGAAATACTGAAAGACGCCGCTTCAGCTGCCATTTACGGTACCCGGGGTGCCAATGGTGTTGTATTGGTTACCACAAAGAGTGGTAGTGGTGCAGGCAAGCCGGTAGTGACCTACGATATGACCTATGGATGGCAAAGTCCATGGAAGTTGAAAGAGGTGCTGAATGCTACTGAATATATGGTGCTGATGAACGAGAATAAGATAAATGACGGCAAAGCCCCGATTTATTCCAATGATGCCATCAAGAAAGCTGGACAAGGTACTAACTGGCAGAAAGAAACGTTCAATTACAACGCTCCGGTACAAAATCATCAGGTAAGCGTGAACGGGGGCAATCAACAGGGATCCTATTTCCTTTCTTTCGGTTATTTCAATCAGGACGGTATTGTCGGCGGCAACTACGGTGTGTCGAATTTCGAACGATACAGTGTCCGAACCAATTCCAACTATCAGATATTTGAAACCAAAGATCGTTCTTTCCTCAATAAGGTGCGGGTTGGTGTAAATGTGGGTTATTCGAGAACCAAAAATTCGGGTATCGACCCCAACTCCGAATATGGTTCTATTCTGGGCAGTGCACTGGGATTTGACCCGACGGTGCCGGTTTATGCGCCCGACGATGCTACGGCCAATAAGATTCTTGCAGACCATCCTAACGCCGTTGTCGATAAAAACGGAAGAGTATATTCGATTCCTCCCGGTGGATTTCAGGAGTTGGCAAATCCCGTCGCTTTCCTGGATCGTCCCCGTTCAGAGGTGGGAAATGCAGATAAAATCGTAGGTACTTTCTTCGGAGAAATAGACATTCTACCCTCGCTGAAATTCAGAAGCAGTTATGGTGTCGATTTGGCTTTCTGGGGTAATGACGGATATGAGTTTCCCCATTTTTTGGCCTCACAGGGTAAGGATGTTACGCAAAGCTCTGTATGGAGCGAGATGAACCGCGGTTTCCAATGGCAGATTGAAAACTATTTTACATGGAATCAAAAGTTTGCCGATGTGCATAACGTGACAGCTGTAGTCGGACAGTCGGCAATGAAATATACCCGGCGCCAATTGGGTGGCAGTGATTATGACCTGCTTGAGAGGGATCCTGGCAAAGCGCATATCAACTCTGCCATTGGTGACAGGGACGATGAACGTGTTTACGGAGGCATAGGAGGTATTAATTTTGAATCGCTGGCTTCCTATTTCGGGCGTATCGATTACAATTACGCCGAACGCTATATGGCGCAATTTACGTTGCGCCGCGATGGATCTTCCAGATTCGGACCGCAAAACAAATGGGCACTTTTCCCTGCCGTCTCCTTGGGTTACAATCTGATGAACGAACCGTTTATGGAAGAGGTACGCCCCGATTGGTTCGACGTATTGAAACTACGCTTCTCCTATGGGCGCAACGGTAACGAAAATATCGGTAACCTGCGCTACGCCGCTTTCATTGACAGTGGGCAAAACTACTATTTCGGTGGTGGTTACAATGTGGCAAGCGCTTCGAAATCGGGTACTATGCAGGACGGACAATCGCCTGCGGCGCTTCCCAACCCCTATCTGGGATGGGAAAAATCGGAACAAACCGATATCGGGTTCGATGCATACTTCCTGCGCAACAGGCTGTCTCTCGGCTTCGATTATTTCAAGAAAAGAACCATTGGCATGTTGATGGACGTGCCCATTCCTTCTTATGTGGGACAAGGTGCACCCGTAGGCAATGTGGGAACAATGGATAACAGGGGGATTGAAATAGAACTCGGCTGGAAGCAGACGATCGGCGATTTCAGCTATCGTATCGGCGCCAACGCGTCGTATATGAAAAACAGGTTGGTGAAACTGGGTAACGAATCCGGTGAACAAATCTATGAAAGCCCAGGTGCTTCCGGCGTAGGCGATTTCATTAAAGGGCAAAACGGTGAAGTGTGGCCTTTCTTCTACGGATATAAAACGGATGGCCTTTTCCAGAATCAACAGGAAATCGATGGATATGTAAATAAGGACGGTGAAAAAATGCAACCCAATGCCCGTCCCGGCGATGTTCGTTTTGTGGATTATAACGAAGATGGAATAATTGATGACAAAGACCGGACAAAAATTGGAAAAGGTGCACCCGATTGGACTTTTGGAGCTACATTGGGAGCCGAATACAAAAATTTCGATTTGAACCTCTTCTTCCAGGGAGTAACAGGAAACGACATTTTTGATTTTGCCATACGCGGCGATATCGCTTCGATGAACCGCCCGACATGGGCACTCGAACGCTGGCACGGCGAAGGGACATCCAACAGGATTCCCCGTATGACTGAAACGAATCCCAACGCGAACTGGCGCTCGTCTGACCTGTATATCAAAGACGGCTCTTACCTCCGCCTGAAAACAGCCCAATTGGGTTATACCCTGCCGGCTGAATGGACAAAAAAAGTGTCCGTCGAGAGATTGAAGATGTTTGTGGCCGGTGAAAACCTGTTCACGTTTACGAAATACCAGGGTTACGATCCGGAAATTTCTACCGGAGAATATACACGTATCGGTGTGGACCGGGGGGGCTATCCGCAGGCGAGAAGCATTTCTTTAGGGGTTAACATTTCTTTTTAATGCATTATAAATCAGAGGAAAATGAAAAAATATACATTTTTAATACCGTTACTGATCCTTGTGGGGTTTATCTCGATGACCTCCTGTGGCGATGATTTTTTGACTGCCAGTTCTACTGAAAAGAAATTGGCGGGCGGGGAGGCTACCGAAGATGTTATACTTGCCAACTTAGCATCGGCTTATCAGATATTACTGTTCGACAGTTATGCGAATCAGAATTACAACAGCGTATTACTGATGTCCGACCTGCGTTCGGATGATATTTATAAAGGCGGGGAAAATCCCAGTGACCAACGGCAGTTGTATCTTCTGGCCACGTTTAATTCCAACAGCAGGGAAACATTAGGTGGGCTTTGGAGTATCTATTTCACCGGGCTGGCCCGTACAAACAACGTATTGACTGCCTGTGAAAACGCGGTAGGCGTGAGTGAAACCAGGCTGAATCAATATAGAGCGGAAGGACATTTCCTGCGTGCCTACTACTTGCATCTGCTTTGGAAATTCTGGGGTAATATTCCTTATTTTGAAGAACCGTTGGACAAATCTCCGTTTATGGCAGCACAGCTTGAAGCCGACGAAATCTATCAAAAGATTATGGCTGATCTCGATTTTGCCTGCACCGAAGGATATCTTCCGATGAAAAGCGCGGTGATTGGCAGAGTAAACAGGGCAGCCGCCCTGATGCTGAGGGCCCGTGTGGTCCTTTATCAGAAAGATACCGCCAAATACCCGGAAATAACCAGAGATATGGCGGCGATCATCCAAAGCGGGCAGTATGACCTGTTTGAGGATTTTGACGCCATGTGGCTCGATGAAAATGAATTTTGCAAAGAATCCATTTTCGAAAGTAACCAGTTGCCCGAAGGCAAGACATGGGGCAGCGGATGGCAAGGGTATGGCACCAACCTCCCCGCGTTTATCTCCCCGAACGAATTAAAAGATCCGAACAAAATATTTAAAGGAGGTTGGGGTTTTGCACCGGTACGACCGGAAGCTTATGCCATGTACGAAGCGGGAGATACCCGCCGTGAAGGCTCCATCAACGATTGGACCGGCGTCGAATACAAGCCCCGCTTTCAGGATACCGGCTTATTCATGCGCAAATATGCCGCGCGCGAAGGCTACAATCCTCCTCCGGGAGATCAGGATTTGAACTATGCCAACAACCTGCGTATTTTCCGATATGCCGAAACATTGTTGAACTATGCCGAGTTGGTTGTCATAAGTGGACAGTCGCCCGTGGACGGCGTTACAGCACAGGATTGCTTAGACAAAATCCGTTATCGTGCTTTCGGGGAAGCGGCTTCAATCGCCGCAACTGCCGAAAACATAAAATTGGAGCGCAGGCGCGAATTTTTAGGCGAAGGTATGCGTTTCTGGGATCTGGTGCGCTGGGGTGATGCTGTACAGGTACTTACCGAAGTGAATGAAGGATATAACGCTACACGTACTTTTGCAGAATGGATGAAACATGTTCCGATTCCCCAATCGGAAATTGACAAAACCAAAAATACCCAATTTGAATTGAAGCAAGTTGGTCAATGGAATTAAAAAAATTATAGCGACATGAAAAAAATATATTTAATACTTCCTGTATTGCTCCTGTTTGTTTTGGGAGCGTGCTCGCCCGAAGAGTATGACCGGTTGGACCCTAACGCGATTCCTCTTGTTTCGGGATTGGAAGAAGCTATTGTAATCACGGTGGATCAGGAAACCAATACGGTTACATTTACACTCGATAAGCCCGGCTATAATCCGGTCTGGATTTTTGATGACGGAAAATATGCTGCCGAAAACGGCGTTAAAAAAATATTTCCCAAAGCGGGCGATTATACCGTTGAGATGAAGGCATCCAACCGCAATGGAATAAGCGACGGGTCGGTTACGAAAACATTCCATATCGACAAATCATTGATGGAAGGTTTCGCAGGTTTTGTATACGATTCGGAATACAACATGTGGAAAACTGCAACAGTAAATACTCCGACATTCTATTATGCCCCCGGATGGGTGCAAATTGCGGACCCTGCTTATACGTTGAATGGCTCTGCCTATACGGTTACATTGCCGAGCGCCACAACAGAGACCTGGCAGGCGCAAATGGCGCTGGGAACAAACTTGAGCGCCAATGCCGCAACGCATTATGATTTCTCGGTTATCCTGACCTCTACGAAGGATCATCCCGGTGTGATGGTAAAACTGACGGACGCTTCTAATGACGGTTCTTTCTTCTTCGAACAGAAGATCGTGCTGGAGGCGAACCAACCCACCTGCTTCTGGATGAGTGATATGCCGGGCATCGATATGGCAAGCGTAAAACTTGTGTTCGACTTTGGAGGCAATGTGGCGGATACGGAAATGAGAATGGAGGACGTCGTATTTAAAGATCATGCCAACGACGACGGAACCGTAGTGCCCGACAGGGACGCTTTCGATGAAGGCCGTGACCTTAGTGGTAGCGAATACGCGACAGGTATCGTGGGTAAATGGACCTGGGAACCTTCCGTGCAAGGTCATTTTGGATGTGGACCGAATCCCGATGAACCTACAGGCTGGTGGAGTGCTCCAGCCGAAGATAAAAAAGATTGGGGGTTGTATGACGACACCATGACTTTCGGAGCGGACAAATCCTATCAGTTTAACCCGGGTGAAGGAGGAAAAGTGTATGTCAATAAAGATTGTACTTTCCACTCCGAACTTTATCTCGGTGATGGTCTGGACTATCTGGTTCCGGTAGAACCGCAGACGGCGACATATACTGTTACGGAGGAAGCAGGAGCCTATTATCTGCAATTACCATCCAAAACCCTGTTCTCTTATATGCCTTCGGATCAGGTGTACAACAATCCGAAATACAAGATCACGCGGATGACGACGACCATGATGGAACTCGTATCGCTGGGTGATGGAATTTCGTGGAAATACCGTCTGAAAAAAGTAAATTAACTGCATGAATCCATACCTGAGTAGCAGTTGATAAAACCCGCTACTCAGGTATTTTACTTCAAAAAACAATGAATAGAATGATCGGTTTAATAATAATCCCGTTACTGGTTTTGCTCGGTTGTGGAGAAAACGGCAACGAGCCGGAGCCAAAACCAACCAATGTTACCATTTCGGTTTCACCCGAGACGTTAAATTTGTCCGCTTCGGCAGGCTCCGAAAGTATCAATGTAAATTCAAACGCCGAATGGGGTATTTCATCGGATCAGAGTTGGTGCAAAACTTCGCCCTCGGGAGGAGTTGGGGGAAATACCGTTATAAAGGTTTCGGTAGAAAGCAATACGTCGGAACAGCCACGTACCGCCACCCTTACCTTTACATCGGGAACCTTTTCGAAACAATATACGGTAACCCAAAAAGGACTGGTACAGCTGATTGATATTCCCGATGTCGCGTTCAAGGCTTATTGTATTGCCAATTTCGATACGGATAAGGACGGACAGATCAGTGAACAGGAAGTAAGGTCAATCACAACACTAGATGTGAGTTCCAAAGGCATCGGCTCATTGCAAGGTATCGAAAAATTTGTATCGCTGACATCGCTTGATTGTTCCGGCAATCAATTGCAGGAATTAGATATTCGCAATAATACAAATCTGCAGAATCTGGATTGTACTTCCAATCCGTCTTTGACTAAAATTCTTGTCTGGACAGGTTTTATACCTACCGGTACATTCAAAAAACCTGCTGCTGCCGAATATGTTTATCCTGAAATATCCACACCGCCCGGCTATACTTTAGTCTGGCAGGAAGAATTTAACGAGCCCCGCCTGCCGGAAGGTAAAGCGGTACTGCCCAATACTGCGAAATGGTACTACGAAACTGCCGAACCGGGATGGGTAAACAACGAAAAACAAAAGTATGTCGCCGGTGTTTTTCAAGGAGATACCGTAACTTCCGTTTACGACGGAACATTGAAGATTGTTGCCAGGAAACAGGGAAACGTCGTTATTTCGGGACGTATCAATACCAATGAGAGTTGGACGTATGGCTATTTCGAAGCCCGCCTGAAAGTTCCGGGTGGAAAAGGTACCTGGCCTGCTTTCTGGATGATGCCTAAAAACTTCAATAAATGGCCCGATGACGGCGAGATCGATATTATGGAATATGTGGGTTACGACCCTGACGTGGTCCACTCTTCCATCCATTGCAAGGCCTATTATCATTCAATAGGCACACAAAAAACCGGTACAAAGAAAATAGCAAATGCCGAAACCGAATTTCATATATATGCTCTCGAATGGACAGCCGATTATATCAAGGGGTTTGTGGATGGAGTGGAGTATTTCCGTTTCGACAACGATAAAAAAGGCAACAAAGACACCTGGCCCTTCGACGCACCTTTTCTCTTGAAACTCAACCTCGCCTGGGGAGGCGACTGGGGTGGAGCGCAAGGCATTGACGAAAGTAAATTGCCCGCGATTTATGAAATCGATTATGTAAGGGTATTCCAACGGTAAATACTCAATACTCCATTCTAAACAATGTAAGCAAATGAAAAAATACAGTTATGTTATTTTCTTATTACTTTTGACAACTGCCTGTACCGGAGGTAATAAAAAAGCATCCGGCTTGGGTTTAGACGCGGGTATCGAGAAACGGATCGACAGTATCATGGCACAGATGACCCTTGAGGAGAAAGTAGGGCAGATGGCGCAGTTTACGCTCGATGTGATCGGGAAAGGGGGAAATCTCTATTTCAGCGACGAGCCTTTCGAGATCGACTTTGCTATGCTCGATACAGTGATCGGAAAATATAAGGTGGGTTCCATCCTGAATACGGCCAATAACCGGGCACGTACCACAGAAGTGTGGGAGAAAACGGTACGACTTATACAAGAACGGGCGTTGACAGAAACAGGTATACCGGTGATCTATGGCATCGATGCCATTCACGGAACTACTTATACTGCCGGTGCTACCTTTTTCCCGCAGGGTGTGGGAATGGCTGCCTCCTTTAACACCGACCTGATGAAAGAGGGTTCCCGTATCACGGCTTACGAAACCCGTGCAAGCAATATAGCCTGGACTTTCGCTCCCACGATGGACCTGGGAAGGGATGCCCGTTGGTCGCGCCAGTGGGAGAGTTACGGTGAAGACGCTTATCTCAATGCACGGATGGGTTTGGTTTCTACACTCGGATTTCAGGGTGATGATCGCAACAATGTGGGTAGTCATCATATCGCCGCCTGTGTGAAGCATTATATGGGTTACGGAGTACCTGTCTCAGGTAAAGACCGTACACCGGCTCTCATCTCCGAAAGCGAACTGCGTGAGAAATATTTTGAACCGTTTCGCACTTCTATTGTAGAAGGAGGAGCGCTTTCGCTGATGGTCAATTCGGGCATCATCAACGGCGTATCTACACATGCCGATTACAGGTTGTTGACCGAATGGGTAAAGGAAGATCTTGGTTTCGACGGAGTGATTGTGACCGACTGGGCCGATGTGCAGAACCTGCTGTCACGCGACAGGATCGCCACCGATTATAAAGGAGCCGTGAAAACCGCAATCAATGCCGGCATCGATCTGGTGATGGAACCTTACAATCTGACTTTCTGCCCTACACTGGTGGAACTGGTGGAAGAGGGTGAGGTGCCAATGGAGCGGATCGATGATGCAGTGCGCAGGGTATTGCGGTTGAAATTCCGTCTGGGTCTTTTTGAGCAACCTTACTGGTCGCGCTCCGAATATCCCGACTTCGGGAGCAGAGAGAACGAGGCGGTAGCGAAAGCGGCTGCGGATGAGTCGATCACCCTGTTGAAAAATGAAAACAACATCCTTCCGCTGCCGGTCAATGCCCATATCTTAGTGACAGGTCCTAACGCACATTCTATGCGTACCCTCAATGGGGGTTGGAGCTATTCCTGGCAGGGAGAAAAAACCGAAGAGTTCGCGCAGGGCTACAATACTATTTACGAAGCATTGCAAAATAAATTCGGCGCCGCGAATGTAAGGTATGAACCGGGAGTTACCTATAAGATGGAGGGGCAATATTATGAGGAAAATACCCCTGAGATCGGAAAAGCAGTAACTGCCGCGGCCGGGGTTGATTATATTGTGTTGTGTGTGGGTGAGAACTCCTATTGTGAAACACCGGGTAACCTGGATGAACTGGCCTTGTCGGAAAACCAGATAGCTCTTGCACTGGCGCTCCAAAAGACAGGAAAACCGGTCATACTGGTAATGAATGAAGGACGACCACGTCTGATCCGTAAGATTGAACCCGATTCCAAAGCGATACTTCAACTTTATCTGCCGGGCAATTTCGGAGGAGATGCTTTGGCGGATATTCTCACAGGGGACGTCAACCCGAGCGGAAAGTTGCCTTATACCTACCCCAAATTTGAGCAGGGACTGATCACCTATGATCATAAACCCAGCCAGAATATCGACGGTAAGATGGAGGGCGCTTACGATTACGGAGCACAGACTTCAATGCAGTATCCGTTCGGCTTCGGGTTGAGCTACACCACATTTGAATATACCAATTTAGCAGTGAGCAAGCACGATTTTGTATCGGGCGACCTGCTGACCGTGACCGTAGAGGTGAAGAACAACGGAACAGTGGCCGGTAAGGAAGCTGTACTGCTCTTCAGCAGCGATATGGTGGCCTCCCTTTCTCCCGATGTGCGTCGCCTGCGTGCATTTGAAAAAATATCGCTGAAACCGGGTGAGACCAAAACCGTTACACTTCAACTGGCAGCCGATGACCTTGCCTTTGTGAATGAAAAAGGAGAGTGGACGCTGGAAGCGGGCGAGTTCAAACTACAGGCGGGCGATCAGATCGCTATGATTAATTGTACGAAAACCCGAATTTGGGATATACCCAATAAGTAAAGTAGAGTTCATAGACAGAGAGTAGATAAACCGGTTGCCTGTCCATAAAGGGATGGGGATCGGTTTATTGTTTGAAGGGGACTTTCATGATTTGTGGTATCTCCTTTATTTTCTGAATGAAGTTGATGGAATCGATTGGATTATTTTTTTATTGTGGGGTAGAGAGAATCTAGGGATGATTGGTTATTTTTACAGGAATAAAATCTATATTTGCTTTTAGTGGAAAATGTGAGAAAAACACATTTTTGACATATAAAATGTGATGAGTATGAAATCTGAACCCGGAAACGATCGGCTTTGTATGTATTAGACAATACGGAATTTGTTTCAACTGCGAATATCTTATTCAAATGACCAATAATTGAAAGAATATGAGAAAAGTTCTTTTTTTAGTAGCCATATCTGCTATATTTCTGTTATTTAGCTGTACTTCTCAAGAGAAAAGCTTCAAAGTAAAGTTTGATAGTGCAAAAGAGGTTTCAGGTAAAAAATTTGCCATTAAAGATATTAATCCCGACCTCCCGCTTGATTGGGATAATTTTAACTTTGTAATACTGGAATTCAAAATTACAACTGCTCAGCGTTTTCACGTTGGATTTACTACAGATGAGGGATATAATGAACTCCGTGTGATGAGTTATGTTCCTAATGCCTGGAACAGGCTTGCTATCCCTTTAAGGTTTTTTACCGAACTCCCTGATGCGAGACATGACCTGGCAGCTACGTATAATCAACCACGTTATACCGGCTGGATAAATCTTGGAGGGAAGCGTGGACCTTTGCATGGAGTGGATTCAATTGGAATTCGAATGCGGGTACCTATCGGAAATCCCGAATTTGAGATCAGAAACATTACACTTTCAGTGGAAGATCCCGGAGACCAATATCTCGAAACAATTCCTGCCATTGATGAATTCGGACAATCGAATTTAGTGGATTATGAGGATAAAATAAAATCTTTCGAACAACTTCAGACCGAGTGGAAGGACGAAGAAAATGAGCTGTTTGATGCCAATGCCTATAATTATTCGAAATATGGAGGGTATAAGCAGAAAAAAGTGAATGCTACTGGTTTTTTCAGGACCGGACAAATCGATGGAAAATGGTGGTTTGTTGATCCGGAAGGATATCTTTTCCTGTCAGTAGGAGTAGATTGCGTTCATCCGTCACCCGGTGGACTGGCAAAAGAGGTGGATCAACGTGAAAATATGTTTAAAGAACTTCCTCCGAGAGACTTATTCCCCGCTAATGATTCCTATCCGGATGATTATTCTTTCGGACTTTGGAACCTTTATCGTCGTTACGGTGAGGATTACAGGGATAAAGCCAATGAAATGGTTATCCGGCGAATGGAGAAGTGGGGAATCAACACAATTGCCAATTGGTCGAGTTTTGACATTATGAATATGAATCGTAAGGCCTTTATGACTTCGATGCGTACCGCAGGAGTAGAAGGGAGGCTCATGGGGCTTGCAGATGTGTATGCTTCCGACTTCAACGAAAAATTGGACGAAGCAATGAGAAATTCGGTCGGAAGATACAGGGATAATCCATGGGTGATAGGTTTTTTCGTTGGAAACGAACCCGCATGGATCGGGCATGAAGAACGTGTATGTAATATTATTCTGGATGGAGCAGATTGCCCTGTTAAGACAAAGTTAACAGAATACATATCAACTCACGGAAAATCATCTGAATCCTGTAAACGATTTATCTGGGATACTTTCGAGATATTTATACAAGCTGTAAAAGAAGCGCAAAAGAAATATGCTCCTCATCATCTGAATTTAGGGTATCGTTTCGGCAATCTGGATGAAATAGAGGAAGAGGTGTTACTGATTTGCAGCAAAGCCTTTGATGTGCTCAGTTTTAACAGTTATGCCCTGGAGCCAAGCAAAGAAATGATGGATAGAGCCCTTAGAGTAACAAATCTACCGATGATGATAGGTGAATATCATTTTGGTACGGTTGATAGGGGAATGGCGCAATCACTCTGGCAAGTTGATTCTCAAGAAGAACGGGGTATTGCATATCGTTATTATACAGAACAGGCGTATTCCCACCCTGGTCTGATCGGTACAGCGTATTTCCAATGGGCTGATCAGGATATAACAGGCAGGCGAAACGACGGGGAAAATTACAACTGTGGTTTGATAGATGTTACGGACCGCCCCTATAAATATCAGGTAGAGGCAATGCAGGAAACAGCAAAAGTTCTTTTTGATGTGCATGCAGGGAATAGAGCACCCTATGACAAAAAACCAAAAAGAGCACGTGGACATGAAGCTATCCCGGACTTGTGGGATTAATACCCATTCGAGATGTAGAATTAAGCATATTTTTTGCCTGATAAGTACAAGGTTGAAATTAAAAAATTGAGTAAAACGGAATGAAAACTCACAACTACCTCATTTCCCTGATTCTGATCCTTGTTGCAGGCTGTCAGAATCAAGGCGGACAATCCGCATTATCCTTTATCCGTGTGGACGGGCCTGACCTGATCGCTCCGGATGGGGAGAAATTTTTTATCCGGGGAACGAACCTCGGCAACTGGTTGAACCCGGAAGGGTATATGTTCAATTTTCGGAATACCAACTCGGCAGGCCGTATTAACCAGGCTCTCTGCGAAATGGTTGGCCCTGATTTTACGGCTGAGTTCTGGAAGCAGTTTAAAGATCATTATGTGACGAAAGCCGATATAGAGTTCCTGAAATCAGCCGGAGTGAACTCTTTGAGGGTGCCGTTCCATTATAAGTTGTTTACTGACGAAGAT
>ENA-UOOI01003260-UOOI01003260.1-fermentation-metagenome-genome-assembly--contig:-NODE-3260-length-12507-cov-3.273932_pt1 | contig 12507 bp, 10 predicted proteins | sample MGYA00245779_ERZ724027 | MGnify/ENA primary metagenome ERZ724027 (study PRJEB28704, sample SAMN03018318) | fermentation metagenome | biome: anthropogenic terrestrial biome; feature: soil; material... | reverse complement strand
TAAATTACCGTTTTACCTTTTTATAATTGCTGACAAAACTCTTACAGAAGGGCAGGCAATCATGAAGCATTTGACCGGCAATAATAAAAAAATGGGCATAGGAACGCTGTTTCTATATGATGACATCAGTTTATTATCAAGGGATTGTGAAGTTATTATGGATGTAAAGAACAGCGGAGGCATTATTTATAATAAAGAAAATGCTTCCGATAAAAAGAAATTTGCCGTTGATAAAGTAAAAGACTGTGAATTTAATGCATTTTCCCGTGCTCTTGCTCCCGTAAGAGTAAGCTTAGCTTCGGAAGAATTAATGCTGCCAAGCTGTGTAACTTTTCTTGAGGGCTATGGTGTAAAAAAACCGGATGAAATAAATATTGCAGAAAATTGGGTAAATTCCGTTACACACAAGTCTATGGCAGTACCCATAGGTATAAAAGCCAACGGGGACCAATTTCTGTTTGACATTCATGAAAAATATCACGGACCTCATGGATTGGTTGCAGGAATGACAGGTTCAGGGAAATCGGAGATGGTGCAATCATGGATACTATCCATGGCACTTAAATTTTCACCGCAGGATGTATCATTTGTGTTGATTGATTTCAAAGGAACAGGGCTTATTCTTCCGTTCCTGAATATGCCCCATTTAGCAGGGACGATCTCCGATCTTGATACAAATATAAACAGAAATCTCATTGCCCTTGAAAATGAATTATCACGCAGAAAGGCATTGCTTGACAGTGTGGGTGTTAATAACATAATCAGTTATTTGAAATTATACAAGGATGGCAAAACAAAAGAACCATTATCGTTTTTGTTTATTATTATTGACGAGTTTGCAGAATTTAAAGTGCAATTTCCTGATTTTATGACTGTTGTAAACAGGGTCTTTGCTATTGGAAGAACACTTGGTGTGTTTGCCGTCCTTCTTACACAGAAACCTGCCGGAGTCGTAGATGATAAAATGCACGCTAACACAAGATTCAGGTGGTGCTTAAAGGTTGCCAATTCAGCTGACAGTAAAGATATGATAAAACATCCGGAAGCAGCAAAAATTACAAATCCCGGGCGTGCCTATGTGCAGGTTGGCGAGGATGAGATATTTGAGCTTGTACAGTCATATTGGAGCGGTGCGGCATATGATCCGAACAAAACAACAAAGACAGTAGCTAAGCCTCGCATTTCGGTTGTGGATATGGACGGCAGGCGAATTTCATATGATACATACGAAAAAACACTTGGATTTAAAAGCAGTTTGAATGAGATTGACGTTATTATTCAGCATATAAATAATTATGTTGAAGAAAACGGTTTAGCAAAAGCAAAAAAAATATGGATGCAGAAGCTTCCGGATATTATTGCGCTCAATAATATTTTGAAGGATGGCTTTGACGGCGATAATTGGATGAATGGGAACGGAATAATCAATCCCATTGTAGGCATGCTTGATGATCCGCATACGCAATCGCAATATCCGTTGAGATTTAATATCAGCGAAGATGGACACCATGCAATTTACGGTGCTCCGGGTACAGGAAAAACTACTATGCTGCAAACACTGGTAATGTCCCTTGTATTATCTTATACTCCGCAAGATGTAAATATTTACATTATGGATTTTGGCGGCTGGAGCATGGGAATATTCAAGGATTTTCCGCATGTAGGCGGTATCGCAAATGATAATGACAATGAGAAGATAGAGAAAACTGCCCGGCTTATTGTAAAGGAATTAGATGAACGAAAGAGAAAGTTTGCAGCTGAAGGAGTAGGTAATATTGTTTCATATAAAAATGCTACCGGTGAAAAATTGCCTAATATCATATTGATACTTGACAACTTTGCGCCTGTGATAAACCTTTATCCAAATTTAGAACAGTTTTTTATAAATTTGACACGTGAAGGCGGAAACTACGGAGTTTATTTTGTAACTACCGCAAACAATACAATGGCATTAGGTTTCAAATTAGGGCAGAACATTAAAATGGCAGTATCGCTGCAAATGACTGATAAATCGGACTATTCTTCAATTGTAGGAAAAACAGACGGGTTGGAACCGGAAAAAGCTGCGGGACGAGGTCTTGCAAAAGGAAATCCACCCCTTGAATTCCAGACCGCCCTTCCTACAGAGGGTATGAACGAAAGTGAACGGGTAAGAAAAATAAAAGAAACCGCAATTTTAATGAATGAAAAATGGAAAGGAAAAAAGGCAAAGCCCATACCTATAATGCCTGAAGTTATAAACTTCGGTACGGTTGAAACAAATAATATAGCGATCGGTCTTTCGTGCAAGGATGTGGAGCCCATAGGAATCAGTTTCACGGGGCAGCATCATATTATTGTATCGAGAAAACCTATGAGTGGAAAATCCAATATGTTGAAGGTCATCGTAAAGCAAATGAATGCTAAAATAATTGTATTTGCGGGAACCGCATTAAAAAGTATTGAAGGAATATGTGAACAATATATAGATGATGTGTCAGAATTTGATAAATTTATATCTGATATGGTTCCAATACTGCAACAGCGAAAGGATGAGTACTATAAAGATAACAACATACAATTTGAACCCTTTTTGATTGTGATAGATGATCTTAAGCAATGTTTTGAACTTATTAAGGATGAAACTGCCAAAAGAATGGAAGCAATCATAAGATTAGGAAAAGGCTTGAATGTTAATTTGCTGGTTGCAGGCAATAGCGACGATGTGTCAAAGCTGTATAATCAGGGAGAACCATTTACAATGGGACTTGTAAACAGTCAGACAAGTATTTTGTTGGGAGGAAATTTTAGGGCTCATAATGTGTTCAAAGCAAATATTCCATACAGTGAGCATGAAGTTTTGCTTGATGAATATGAAGGATATGTTATTCATAGAGAAAAAGTATTGCGGTTTAAAGCAATGTATGAATTATAAATCAAAGGGGAGATAAATTTTGAGCAAAATTGTATTAAACGCCCGTGAAATACTATATTTGTCTGCGCTTGCAGGAGCGACAGAATTTATAGGAATTCCGGATGGTTTCTATGGTATGGATGAATTGGAAATAAAACAGGAGATTTTGAAAATTCAATCAAATCTTGAAAGCAAAGGATATGCCGAGGCTGATTTTAACGGAAATTTTAATCCTAATACTGAGGTAATGCAAGTTATACAAATATGTGCCATGTGTGAAAAATATATATCCGTCGACAAGATCAGTGCGGCAGGTACGGCAAAGCTTTTATTTTACTTATACGATAACAAGATAATAAAAGTTAAAGCTATATCCGACATATTTGAATTAACCTCAGTAAACCCTGCAGATATCAATCCATACATTTTAGAACATATAAATTGGATAACTCAAGACGAAGATGCAGGTAGCAAGGTTGTCATACCGCAAAGCCTTTTGACGAAGGTAAAAGACTTAACAGAAAATGTCAGTATAAAGACAGGAACGGAAGAGCTGTATAAGGCAGGTTGCAGCAATATTCAAGCCCAGATTATTTACAGCGGATTAAGCGGAACATCAAATTATTGCTCTGTCATTATTGTTGATTTTAACAGTGAAGAAAACGACGCATTGAGTATTATGGCAATTAATTCCAAGATCGGTTCATTGGAAATCATTCCTGTTGATACGGGAGGAAAAGATGCAGTTGCATTTCAAACAATCGATTATGAGACATTTAAAAGGAAGCTTTCGGATGCATTGTCCTTGATCGGAATATCGGATGGCGGTGATTTCAAATGATTGATAATGTAATTGTAACCGTTAATGCTGAAAATCAAGCTTTTTCCGTTGACATGGAGCTTCCTGCCAATATTCCGGTAAAGGAGTTAGCTTCAAGGCTGCTTGAAACACTTAAAGAAATAGAACCGGCCAAATTCAGAAGTGTTGAAAAATTATCACTTATTTATAATGGTATAATACTTCCGGAAAATGCAACATTGGAATCGGAGGCTGTTTGGGATGGGAACATATTAATTGTGAGGTGAAAAAATGTCGTCCATAAGTATTAACTATAGTAAGGCATACGCCGAGGCAAACAGATTAAAAACCGCTGCAAATGAATGCGATAACATAATCAATCAATCACAGCGTGCAGTTGCCGACCTTCATACATATTGGGAAGGAGCAGCAGCGAACGAGTTTTTGGCAGCCAACGAAAGATGGCGCAAGGAGATGCAGTCTATTAAGATAGAATTAATATCAATAAGCACTTCGATTAAAAAAGTGACGGATGAAATTAGGGAAGCTGATTTACGTGCCGCAGAAGCTGCAAAAAATTTATAAGAGGGAGGAATAATATGCCTAAAATAAAAATTGATTTTAATAGGCTCAGTGATCTCCCAACCAAGACACGGAATATAAAAAACAAAACAAATGAATGCCAAGCATCTGTAGGCACAGTAATAAACAGACTTGATTGGGAAGTGTCATCGAAGAAAAGTATAAATTCAAGGCTTAATAAAGTTCAAAAAAGGCTTCAAAGGCAGACGGAGTTGATGGACGCTTATGTAAGAGTATTAGAAACAACCAGCGGCAATTTCCGCATTAAGGATGCTAAGCTTAAAAATGATGCAAAAAACATTATTTATGAAATGAATAACATTTCGGCTGTTTTAACTACCATAAAAACTCCTCAATCAAAAATAAGTTACGGTGTGGATGAAAAATTGCGAAGGCTCTCAACTATTGATGTTCTATTCGGGAAAAAAACTGCTGACAGTGCAGGAAAGTGGATATGGGACACATTAAAAAAAGCAGGGCATGCAGGAGCTGTGATTGCTTTTGGTGACGGTATTATAAGCGGTGTAAAAGAGGGAGATGGAGCAAAGCTTGCAAAAACAGCGTATGCAGGGTGGAAAGCTATAAATAATCTCAGCAAAGATGTAAAGAATATGGGGATGGTAAAAAGAATTTTACATCCGGATACCATAAAGACAAGCTGGAGGAATAAAATTCTTGGACTTACAGATTACTTTACTATAAAAACTACAGGAAAGGCAAGTCAGTTCTCAAATTGGAAATCAAGATTTTATAACAATTTTCAGAAAGCCGGTTCAAAGGAAATATCAAAAGTTGCTTGGTCCAGCTTAGCTATTTCCGGAATATTTAATAGCATTAGCAATAAGAAAGAATATGACAACGGAAAAATAACAGCAGGCAGAGCTATTGCGGAAACAATAGTAGAAACAGCTGTAGATACAACTGTAGATATTGTGTTAACAGCAACCGTAGCTGCAGCCGTAGGTGCTACCGCTGTTGCGTTAGGTGCTACTGTTGCAGCACCCGCAGTGGTTGTCGCATCCGGTGTAATCGGCGTTAAAATTGGGTTAGATGCAGTTGCGAAATGGGCAACAGGCAGTGATGCAGGATTTACGGAAGTTGTTTCAGACGGAATTATCGACGGTGCAACGGCAATCGGAAAAGAGGTTTCTAAGGCTGCAAGAAAGGTGGGTGATTGTGTTTCGTCATTTACCAAGTCTATAACAACAAAGTGGAAATTTAGTTTTGGATTTTAAATTATAATTATAGAAAGGTGATAGAAATGAAAATTCAAGAATTACTACCAATTGGAACTGTTGTATTGTTAAAGAACGCAGAAAAAAGAGTTATGATTTTCGGTATTAAGCAAACAAGTACAGATGGAAAAGAAGAAGAATATGACTACATAGGAGTAATGTATCCGGAAGGATATATGGGAGGAGAATATCAGTTTCTTTTTAATCATGAGGATATTGGTACAATAGTTTATACCGGATATGAAGATGATGAAAGAAAAGACTTTATTAATAGGTTGTCTCAATACTATAAGGATGTATAAAATAACCCGGAGGTGCTGTTAATGGCTTTAATTCAAGTAACTCCTGAAACTCTGAAATCACAGGCAAACACAGTGCGAAAATATAAAACAGACCAGGAACATACTATGCAAAGAATCAGAAATTTAGTACTGTCTCTCAGGGATTCATGGAAGGGTGAAGCGCAGGATGCGTTTGTTGCGAAGTTTCAGTCGATGGATAACATATACCGCAAGCTTTCCGAAGTATTGGATGCATATGCAAAACTAATGGATACGGCGGCAAACGAATTACAGGAAACAGATCAAAATATAAAAAATGTTATTCAAAATATAGGTTAGCATTATATTTGCGGTTAAGCCGTAAAAAAATAGAATATCTTAAGGAGGAAATAAAAATGGCAATAATTCAAGTAACACCGGAATTGCTACAGAGCAAAGCAACCGAGGTAAGAGGCTTAAAATCAAATCATGACGAAACCATGCAAAAACTCAACAATCTCGTTCATGCGTTAAATGAACAATGGAAGGGTGAAGCTCAGGATGCTTTTGTTGCAAAGTTTGACAGCATGCAATCCCAGTTTAAGAATTTTTCAGAAATGCTCGAAGGCTATGCAAAACTTATGGATACTGCTGCAAGAGAGCTTCAAAGTACGGACCAAGCCCTAAAAGGAACAATGCAGAGTTTTAGTTAATTTTAAAATGCTGTCTGTTTGAATGGGCAGGCAGCATTTTATGATTTAAATAAAGTGGTGATTATATGTTAAAGATAAGTTGTGTGGCGGTTACAAATGTAGGAAATGTCAGGGATAATAACGAAGATAATTTTTATGTAAATGAGGAATATAAAAAAAGCACATTGTCTCTGAATGAATACTATGAAGACAGTAACATAAGAAAGCAATATTTATATGCCGTATGTGACGGAATGGGCGGGGAGGAATTAGGCGAAGCAGCATCAATGATTGCTGTAAAAACTCTTGCACTGTATCAAGAAGCAGACATCAAATCTAATATAATCAATTATATACAAGAAGCAAATAAGCTTATATGTGATGAGATTGAAAAAAATGACGGTGTGAGAATGGGTACTACACTTGCGCTGCTTTATATAAATGAAGGAAAAGCAATTGCTTATAATATCGGTGACAGCAGGGTATATTTGTTTAGAAAAAATAAGCTGATTCAGCTATCAGAAGATCATACTCAGGCACAGAGGCTTGTTGATTTGGGATTGCTTAAAAAGAGTGCTGCGGCAAATCATAAAGATAAGCATAAGCTGACACAGCATTTAGGTATATTTCCTAATGAGTTGATTATCGAGCCTTATGAGTCACAAGAAATAAATATAAAACAAAATGATATCTTTCTGTTATGCAGCGATGGATTGACAGATATGTTGAGCGATGATGACATTGCCGGTATTTTGTCGGACAAACAGGAAGGTACGAAAGCCTTAGCAAAAAAATTAATGGAAAAAGCACTTCAAAACGGTGGCAAAGATAATATAACAGTTGTTTTATCCAAGGTAGATATGCAAGAAAGATTTTGGAATAAATTTATGTGGGAAGTTTAGTCTATAAATCAAAGGAGAGTTATATGGAGTCAATATTGAAAAATAAAAAGATAATGGCAGTCACATTTATAATTACCGGAATTTTAATTGCAGGGATTATAATTTTTTTATACAAGCCTATAGGCGAAGGCGGCATTAACATTGACGAACAGCTTTCTTTGGGAGAAAAATATTTATCGGAGCTCGATTATGAAAATGCAATAATAGCATTTAGTAAGGTGATAAATGTAGATTCTAAGAATGTAAGAGCATATATAGGGTTGTCGGATGCATATATAGGTAAGGGGGATATTGCAAAAGCTATAGAAATATTGGAGAATGGAATTGAAGCCATCCCGAATATTGCCGGTAACCTTGAAGAAAAGCTGAAACTTTTAAAGCTAAATACAATTTCTCTTAAGAATTTTATAAACATGGACTCATTTTACTTTGGTAAATGTGAAGAAATAATAGAATTATTTAAATCTGAAAAATTTGAGATGATACCGGATTATATGCGTAATGAGGTTGCATTACCAATAAGAGACTCAATTCAAAATGATGAGGAAAAAGTTACATACTATGGAAATATTGAAGATGGAATACCTCAAGGATTGGGTGTATGTGTTTACGGTAAAGGAATGAAAAAAAGTACAGAAGCATATGTAGGTGAATTTGATAAAGGGTTGCGCTCAGGTACAGGTTTAGCCATTTTTACTGATTATAGCAGTCAAGGATATTATATAGGTGAATGGAATGAAGACAATGTACATGGAAACGGAGCACTGTATGAGGATTCATTTTATTCCGAAACACAAGATGCATATCCTGATGGAATTTATAATCGATATAGTAAAGGAGTCACTAATAATGGAAGTGCCGAAGGATATTGGTTAGAGGGATGGTATGATGATAACGGTAAAATCCTAACTGAAGATGGTGACGATACAAATGGCACTATAATCGCCGGGTATCAATATTATTGCGTAAAAGGGTATCCCACTTCCATGGGAAAAGTCAGCAGCCAAGCATGGTGGGTTAACCCTGTAAATGATGAGAAAAATATAATAGGAAGTAATTTAATGACCAAAGCTTATATTGTTTATGACGATGGTACCGAGGTGTTTGAGGAATCTCCGCATGAGCATGCGGGAGGGGTAAACTGTAAAATATGCAGAAAATTCTATGAAAGCTATGAAAGCGATAGCGGGTTAGTTAACCGCTTTCACCCTTGGGAAAAGGAAGACCAATCTGATAGGCTTATGTGGTTTGGATTTTACATAGAGTAATAGTATGCCGGAGCTTAATGACCGGGCGGGAAAGAAGGAATTATGATGAATACAGAATATTACAAAAAATATGAACCGATTTTTAATTCATGGTATATAAAAGCCCTGCTTGGCGAGGGAAGTTTTGGGAAGGTGTTTGAAATTGAGCGTCAGGATTTTGGTGTAACATATAAGGCTGCCTTAAAAGCTATTACAATACCTCAAAGTCAGAGCGAAATTAAAAGCGTTATGTCAGACGGCATGGATGAGGCAAGCGCAACTTCATATTTCAGGCAGGTGGTTGAAGATATTGTCAGTGAATTTGTTCTTATGTCCAAACTAAAGGGTAACAGCAATATTGTAAGCTATGAGGATCACATTGTTGTGGAACACAAAGAAGGTATAGGGTGGGATATTCTTATACGCATGGAGCTGCTAACATCGCTAATTGATCATATCCATAAGGAAAAACTTTCCCGCAAGGATGTTATAAAGCTTGGCATAGATTTGTGCAAGGCTTTGGAGCTTTGTCAGAAATATAATATTGTACATAGGGATATTAAGCCTGAAAATATTTTCATTTCCCAAAATGGGGACTATAAATTAGGTGACTTCGGTATTGCAAGAACTTTGGAGAAAACGTCAGGTGCATTGTCCAAAAAAGGTACATATGTTTATATGGCACCTGAAATTTACCGTGATGATGAATATGGCTCAAATGTAGATATTTATTCTTTGGGAATTGTCATGTACCGTTTGCTGAATGAAAACAGAACACCATTTCTTCCGGCATATCCTGCACCCATTACGCACAAAGACCGGGAAGCTGCCATAAAAAAGCGTATTAGCGGTGCTATATTGCCTAAACCTGTAAATGCGGACGGAAGGCTTGCTGAAATTGTACTAAAAGCTTGTGCCTATAATCCAAAAGACAGGTATTTTTCTCCTATGGAAATGCGCGAGGAATTAGAAGCCATCCTTTATAATAAAGAGGAAGCTAAAATTATCTATCCGAAGGGCGATGACACACCTATAAAATCAATTGAATATATTGAAACCGGAAAAGAAGCTCCGCCAATACAGGGCGCGGATAAAACAGACCTAATCATTGACAAAGACAATCAAAAACATGATAAAACAGAAAGTTTGGTTGGTAGGGGAACCGTCAATAAAACGGAGAGTGTATTTGGTGCCGATGAGGTAAATTTTCATGATGGTACCGTAAGTGTATTTGACCAGAAAACTCAAAGTATATTTGAAACACCGGTGCAGCCGGCAAAGAAAAAGGTAGAAGCTTCTATTAAAAAGGAAAAAAATAAAGTGGTGATTGCTGTTGGCACAATGGTTATTATAGCTATAGCTTTAGGGGGGCTTTTTATTTCGTTTTCAAGGAATTCAGAAAATGAAAAGGAAAGCAAATATCAAAATTTGCTTGAGCAGGCAAAAGCCTTGCATATTGAAGATTTTAACAAAGCTATTTCAATATTAGATGAAGCAATTAAGCTGAAACCAACCGGTGCGGAGGCTCATTATCAGTATGCTTATATTCTTTACCTTAATGGTAAATATGATGAGTGCATAGAATATATTAATAGCAATCAAAATTACTTAAAAGATGACAGGTTTAAACTTATCTTAGCTTCTTCGCATTTTGAAATTCGTGATTATGAAAATGCCGGGAAGATATATTATGAAATATCAACAAGTGATGCTGCAAATCTGAATGTTGAAAACTTGCGTGACTATGCGGTTTGCCTCGGGCGCATGGGCAGACTCGACGAGGCTGCCGCAGTATTTGTTATGCTTACCGATAAGGGTGCCACTGCAGACGTGACAGATTATGTGCTGGGTGAATCCTATTATGCAAAAGGAGATTATGTAAATGCCGAAGCTTCCTTTAAAAACTCATTAAGCAAGACTGAAGATTCGGCTTTGATTCGTAGGATATACATGTCATTAGCAGAGGTTTATCGTGAAAGTAATGATTATAACAAGTCCATCGAAATTATTGAAGAAGCAGTATCTCGGTCTCTGCAATTTCAAAGCAGCAGTGCCGTGTTATATGAAATGTTAGGTGCAGCTTACTATGCAAAGGCTGAGAATGAAGGTGATAAAAACGATTATGCCAAAGCGGCGGAATGTTTTGAAAATGTAATAGATTTAGGCATTACCAACAGTTATATGTATGTAAATACTTACACTGCTTATATAGAGTCCGAGGATTATACAAAAGCAAAACAGATATTAACTGATATGGAGGCTGTTTATCCCCGAGACTATACCACCAATGCTTTGAGAGCCACGGTGCTTATTTTAGAGGAAAACATTAAAGAAGAAAGCATAAGAAATTATAATGCTGCCTATGAAGAATACAAAATAGCAAAGGAAAAAGCAACGAGCAAAGATGACCAAACACAGCTTAAGCAATTGGAGGGATTGATGGAACAGCTTCGTTCCGGTGGATGGTTAAATGAGTAACAGAACAAATTATATAATATGATTGGAATTGGAGGTAAAGAATTGAAAATTTTGAGAATTAGTTTTGTTATTGTATGTATTATTCTTGTTTTATGCATGTCCGGATGTGCCGATAAGCAGCAGGAGCTTAGTGTTGACGAACTTATTTCCTTAGGTGAGCGATACCTGCTGGACTTAAACTACGAACAGGCATTGATACAGTTTAGTAAGGTAATTGAAATTGAACCAATGAATGTACGAGGGTATACGGGTGCTGCCGAAGCATATATCGGCTTGGAACAATTGGACGAAGCTGTTGCCATATTGCAGAAAGGTTTTGAGCAAACACAAGATGATGAAATTCGTAATATGTTGGATGAGTTAGCACTAAATGATATTGAAAACGGACTCACATCTGAGCAAAATGAATTAATTCAGCAGCTTGCCAAGGCTTTAGCAGGCGACGACTTTCAATCTGCAGCTGAAATTGTCAGAAGCGGCACATATTTGCAGATAGTTGAAAAGGCGGGAGAGGTAGGTTCAATAATTCATCATGGTCAGAATACTAATCTTGTTATTTATCCAAACGGTTTTGTTTATTGCGGTGAACTTGATAATAACATACGCAGCGGATTTGGAATATGGTTTTGCGGTTTAGCCCAGGGAGGTAACATATATTATTATAAAGGCCAGTGGATGAATGACCTGCCAAATGGAGAAGGTGGAATTTATAATATAATTGATGAAAATTATATTGAAAAAGAGGAAGGAAATACATATGGAATATATACGGAAGAAATAGGTACATTTATTGACGGATATTTTGACGGAAGCTTTTCAACCACATGGAAAATGGAAAATGGGGAAGCGCATTATTGGACTCCAGCATACGATTCCGGAATTGCTCTAATCATGCCTGACGCAAAAGTTAATGAAGGCCTTTATGATATTGCAATTTGTGAGTGTGGTGCTAACTTGGTCAGCAGTGAAAACCATTTGTATTGTGTGTCCGGTTTTGAAAACACGGATATAACATATAATGCAGAAAGTTTTCTTGGTCATAAGGTACAAGAAGTTATTGATTTATTTGGTGATGATTATGTTACATCTAATGACGGAGGAAGCAGCTTTTTTTACTATGAAGATTTTAAAGTTCCAATGATATTCTTTATAGGTAAATATATTGACGACAATAAAATTACAGGTCAGGATACAATAAAATATATAGCTATTATGGATGGTGAAATAATTCCGGGCATAAAAATAGGTGATACCGCCAAGCATATTGCGGAGGTACTTAATGTTGAATATTATGAACCTGCGTACAGTGATTATGAAGGAGCTTATCAGTGTGTTTATGACATTATAATAAATGGGGTAGAAAGTACAATGTTTTTCCAATTCAATCAACCTGATGGTGGTTGTGTAGGCACACAGGTA
>ENA-UOOI01003259-UOOI01003259.1-fermentation-metagenome-genome-assembly--contig:-NODE-3259-length-12511-cov-4.760758_pt1 | contig 12511 bp, 12 predicted proteins | sample MGYA00245779_ERZ724027 | MGnify/ENA primary metagenome ERZ724027 (study PRJEB28704, sample SAMN03018318) | fermentation metagenome | biome: anthropogenic terrestrial biome; feature: soil; material... | reverse complement strand
GCATATAAGAAATGTTCCGGATTTCTTTGATGCAGTATGCTATTTTCATAATTCATGGTACTTCAGTTACATTGCTTTTTTATTTCGGGTGGCAGTTTGTTCTGCCTAATGGATATTTCCAAGTTTTTGACGTCAATTAAAGAGATCTTACAGCTTTGGGAAATCAATTGGAAAAATCAAGACCACAATAGAAAATATCAAAATATAGAAATGATGTTGGGCTTTGTCTCTATGGAACTCTGTGCAGAAAAAATATGGCAGATCTAGTTTTCCGTTCAGAATTAAATTATATACAATAAATTAATTTATTAAAATTTCTGTTTTTGATAAAAATTTAACAAAAAATTTATGAAAGAGAAATATAAAAGAAAAGATTTAAAATCAAAAATTACTTTACAAAATATCAATTTTTTGTAATAAGTCGTCAAATTTTAGGAAGATAAACTTTCAGCGAGATGCTAAACTTAAGTTGTCTTTTGAGACAGAGTTGATTGTCCTTCGCCAGGGGTATAACCGCCTATCAGAAAGGGTTCATGCTCGTCCACTGTGGCAGTTCAGGTGTCTGAAATTTCATTTTTGTGGCTTTGCTTTTGATGATCGCTGATTTTTCCGATGGGGTTTCGACAAATAAAGTAAGACCATTTTTTCCTATATTGCAGCGGAGAACAGCCAAAACGTTTTTTAAAGTCCGTATAAAAGTTGCTCAAGCTGTTAAAGCCGGATTCCATAGAAACAGTAAGGATATCCATATCGGTATGGAGCAAAAGATTTTCCGCATGGGAAAGGCGGAGGCTGTTAATGAATTGGGAAGGGGAATATCCGAACATCTTTTTCATCGTGCGGCATATGTGCTCGTGCGTTTTTCCCGTGATCCTCAGGAGCGCCGGCATCCCTTCCACAAAATTGCCGATCTGTTCCATTTCCTTCATGGCGTGGACGAGCCAGAGGTTTTCCGTCGCCGCTTCAGGGCGCGGGGCATCCATAAAATAAGTCGTGAGCCCGTAGAACAGGAGAATCCGCAGTTTGGTCGTCTGCGTCTCCGCGTCTTTCGTATGCAGGATTTCTTCAAACCGGGTATCGTAATCCGTCACCTGGGCGCTCTCCAGATGGGCGATGGGGGGCTCCTTGCTGCTTTTCAGGTCGTCTATGTCGAAGCCTTTCCCGAGATAATCGCACAGGGAGCGGAGGACTTTTTCACTGAACGCGATATTCAGGAATTTGATCTGCGGGGCCACGACTTTTTTCAGGTGGATGTCGTTGGGGCGCGTGAACAGCAGGCTGCCGCTCTGCACCAGCAGATTTTTCCCGGTGAAGGCGGTGATGAAATTTCCTTTGGCCAGAAGGGACAGTTCGTAGCAGTCGTGATAATGCGGATAAGAGATGCCCTCCAGAGAGGTGCGCAGTTCAAAATTGAAATCGTTGGTCATTTTCGGGGAGTGTTTGCTGAAGCTCTGGATTTCTGCGGACATAAAAGACACCACCTTTCTCCATCGAGGGGAAGTATGGCCGGCGAAGGGGTAGGACCTATTTTCCCACGATATTCATCAGTCCATTCTTCTGCTTCTTCTGCAATTCCAGCAGGGCTTTGATCTGGTTGAGCGCGTATTGCTGCAGATCGGGGTTGAGCGATTCAAAGATCCGCATGGCCTCCGGCAGGATCTCGTTTTTGTCGAGGAACATTTCCCCTTCCCCGGATTCGAGCCAGTTTCGGTTGACATGAAAAACCATACATAACTGTTGGAGAAATATTTTCGTGGGCTTGACGCGGCGGTATTCGATGTTCGCGACGACGTCGCGGCTGACGCCCAACCGGCTGCCGAATTCCTTTTGAGATAAATTCAGACATTTTCTGACTTCTTTGATGCGTTGATACAGCATGGATCATCACCTCACAGTCCTTATTATAAAGAAAAAGAAGTGTGTTTGTCAACACATATAAATGGATAAAATGTGTTGACAAACTTAAAAATATATATTATAATGTGTTTGCTGACACAAAGGAGAGTGAAAACATTGACGATTACGATGACAGACGTGTTTGCAGATCTGTTTGCAAGGCTGAATGCGGAAAATCAGGATTATGGATTGAACATTCTGACAAGATGCAAACTCTACCAAGATGCTTTCATTTCTCAGCCAGATTCCTTCAAGCGCCGGTCGTGTATCAGGGAGTGGAAGCAAGCCGAGTGACTGGACCGGGGAAAGCCCGGGGCGCGCGGCCGAGCCGAAGTAAAGAAAAGGGGGGCGTTCAGACAGGCAAAGGGGGATAATAGAGAATTCCCGCTTCGCTTTGGGGACCCGGTTAAAACCGAGAAAGGGGAGAATGACAATGCAAAGAAAAAAAGTGATTGCAGCGGGTTTAGTTTTAGCGGTTATTTTCAGCTTGACGGCATGTTCCAAGGCTTCGACCGGAACTTCCGCCGCTTCGGCTTCTTCGGGCGGCGGCTTGAAGGTGAACTACTCGAAGACGGACTACAGCGCTTCGAGCCCGATCGTGACGTCCGGCACTCTGTCGACCGTCCAGATGGGCCCGGCGACGAAGACCCCCGTGGCCCTGCCGTACTCCGGCGTTCTGCCGGTCGATGAGGGCCCGATCGGCGGGGGTTCGGGCAAAACCTACACCGTCGGCCTGTCGCTTCCGTTCACGACAAACATCTGGTTCAGCGGCCTGCAGGATTCCCTGATACTGGAGGCGAGCCGCCACAGCAACATCAAGGTGCTCACGCTGAACGCGAACCAGGACGCGGTGCAGCAGGCGAACGATGTGCGCAACCTCATCAGCCGGAAAGTCGACGCCATCATCATCGACCCCGTGCAGGAGGCGGCGCTGATCCCGGCTTTCCAGCTGGCGGTCAAAGCAGGGATCCCGGTCATCGACGTGGACCGGCAGATCTCGAATCCGATCTATACCAATGTCGTGACCGGCGATTTCAACCAGGGCCCGACCGATATTGCCAAATGGATCGTCAAGCAGCTGCAGGCGAAGTACGGGTCCCCGAAAGGGATCATCGCCGAAATACAGACGGACCTCGGCTCCACGCCGCAGATCGCGCGTTTCAATTCGTTCAAGAATGTGGTCGACAAATATAACGGGATCAAGGTGGTCGGGCTGCAGGCGGCCAACGCCGACGAGACGAAAGCGTACACGGTCATGAACGACATCATGTCCTCCAACCCGAAGATCGACGTCGTCTACGCGCATTCGGAGGCCATGCTCATGGGCGCGTGGAAAGCGATGAACGCGGCTGGCAGGACCAAAGACGTCTTCTTCATCGGCTGCGATCTTTCCAAAGAAGGAGTGCAGTGGATCCAACAGGGCAAAATACAGGCGCTGGCACCGTGGACGCCCTTTATCGGCGATGTGGCGCTCAGAGCGGCCATCTATGATCTCGAGGGGAAATCGGTCCCCAAGACCGTCTGGCTTCCCAGCCAGGATGTCGTGACCCAGTCCAACGTGAAACTCTACGGCGGCATTGCGTACGGTCCTGTCCCGAAGGGGATGGAAGCTTTCTGGACCGTCGGCAAACTGCCGGGGGGCAACAGCTGATCGAATGTGAAAAGAATCGGAATTTTCGAGGGATTCCCGGGGAAATAGGCCATGATCGCTTCGGTCGGTAAGCCGAGCGCCACGTGACGCCGGGGGGATGGAACGCTTTCAGTTTGGACCACATTTTCTCAATGGGATTAAAGTCTGGGCTGTATGGCGGCAGATAAAGCAGCGCTGCACCAGCCAAGCGAATGAGCTCTGCCACGCCGGCAACTTTATGAGAACCAAATGATCCATGACCACAACATCACCTTCCCGTAGGCAGGGAACAAGAACATCGCGTATTTAAAGGAGTACTGTCCGTAACCCTCTGTTTGTCCTTGGAACGCCCATAGCGACGTGTCATGTTTATGTTAATACCGCTTTCATCCAGAAGCACCAGACGTTTTGCGTCTATTTGGGCAACTTCCTCTATCCAGCGCTTTCGTTTGGCTTGCACATCCGGTAGGTATAACCCACTCCATAGCATTTAGACAGCGCCTCTACTGTAACCCCGCGCTCTCGGGCCTGTATAATCCGCTCTCGCACTTCTTTCCCCAGCATGCCAATCATCTCCTTGAAATGATTTTATCACCATGGACCTATTCTCAAAATTGCTCTAGAAATTCAAAAGCCAGCATGTGCTGTGGCATCCTGTTCTCAGCGGATGGGGAAACCTCGCCGATTTGCACGGCTTGACTGCATGGCAGGCTTTCCCGTTCGCTGTTTTTGCCGTCCGCGATGCGCGGTCCCTTTAGGACCGCCTTACGGCGGCAGTCGATTGAATTTGAAAGGAGGCTTTTTTGCACGTGGAAGAAACAGTCGTGGATATGCATGGCATTTTTAAGTCGTTCGACGGCGTGCCGGTCCTGACGGATGTCGGGCTGCAGGTAAAAAAGGGCGAGATCCATGCGCTGCTCGGTGAAAACGGGGCCGGAAAATCGACGCTGATGAGAGTCCTGGCGGCGGAGACGCCCATGGACGGCGGCGAGATCGTCATCGGCGGAAAGAGGGCGGCCCTGGCCGGTCCGACGGATGCGAAGTCCTGCGGCATCGCCTTTGTGCATCAGGAGCTGGCGGTGATTCCCACGTTGAGTGTGGCGGAAAACCTATATCTGGGACATCTTCCGCTGAAAAAGGGCCTGGTCGATTGGCAAAAGCTCAAAAAAGCCAGCGAACAGCTGCTGAAGCAGCTCGACGTCGATTTCTCCTCGGACCGTCTGGTCGGGGATCTCAGCATGGGGCAGAAACAGATCGTCGAGATCGCCAAGGCGATCGCCATGGACGCGCAGATCTTCATCATGGACGAGCCGACGGCGAGCCTCTCTTCGGATGAGAGCAGTCGGCTGTTCGAGCTGATGCGGCTGCTGGCCCGGAAGGGAAAATCCTTTATCTACATCAGCCACCGCCTTCAGGAAGTCCTGGCGATCGCGGACCGGATCACCGTGCTGCGGGACGGCAGGACCATCGCGACGGTGGATGCGAAGGGCGTGACGCCCAACCGGCTCGGCGAATTGATCATCGGCAAGAAAGTGGAGGAAAACGTTCAGGCCGGCACGGCGGTCCAGCAGAAGGACGCCCCGGTCCGCCTGGAGGTCGAGGGGATGAAAACGGACAAGGTCGAGGGGGTCGACCTGAAAGTCTACGCCGGGGAGATCGTGGTGCTTTACGGGCTGATCGGCGCCGGCAGAACGGAGCTGGCCCGGGCGATCATGGGGGTCGACAGGCGGCAGGAGGGCACCGTGAGAATCAATGGGAAAGAGGTGCCGGGCAAGATCGGTTCCCTCATCAAGAGCGGCGTCGGATTTTTGCCGGAGGACCGAAAAAACCAGGCGCTCTTCCTGAACCTGCCCGTCTTCCACAACATCACCGTGACGAAATACCGCAAGATCACCAGAAACGGCCTTCTGAACAGAAAACTGGAGCGGGAAGCCGTCAGAAAATATATCCGCGAACTGAAGATCAAGGCGGGCGGCGCGGACCGGCTGAACACGCTCAGCGGCGGCACGCAGCAGAAGGTCGGGCTTTCCAAGTGGCTCTATGCGGACAGTAGGGTCCTCATCCTCGACGAGCCGACGAAAGGGATCGACATTTCAGCCAGATTCGAGATCTACAAGACCCTTTACGCCCTCGCGGAACAGGGCGTGGGGATCCTGGTGATTTCGTCCGACCTGGAGGAAGTGATCCGGATCGCCCACCGGATTCTCGTCATGAGGTCCGGAAAGATCGTCGGCGAATTTGAATCCAAAAATCTATCGGAGGAGGTGTTATTGGCATATGCGCTCGGAACAAACTCTGCAGCCTGATCCGGCGGCCGAAGCGGAAAAAAGCCCGAATTTTTTGGCGCATCTCAACATCCAGCATGCCGGGCTGATCGGGATCATCATCCTTCTGCTCGTTGTCGCGAGTTTCTCTTCGCCGTATTTCCTTTCCGTGTCGAACTTCCAGAACATCATCCGCAGCATGGCCGTCATCGGCATCCTGGCCGTGGGGCAGACATTCGTCATCCTGACCTCCGGCATCGACATTTCCGTCGGGGCCGTTCTGGCGTTGTCCGCGGTCGTCGCGTCCGTGGGGTCGGGGAACAACTTCACGCTCTTCTGCGTGCTGGCCATCTCCGTCGGCCTGCTGTTCGGCGTCCTGAACGGCCTCGCGGTCGTCTTCGGGCGGATCCCGGCGTTCATCACCACGCTGGCCACCATGACGGCGGCGAGGGGGCTGGCCGAGGTCATCAGCAACAGCAACCCGATCTATATCAACATTCCCGGGTATGCGGACATCAGCAACATCCTGATCCTGGGCATTCCGCTACCCGGCGTCTTCATCATCGTGATTGCGGCCATCGCCGCTTTCGTGCTGCGCTATCTGCCCTACGGGCGAAGCGTTTATTCCGTCGGGTCCAGCGAGGAGGTCTCCAGGCTTTCCGGCCTGCCGGTCAAGAGCGTCCTGTTCTCCGTCTATGTGATCTCCGGCCTGCTGGCTGGCCTCGCGGCGGTTCTGTATACTTCCTACACCGCCGTGTCGCAGGCCAATGCCGCGAACGGCATGGAGATGAACACCATCACGATCGTCGTGCTCGGCGGCACGAGCATGCTGGGCGGCGTGGGGAGCATCGCAGGCACGGTCTACGGCACCATTATCATCGGCCTGCTTCAGAACCTGTTCAACCTGCTGAATATGCAGACCCCCATGCAACAGGTCATGATGGGGATCGTGCTGATCATCGCCCTGCTGCTACAGAATCTGCATTTGAACAAATTTTCTTTGAAGAAAAAATCGGGGAGATGAAAACTTTGCTGATCGACGCGCACATGCATATTTTCCCCGCGGTCGCGGGTTACAACCGCAACGGCTTTACGAAGTCGGCCGGCGGGGGGTTCGTAAAATACGCCGGCGGGGAAACCGTGCGGCTTCTTCCGCCGTCTTTCCGGGAGACCGCCTCCCTGCCGGAAACGCTGATCGATTATATGGACTGGCAGGGGGTCGACCACGCGGTCGTCCTGCAGGGCCCGCTGTACGGCGAGATCAACGATTACCTGCTGGAGGCGGCGAAACGCTGGCCGGGCCGTTTCACGGTCGCGGCGATGCTGGACCCCTATTTGACGGGGGCGCGGCAGGCGCTTAGGCACATTGTCGAGGACCAGCGTTTCAAAGTCCTGAAGCTGGAATGCAGCGAGCAGTTCGGCCTTAGTGGCATCCATCCGGGGCTGGATTACCGGGACGGGGCTTTTGAACGAGTCTGGGAAGCCGCCGACAAAAACGGCCTGACGGTGGTCATCGACACCGGGCTGCCGGGGTCCGACGGCTACAAGATCGAGGCGTTAAAACAGGTCGCGCTCAAGCACCCCGGACTTCGCATGGTGGTGGCGCACTTGGGCTTTCCGCCGGCTCCGCCGGAGAGGGAAAAATACGAGCCGGAATGGCGGCGGTGCCTTGAACTCGGGAAAGTGAAGAACATCTGGTTCGATATTTCCTCCTTGGTCGGCCTGGGGGGAGAGGAATACCCGTTCCCGCTCGCGCAGGAATATATCCGTATCGGATACGAGACGGTGGGGGCCGACAAACTCATTTTCGGCACGGACTTTCCAGGGATCCTGACAAAATGCACGTATGAACAGGCCATATTGTACGTCAGGAACCACTGCGCGTTTCTTCCGCATTCCGACAAGGCGAAAATACTCTCTGAAAACGCGGTAAAAGTCTATCAGATTGATTCGGGGCGCCGCCCCTGAACCTTGAAACGATCCGTTTGTTTTTATGCCCTTTATCAAGGAAAGGTGGATGACAGCAATGAAGGAAAGACCAGTGATGGAAGAACAGCAGGCGCGGGAAGAGATCGTAAAATGGGGGAAGGAGCTGTACGACCGGGGCCTCACCAGCGGCTCGGGCGGCAACCTCTCCATCCGCATCGACGACGACACCGTGCTCGCGACGCCGACCGGGTGGTCGCTGGGCCACCTGACGGCAGAGAGCATCACGAAGACGACCATCGAAGGGGTGGTCCTGTCCGGGCCGAAACCGACCAAAGAGATGCCGATGCATCTGATGGCCTACAAAACGCGGCCGGACATCGCGGCCGTCGCGCACACCCATTCCGCCTACGCGACTTCCTACGGATGCATGACGGAGCCGGGCACCTTGATGCCGCCGTTCGTCTCCAGCATCGTCGCGAAAGTCGGGGACGTCAAGGTGACGCCGTTCTGCCTGGCGGGCTCCCGGGAACTGGGGGAAGTCGTTTCAGAGGCGATCCGGGACAGCCAGGCCGTCATTCTGGCGAACCACGGCGTCCTGGCGGTCGGCGGGACGCTGGAGGCCGCGGTGACTGCGGCGTACGAGGTGGAGGACGACGCCAAAATCTATTTTATCTCCGGTCGGAAAGCGCGTCCGCTGCCGGCGGTCATGCTTGCGAAAATCAAACCCAGCTTCAAATAAAAGAGGTGTACATAGCTTGACGACAATGCGCGCGCTTGTTTTTCACGGGCCGAAGGATTTTTCGGTGGAGACGCTGCCCGTCCCCCGGATCACGGAGGACGAGATGCTCGTCAAAGTCCGGTACGCGGGGATTTGCGGCACGGACAACAGGATCTACCAGGGAACCAAAAAGATTGCCGCCCCGAGGATCACCGGCCATGAATTCGTCGGAGACATCGTGGAACTCGGCAAAAACGTGGACGGATTCGCGCCGGAGGACCGCATCACGGTCTACCCGATGATCCCATGCGGCACCTGCTATGCGTGCAGGTCCGGCAGGAAAAATATCTGCGTGAACCGCACGACCATCGGCTACGAGATCGACGGCGGCTTCGCCCAGTACGTGAAGATCCCGTCCGCCGCCATCAAAGCGGGGAACGTCCTGAAAGTGCCGGAGAACGTGCCGGACCGGGTGGCGGCGGCCTCCGAGCCGGTCGCGGCGGCCTACCACGGCATCAAAAGGTGCGGCATCCGGCGGGGGCAGACGGTCCTGATCGTGGGGGCCGGCCCGATCGGCCTGTTTCACACGCAGCTCGCCCGCCTGCAGTCCCCCTCGAAGATCATCGTGTCGGAACCGCGGGAAGAAAAAAGGGAACTCGCGCTGGAGATGGGGGCCACCGACGTCATAGATTCGGCGAAAGAAAACGTTCTGGAGCGGGTCGGGGAACTCACTGGGGGCGCGGGAGTGGACGTCCTGATCTTCGACGTCGGGCTTCCGAAGGTGATGGAGAGCTCTCTGGATTATGTCAAAAAAGGCGGGACGTTCCTGATCTTCGCTGGCTGCCCGGCCGGGTCCCGCATCACCATCGACCCCAATATCATCCATTACAAAGAGATCAATTTCACCGGGTCCTCGGCGTCCACGCCGGAGATCCACGCCGAGGTGCTGAGCCTGCTTTCGTCGGGGAAGCTCAGGATCGACGGGCTGATCTCCGGGATCCTTCCGCTGGACAGATGGCGGGAGGGCTTTGAAATGAAGAACCAATACGTCGGCGTAAAAGTCCTGATCAATCCTTGGGGGTGAAAATGTTGAAAGCATTTGTTACGGCTGAACTGACGAAAGAAGCAATCTCTGAACTCTCCAAGCACCTGTCTTTGACATTCGGGGGGTGGGCCTATGATTCCGTCAAGCTGGCGCCCGCCCAGCTGGTTGAAAAAGCGAAAGGCTGCGAAGTCCTGGTCATCTGCTATGAGGATATCAACGAATATGTTCTGACGAATCTACCGGATTTAAAATATATCGCCTGCACGCGCGGGGGGATCGAAAACATCGACGTCGCCGCGGTGAAGCGGCACGGGGTACTGCTGTCGAACACGCCGGGGAGAAACGCGAGCGCCGTGGCGGACCTGGCGGTCGGGCTGATGATCGCCACCGCCCGCTCCATTCCGCAGACCTACCGATACATCATGGACCGGCGCTGGGACGAGGCCCAGTGGGACATCGCCGGGAACACGCCGCACAAGAGGTTCGCGGGGGCCGAGCTGGAGGGTAAGACGCTCGGCCTGATCGGGTTCGGCGCCATCGGCAGAAAGGTGGCGGAAAGGGCGCGGGGGTTCGGCATGGACCTTCTGGCCTACGACCCGTTCGTCAAGCCCGTCCCCTCCGGCAGCCCGGTGAGACTGGTCGATCTGGACACCCTTCTCGCCGGGTCCGATTTCATCAGCCTGCACTGCAAGGTGACGAAACAGAGCGAGGGGATCATAAATAAACAAACTTTGGCGAAAATGAAAAAGAGCGCTTATCTAATCAACACGGCGAGAGGCCGCCTGGTCAACGAACAGGATCTGTACGAAGCGCTGAAGACGGGCGTCATCAAAGGAGCGGCCCTGGATACCCTGATCGAAGAGCCCATCAGCCACGACCATCCGTTCCTCGGCCTGAAAAACATCGTGATAACGCCCCATATCGGGGGGGCCTCGCAGGACATCGTCAAGCACCAGAGCCGAATGGTCGTGGAGGATGTCGCGGCCTACCTGAACGGAAGGAGCCCCGTCCATGTCGTCGCTTGATTTTTTCCTCGGCATCGACCTGGGTACCACCAGCGTGAAAGCGACGCTGATCGACGGGCGATGGAGCGTCGTCGGCCAGCGTCGGGTCGAATACCGGACCGTCCAGATCCGCCCCGTGTGGATCGAGCAGGACCCGCGAGAGTGGTGGGACGCCACCTGCCGGGTAGTCCGGGAACTCCTGTCGGCGGCAAAGGCGGACGCGGGGCGCATCCGGGCCGTCTCCGTCAGCAGCCAGGCGCCGACCCTGCTGGGGCTCGACGGGGACGGAAAACCGACGGGCAACGCCATGATCTGGATGGACCGCCGGGCGACGGACGAATGTAAAAATATCCTCGGCGCAATGGGCGACGCGATTTCCGGCTATTCCGGGAACCGTGTCGACCCCTATTACATGCTGCCGAAACTCCTCTGGGAAAAACGGAACCGTCCGGAGCGGTATTGGGCGGCGCGTCAGTATCTGCAGGCGAACGGATGGATCGTTTATCAGCTGACGCACCGGTATTCCATCGACAAAACCCACGCGGCCCTGACGCAGTGCTACGATATCTACCGGGACCGTTGGGCGGAGGACGCCATGCGGGAGCTGGATCTCGACGTCCGGAAGTTCCCGCCCGTCTTCGGCTGCATGGAAATCGTGGGGACCGTCACGCCGGAGGCGGCGGAGGCGGCGGGGCTGAAAAGCGGCCTGCCCGTGCTGGCGGGAGCCATCGACGGCGCCACCGCGCCGCTCGGGCTGAAGCTTTTCGAGAGCGACCGGGCCTTCGAGATGTCCGGCCAGTCCTCCGGGATCGGCATCATCCTGGACCGCCCCGTTTTTCACCCCAATCTGTGCCTGCTGAAGCACGCGGTGGACGGAAAATGGATTTTGAAGGGCAGCATGTCCACTTCTGGGGGATCCCTGAAGTGGTTCCGGGACCAGATAGATGACGGGGCGGCTGGCGATGCCGGCGCCTATGGGCGCTACGACGAAATGGTGCAGAAGGCCCCCGTCTGTTCGGACGGCCTGATCTTCCTGCCGTACCTGGCCGGCGAGCGAGCGCCGCTCTGGGACAGCGATGTCAAGGGCGTGTTTTTCGGGCTGCACCTGAAGACCGGCAAAGCGGATATGCTCCGGTCCATCATGGAGGGCACGGCTTTCGGCCTGAAGACGATTTTGGAAGAGTTGCGCGACGCGGGGCTGGAGGTGGACGGCCTGTTCGGCACGGGAGGCGGGTATCTCAGCGGCGTATGGGCGCAGATCAAGGCCGACGTCCTGGAAAAGCCGATCCGGGCCCGGGCCGGCGACGTGGACACCGCGTCCCTGGGGTCGGCTTATCTTGCGCGCGCCGCCGCGACCGGCGTCTCGCTGGACGAGATCCCGGAAACCGAAGCGGAGAAGGAGTATCTCCCGAACCCCGAAAACCGGGACGCCTACCGTCGGTATTATGGGATCTTCAAAGAGCTTTACCGCGTCAACCGCGATCTGTTTCCAAAATTATCTTTGGCGGATGATGAACATGGGTAAAACGCTGGTGGGCGTCGATGTCGGCACCACGGGGCTGAAAGTCGCTTTTTTCCGGGAAAACGGCGAGGTGATTGACAGGGCGTACCGGGAATACCGACTGTCTTTCCCCCGGAGCGGCTGGGCCGAAATAGCCCCCGAGATCTGGTGGGAAAGCCTCTGCGGATGTTTTGGCGAGATCTGGCGGAGGGGCCGGGCCGCCGCGGAAGACGTCGCGGGACTTGGGATCACCTGCACGAACGCGCTGATCCTGCTGGATGAGGACGGGAGGCCGGTCGCGCCCGCCGTGATGCAGCTGGACCAAAGGGCCGCGGCGTGCGCGGACCGGATCCGGAGCGATCTCGGGGAAGAGCGGGTCTTTGCGAAGACGGGCAACCGGGTTTCCTGCGGGGCGTTCTGGGGGCCCACCTTTCAGTGGTTCCGGGAGAACCGCCCGTCGGTCTGCCGGCGGGCGCGCTATCTCTTATGCCCCACGGGCTATCTGGTCCTGAAGCTGACGGGCG
>ENA-UOOI01003258-UOOI01003258.1-fermentation-metagenome-genome-assembly--contig:-NODE-3258-length-12512-cov-3.948944_pt1 | contig 12512 bp, 12 predicted proteins | sample MGYA00245779_ERZ724027 | MGnify/ENA primary metagenome ERZ724027 (study PRJEB28704, sample SAMN03018318) | fermentation metagenome | biome: anthropogenic terrestrial biome; feature: soil; material... | reverse complement strand
ACTACATACGTGCATCCTCTCGAAATCAATTCAAAAGCTATACTCCCCGTTCCGGAAAAAAGATCCAGGGCAGCCGTCTCTTCCCAGTCCAAAAGATTATTGAGGACATTAAAAAGCCCCTCTTTGGCAAAATCAGTCGTAGGACGAGCTTTCAGATTTGGTGGAACCTGAATTCTTCTGGACTTGTATTTTCCTCCGATTATACGCATAGGTCAGCCAATATATCAGTAGGGAGCGTTCTCTTTTGTCCTTCTGTCAACATCACCTTCGGATTCAATGCCACCTGTTCCACCCGCCGGATCAGTTTTCTGAGCAGGTCGACTGTTGCTCTTTGGGAATCGATATCACCGGAAATAAAAAGCCTGTCTGTAGATTGGTCGAAAGCGAGTTTCTCCCACACACTCGCGATAAAATAAGTAGCGTCGTGAGGATCGGTTGCCTGAAACGTATTGGTAGAGATCAGTTTGTTGCCTGAAAAAGAGACTGTAGTTACATATTTGTCGTGAAAATCGGCGAAGCAGCATTTTCCATTTTCATTGCCCCTGTGGGATTTGAACAGATGGGTAAGACGGGAACTGTGATGATGGAATGTCGGGTTCCATAAATTCCGGGAAAGGAATGAATGTACCTCTTCATCGACATTGAAAAGAGTCCGGAGCTCACTGTCCGGAGTACTGTCCGTGAGAATAATTCCATTCGTGTCATGAAAATTGAACCGGAAGATCTCTTCAATCCGTTTCTTTTCAAAATAATCTTCGGGAACCAGCGTGTAAAAAGGGGAAACGATGGTAACGGTTACCTGATTAAAAGCCTGGCTAAAAAAGCCAAGGTCGAAAATCAGTTTTTTGATATTATCTATATAGGAAAGTTTACCTCCTAATGCGGTTTCCTGAAAATGAAAAATAGTTGGATCTCCCGGACAATAAATACAAAAAGAAAATCCATTCGGCGACAGCCGAATGGATAAATTGTATCTTTCCGAATATGCCAGATCGATATTTTCAGGTAAAAACATACGTTGACGCCGGGAGGCCGTTATTCCCAGTTACCGGCGTTATTGTTAGCCACTTCAAGTGAACCCACCTGCAATCCGGGATATTTGTTACCCGGACGATCGAGCACCTCCTGGATTTTCTGATCCAGTAATTTTTTGTTGAGATCTCCCAAATAGACCGAGTAGTGTGTTTTTGCCTCAAACACCTGGATGGGATAACCCGATGCGGTGATCAGCGAGTCGACCGCCATCTCGAATTTAGCTCCGTTCCCATAGGGTACGAATGCCAGAGAATCGGGGCTGAAATTGCGGCGATTCGGATACAAGACTTCCACGGCAGGGGAGAAAATAGAGTCTCTCACTAATTGAGGAGCATTTTTTGCTTCATCCCAAAGACCTGCATCCCTTATGGCTTTTTCGTTGCCCGAATTAATTATCTGCATGGCTTTCACTTCTGTCATACCCGCTTCCAACTGAGCTTCGGTGAGATCTCCTGCTTTTACAACTGTAGCAATTCTTCCGTCTTTTACGAAATGGGTCAGTGTGTCAAAACTGGCTGTGTAAGAACCGCTCCGGGCACGCAAAGCGACTTGCGCCGTACGGATATCCACCAAACGTTGGATAACGGCCCGGTCACGTTTTGCTACCTCCGCATTAAAATCTTCGGTTTCTTGGATACTTCTCCAGCTAACATAAGCCAAAAGAATAATGGCTACTGCTAAAAGCACTCTCATTATAACTTTCATGGACTTTTCCTTTTTAATATTTATACTGTTTAAATTTTGACTTTCGGATTTTAGACTACAAATTTAGAAAAAGAATGATAATTGTGCTACTTTTACGGGAAAAAATACCAAAAAAAATGGTAAATCGGTTTTTTATTGAGAAAATCAGCGGAAATTTCCCGTTTAACTTCACAGACGACCAGATGAAAGCCCTGGAAAAGATTGCCGGTTTTCTTTTTTCAGGGATCGATGACCATATCTTTTTGCTTACAGGATATGCGGGCACGGGAAAATCCTCCCTTATCGGGAGTCTTGTAAGAACGATGACCGAATTCAGGCAAAAAACCGTTTTATTGGCGCCTACGGGAAGGGCGGCGAAGGTTTTTTCGGGCTACGCCGCCCAACAAGCGTTTACCATTCATAAGAAGATATACCGTCAACAGAAGTTTGCCGAAGGGACACCCCATTTTTCCCTTTCCGAAAACCTGCATAAGCATACGCTCTTCATTGTGGATGAGGCATCGATGATCCATAATGAATCGTCCGATTTCTCCATTTTCGGAACGGGGAGGTTGCTGGACGACCTGATAGAATATGTTTATTCGGCCGAAGGATGCAGGATATTGCTTATGGGCGACAGCGCGCAGTTACCACCGGTGAAACAGGAGCATAGCCCCGCGCTCGACAAAGATATACTGCGTTCTTACTCACTGGAGGTTGCAGAGGCGACTTTGACCCAGATCGTACGCCAGGAGGAGGAGTCGGGTATCCTGCATAATGCTACGGCGCTGAGAAATGCGTTAAGATTTCAAAAAACGGATGAATATCCGAAACTGAAAGTGAATGGCTTTGCAGATGTAATGCGGATCACAGGAACTGAATTGATCGATGAGATCTCCAATGCTTACCGGAAGGACGGGATGGAGGAGACTATCGTCATTTCCCGCTCCAATAAGCGGGTGAACGCCTATAATAACGGGATCAGGAACAGGGTATTATACCGGGAAGAGGAGATTTCCACGGGGGATATGCTGATGATCACCAAGAACAGCTATTTCTGGGTAGATGGTTTCGAAGATATCGATTTTCTGGCTAACGGAGAGTTTGTAGAAGTCCGGCGTGTGAAGGGAGAGGAGGAAATGTATGGTTTCAGGTTTTGCAATGTGCTGTTGTATCATCGCGATTATGAGATTGAATTCGAGGCAAAAATCATTCTGGATGTACTGTATACCGAGGTCCCCGGGCTTACGCGCGAACAAAACGAGCGTCTTTTTGCCAATGTGATGGAAGATTATGCCGATATATCCCGGAAACAGTTGAGGTACATGAAAGTGAAGTCCAATCCCTGGTTCAATGCATTGCAGGTGAAGTACGGATACGCTGTTACCTGCCATAAGGCGCAGGGTGGGGAGTGGAGGAATGTGTTCCTTGATCTGGGGTATATCCAGAAATCCTATATGGGTGAGAACTTTTACCGTTGGCTTTACACTTCCATTACCCGTAGTTCCCGGAAGTTATTTCTTGTGAATTTGCCCGATGATTTTGTGGAGCTTTCCAAATAATGATTACTTTTGTAAGTTGCAAATACCGGGAATACCGCTCAATGTGAGTCTGTAATGAAATCCCCGGTAATAAGGATATCAGATGTCGGAAAAAAGAAAAGAATATATCGATCAACTTTTGAGTGATCTGAAATTATTGGAAGAACGCCTCCTGTCGGTCAAGGAAAGCGATACGTTGCCTTTCTCGTTTTTCAGCGCCTCTTTCGACCGGTTAGAGAAGATATCGCGGTCGCTCCATGAACTGGAACTGATGCAGATCGGAGAGATGAAGAGGCAGATGGAGCGGTTGGTAAGGTTTCTGTCGGAATCGGACGGACGGAACAATGCTGTCCGGGAACCGGCGTATGAAAAGAAAAAAGAAGCGGTAGAGGAAGTCCCCGAAAACCGGGAACAGGCTCCCCGGGATAAACCTGAGGTTGCAGAGGCACATGCGGATCAACCGGGTATATTGCCGGCACAGCCGGATTTTTTGGATCAACCGGAATATTCAGAGCAGTCGGAACATTCAAATCACCCGGAGTATCCTTCGGCGGAAACGGATGATATTCTCCCAGTACAGGAAAGAGTCAGCTTTACTGAAAGAATAGTCCTGCCCGAATACAAGGATCCACGGATCACCGGAGCCGTACCTCCTCCTCCCGCCGGGACAGGGCCGGACCCCTCCGAAAAGAATGGAAAGGAAAAATCCGTGATGCGCTCTTTGAACGATATCATCCAGGCGCCGCCTGCGTTACTGGATCTGAAAAGGGGGATCAGCCTCAATGACCGTTTCTTGTTCCAGAGGGAACTGTTCAATAACAACCGCTCTGAGATGAATAATGTAATGGACAGGTTAAATGCATTGGGAAACTTTGAAGAAGCTGAGATCTATTTGAAGGATGAGCGGGATTGGAATTTCGAAGATCAGACGGTAAAGGAGTTTCTCCGGATCATCAAAAAGGGTTTTGAGTGAGCAGGAAGGCAGGGAGCATGGGGAAACTATACGTGGTGCCCACACCGATAGGTAATCTGGAAGATATTACCCTGAGAGCGATCAGGATACTGAAAGAATGCGATCTGATCCTGGCGGAAGATACGCGTACCAGCGGTATCCTGTTGAAACATTTCGGCATAGAAACGCGCATGCAATCCCACCATAAATTCAATGAACACCGGACAGTAGCCCATGTGGTAGAGCGGATAAAAGCCGGAGATCACATCGCATTAATATCGGATGCCGGCACACCGTCCGTTTCCGATCCCGGTTTTCTGCTTGTGCGGGCCTGTGTACAGGAGGAGGTGGATGTGGAGTGTCTTCCCGGAGCGACTGCGTTTGTGCCCGCCCTTGTGGAATCGGGTTTGCCTGCAGAGCGCTTTAGTTTCGAAGGCTTTCTGCCGCAGAAGAAAGGGAGACAGACACGGTTGAAGCAACTGGCGGAGGAGAACCGGACCATGATTTTCTATGAATCACCGTACCGCGTGGTGAAAACACTTTCCCATCTTGCGGAGAATTTGGGTGATGACCGGGCGGCTTCGGTATCGAGGGAGATATCGAAAGTCTATGCGGAAACGGTGAGAGGTACTCTGGGTGAATTGATCGCCCATTTTACCGGAAATGAGCCGAAGGGGGAATTTGTTATTGTCGTAGCGGGAAAATGAGAATTTGATAATCAAACTATTTTGAGAGTTAATCGTTAATTAAATGATTGTACGAAACCGGACATGGTAATCAAGAGGAAAGAACAAAGAGCCAGGAATCAAGACATCTCAGTTTCTGCGTTTTGATTTTAATTTCTTCACTGATATATTTATCTTGGTTCTTGATTTCTAGTAGTCTTGGTCCCGCATGGTTTCATACACCTTTAAGTATTAAGAAATTGATTATAAAAATGAAAAAGATTGGAATATTGTTTTTTGTTATGGGACTCATCGTTTCATGTACAAACGTAAGGGAATCGAAAGAGTATAAGGAGCTTCAGGCTCAACGTGACTCTTTGTTACAGCAGTCTGCCGGAACCGAAGCCGAGGCGGCTGAGATGATGGCTGTGATCAGTGAGGTGGAAGATAATTTTGCCAGGATCAGGGAGGCGGAAAAATATATTTCCACCCAGTCGGCACAGGAAGGTGAAATGAACAAGGATACCCGCGACAGGGTGAATGAGAATTTCAAGATGATCAACGATATCCTGAAACGAAACAAGGCCCAGTTGGATGAACTGAACAGGAAATACAGCGGGAACAACAAGGAGATAACATCGCTGAAAAATACCATCACCCGGCTGAATAACGAAATGAAGGAGAGCGCCTCCCGCCTGGTGGAATTACAGAGCCAGTTGGCGCAGAAAGATGAGCAGATCACCCAACTTTCGCAGGATATCGCCTCCCTGGCGGTTGAAACTGAAAACCAGTCAGCCACTATCCGGGATCAGGACAGATCATTGCATACAGCTTACTATGTCTTTGGCACGGCCACTGAACTGAAAGACCAGAAGATACTTTCGGGTGGGTTCCTGCAACAGACGCGTGTGCTGCAGGATACGTTCAATAAGGATTACTTCCTGAAAATCGATATCCGCGAAGTGACGGAGATCCCGTTGTATGCCTCAAAAGGCAAGTTATGGTCTACACATCCCGAAGGTACTTATGAATTTGTAAAGGGTAGCGACGGGAAACTCACTTTCCAGATCACCGATACACAGCGTTTCTGGAGCCTTACCAAATATCTTATTATTGAAGTGAACTGATAACGAATTGATCACGATAAACTGAAAAATAACATTGCGGAGTGGCCGGAAACCACTCCGTGATTTTTTACTGATGCAATACAAGAATCTTTTTATTGATCTGGATGATACCCTATGGGATATCCATAGAAACGGAAAAGAGTGCCTGGAGGAAATTTACCGCGATTACGGGTATGGGAAATTCTATCCTACGTTTGAAGCATACTACAACATTTATATGCCCGGCAATCATCATCTCTGGGATTTATACAGGCAGGGGGAGATTACTAAAGAAACGCTCATCGTAGAGCGTTTTCTGACGCCTGTGAGAGCATTCGGGATCGATGACCCTGAGTATGCAAAGAGATTAAGCGCCGATTTTCTGGAAAGGACCACCCGCAAAACACGACTGATCGATGGGACGCTGGATCTGCTGGACTACCTGAAATCCAGATACAGGATGCATATTCTTTCCAACGGATTCAGGGAGGTCCAGTTCAAAAAGATCGAAAACTCGGGACTGAAGCCTTATTTCGACAAAGTTATCCTTTCCGAGGATGCGGAAATCAATAAACCGCATCCCGATATATTTACCTATGCATTGAAGAATACCAATTCGCGGCGGGACCAGACCGTGATGATCGGTGACAGTTGGGATGCCGATATCGTGGGAGCGTATCAGAGCCGTATCGCACAGATATGGTTCAACCCCGGGAGCCTGGCTCCGGTGGGTTTTGAACCTACGTATACCGTGCAGACGCTGGCCGAAATAAAGGATATTCTATGATTCGGCACGGCGCAGGGGCATTGTCATGCATCTTGGGCCGCCACCCCCGCGGGGAAGTTCCGACCCTTCGAGGGTGATCACACAATTGCCTGCGGAAGCAATATCCCATTGACCGCTGATGATATCGGCGGCTTTTATCACTTCAAACCCGTTCTTGTTCAGCTCTTCTAATGTGTGAATATTTCGTGCATAAGAGATCACTTTGCCGGGAGCAATAGCCAGGAAATTAGCGCCGCTATGCCACTGTTCCCGCTCCTGATCCCAATCATCGGCTTTGCCGCCACATACAATCGGCATCAGATCGACTCCCAGTTTTCGTAACAGGTTCAAAATACTGCTCGCCGGAGAGATCTTTGTCACCTTGCCATTATCGATCTGCATGTGTACGGTCTGATAGGGGGAGCTGTTCATTATCAGTGGTTTATAGATCATTGCTTTGTCTTCGTCGAGCATAGTGAAGACCATATCGAGATGGATGAACGATTCGGGTGATTCCGGTAGTTGCTGGACGACGACATGCTTTTTCCCCGCGTCGGTCTTGCAGAACTCCCGTACCAACAGGTCTATTCCCTGGGTGCTGGTTCTCATGCCGTTGCCGATCAGCAAAATGTCGTCTCTCACAACCAGTATGTCGCCGCCCTCTATCTTTACCAGCGGGTTGTTTTGCGACAGATCATAGCTGTTCACCACATTGGCATTAAAAAAGAGATCGCTCCTGAAGATGGCGTCCATGATCAGCGATTCCCGTATACGAACTGTATTGGCCATCTTGCAGACCAGCGCATTGTTCCCGATAACGGCCGAGGGGTCGCGTGTGAAATAATAGTTGTAGAGCGGTTTCAGGGCGTAATACTCTTCACGCAGGAAATCGGTCAGCGTATTGATCCTGAGGGGGAGTCCTTCGATCAGCACTTTTGCGAGGGTGGAAGGGGGAAGGTCCATCAGGTAATCGATATATTCCGTCGCCTGTTCCGTACTACATGTCTTCCGGATCAGATCGCTCTTCAGATGCTCATGTTCCAATACCTTTGTCAGTAGATCCGAAACCTCGTACACATCCGACGTTTTTTTTAACACAGCCAGTAGCTGGTCGTATTCCCTCCTGGCAATGGAAAGGTTCAGTATATCGCTGTATAAGGCTCTCTGTGCGTGCCGGGGAGTCATGTTTTCCACTTCGGCGCCGGGATAATGAACCAGCACGGCTTCCAGTTTACCGGTCTCTGCCTGGACCTGTAAGGTGCATTTCTTGTTTTCGGTCATAGGGGTAAGTTAATTATTGAGACAAAAGTAGAAAATATCTGTTGCTTTCTTCCCATTTTTTCTCTATTTTTGAGAAACTATTTCGTTAAGCTAAATGAACCAAGGATAAGCTTACCTGATTATCGTGAGTTCCATACACTGAAATGAAATAAATAAATCGTATAAAATAGTCTAACTTTAAGAAAATATATTTTATATGGGACAAATTACCCTGAAAGATATTGCCCAGGCACTCAATCTTGCTCCATCCACCGTTTCGAGAGCAATGAAGGATCATCCTGCTATCAGTGAGGATACAAGAAGGCTTGTACAGAAATATGCGGAGGAACACAGATATAAACCCAATGTACTGGCCCTTCAACTCCGTACAAACCGGAATAATACCATCGGCGTAATTGTGCCGGAGATTGTGCACTATTTCTTTTCTACTGTACTCTCAGGTATTCAGCAGGAAGCAGAGAGCGAAGGTTATAAACTGCTCTTCTGCCATTCCCAGGAAGATTATGAGCGGGAAGTGAAAAGTGTGGAAACCTTGCTTGATGCACGCGTATGCGGAATTCTGGCTTCACAGTCGAAAGAGACACGCCGATACGATCATTTTCAGGAGATCATTGACAATAATATCCATCTTGTTTTTTTTGACCGGATCTGCACGGGTATCAACACCGATAAAGTGGTAGTAGACGACTATGCGGGCGCCTTTAATGCCGTGGAATATCTGATAGGGACGGGATGTGAACGAATTGCATTCCTTGGCTCCCATCCATCGATGCCTATCGCCAATAACCGGCGTATGGGGTATGAAGACGCATTACGGAAGCATAGGATCCCTATCGGAAAAGAGATGAACAGGGTATGCGATACGATAAAGCTGGCAAAAGAGGTAATACCCGGCATGTTGCAGCTCGATCCCCCTCCGGATGCATTTTTCTGTGTCAATGATGAGGTAGCCGCCTATTGTGTGCAGATCGCGAAATCCGCAGGGTTCAGGATACCCGGGGATGTATCGGTGTGCGGTTTTACCAACAGTTACATCACGGAGGTAACGGATCCGACACTGACCACGGTAGACCAGCGTGGGTTCGAAATGGGGAAAGTAGCGGCACGGCTGCTCATTAACCGTATTGAAGGGAAAGAGACCAAGCCGGGTATCGTAAGCCGGTTGATCAAGACCGAACTGGTTATCAAGGGTTCGACCAGAAAATAATTATTCAGTCGTAATTCAATAGCTGTTCGGCGACAATTCGGTAATCAAATGCACACGATTGCATGGAAAAACCGGATAGTTTACGGAAAAAGATATTTTCGGGCCGGGAAAAGATTGTATATTTGTTTTAGTTAATAAATCCGGTAAAATGTAACGAAAAAGTTCCATACGACCTTGGTGTTAAAAATAAATAGGGTCATATGAAGTAAATTTATATCATTGATAATCTACAACATGAAGAAAAAACATTTATCTTTTTGGGAGATCTGGAACATGAGTTTCGGCTTTTTGGGTATTCAATTCGGTTTTGCCTTGCAGAATGCAAACGTGAGCCGCATTTTCGAGACCCTCGGTGCAAGGGTGGAAGATATACCCATTCTATGGATCGCCGCTCCCATCACCGGATTGATTGTGCAGCCCATTATCGGGCATTTGAGTGACAAGACCTGGAACCGTTTCGGACGCAGGCGCCCCTATTTTATGATAGGGGCCCTCTTTACCACACTGGCGCTGTTCTTTATGCCCAACTCCCCCTCTCTCTGGATCGCTGCCGGAATGTTATGGATCATGGATGCCTCCATCAATATCTCCATGGAGCCGTTCAGGGCGTTTGTGGGCGATAATCTTCCCACCGAGCAGCGGACGATGGGTTTCGCCATGCAGAGTTTCTTTATCGGTACCGGCGCCGTGGTGGCTTCGGCTTTACCTTATATGCTGACCAACTGGTTCGGTGTTTCCAACATAGCCCCAGAGGGAGTAATTCCCCAGTCGGTAAAATTATCGTTCTACATAGGCGGAATAGTACTGCTTGCTTCAGTACTTTATACCGTTTTTACATCGAAGGAGTACTCTCCCGAAGAACTGGTTGCCTTTGAGGAGGAGAAGGAAAGAACCACCGGTGTGAAAACGTTGGTGAAAGCGCCGGTAACGCCGTCCCAGTTTTTAAAGAACGGAGCCGTATGGACTGTTATAGGCCTTGCTGCCATTTTGCTGATCATGTTTACCGACCTGGGCAATCAAAATGAACAGCTTTTTATTGTGGGAGGGCTATTACTCATTTTCGGCATTATCCTGATCCTCTCCGGGCTTATCAGGGGAAAGTCGGACGAACCGACAGGATTAGTGGGGATCATGAACGATCTGTTGCATATGCCGAAGACAATGGGACAGCTGGCTGTCGTGCAGTTCTTTTCCTGGCTGGCATTCTATGCCATGTGGATTTATACCACGCCGGCCATTACACAACATGTGTACGGCACTACCGATTCCACATCTGCATTGTACAATCAGGGAGCGAACTGGGTAGGCGTGTTGTTCGCCGTATACAATGGCGTTTCTGCTGTAACTGCCTTCCTTCTCCCCGTGATTGCCCGGCAGATAGGCCGGAAATCGACCCATGCGGTAGCGCTGGCGTATGGGGGAATTTCCTTTATCTCACTTTATTTTATCAAAGACCCGGGTATGCTGCTTATTCCTATGATAGGGGTGGGTTTCGCCTGGGGCAGCATCCTCTCGATGCCTTACGCGATCCTCACCGGTGCGCTGCCGGCCGGGAAGATGGGTACTTATATGGGAATCTTCAATTTTTTTATCGTGATACCCCAGATACTGGCTGCCAGTATCCTCGGGTCTATTACCCGTGACCTGTTTCATGGAGAGGTGATCCTGACGATGGTACTTGCCGGTTGTTCCCTGATTATGGGAGCCTTCTCCGTCTTTTTCGTGCAGGATAAGGATGATATTTACCGACTTAGAAAGAGATAAGGTAGTAAGGTGTGTGGGATTAATACGCCAATGTGCCAATGAGACTAATGAGATGATTCGACAAATTGAAATGAGAACTTATATGAAAAAAATATTTCTACTATTTCTTTTGCCGGCGCTGTTAATGGCGTGCGGTAATCAAAACAGGAGTCAGGAGAAAGAAAACGGTGTAAAAAATGCACATCCGGAATGGGTATACGATGCGGTAATCTATGAGGTAAATACGCGGCAATATACGCCTGAAGGGACATTCAACGCTTTTTCGGAGCATCTGCCCAGACTAAAGGAGTTGGGAGCGGACATTCTTTGGTTTATGCCGGTGCAACCGATTGGTGAAAAAGATCGTAAAGGCACGCTGGGCAGTTATTACTCCATCAGAGATTATACTGAGGTAAACAATGAGTTCGGAACGCTGGCCGATTTTAAAGCAGTAGTGAAACAGGCGCAGGAGCTGGGGATGAAGGTGATCCTCGACTGGGTGGCCAACCATACCTCCCGCGATGCCGTGTGGGTGGAGCCCCATCCCGATTGGTACGTGAGAGACAGTCTGGGAAATCTGAATATTATGTACGACTGGACTGATATCGCGCAGTTGGATTATTCTGTCCCTGAGATGCGGGAAGCAATGATCGAAGCGATGAAATTCTGGATCCGGGAGACCGGTATCGACGGATTCCGTTGTGATGTGGCCGGTGAAATTCCTACCGATTTCTGGGAGGCGGTAAAAGATTCACTTACTATGCTGAATCAGGATATCTTCCTGCTGGCCGAAGCGGAGAAACCGGAACTGAACGAGTCGGTGTTTGATGCCTATTACGCCTGGGATTTCCATCATAAGATGAACAACGTGGCCCAGGGGAAAGAGAATGTCGATTCATTACGTTCTTCCCTGCACAGGATGAACAATCGTTTTTCTTCCAATGCCATACCGATGTATTTTACCTCTAACCACGATGAAAATTCATGGAGCGGTACGGAATTCGAACGGATGGGGGAAGGGGCCAAACCGTTTGCGGTGCTGACCTATATGCTTCCGGGCATACCTTTGATATATAGCGGACAGGAAACGGGATTGAACCGCCGGCTGGCGTTTTTTGAGAAGGATATTATCGATTGGGATGATAAAGAAGGATTCAGTGACCTCTATACGAAACTGAATACATTTAAAAAACGGAACAAAGCGTTATTGGCTCAGGAGCGTGACGGGGAAATGACAGAGATACCCAATGACTGCCCTGAAAATGTATGGGCATTCAGACGCATGAACAATGAAAACGAAGTGGTCTGCGTTTTCAATTTCAGCCGGGAAACGGTAAATGTGAAATTTAACGCGAAAATACCGGGTGAAGGATTTTCTTCTTTCCCGGATTCATCCGAAGTGTATCCTGTGGAGGAAATGGAACTGAAACCCTGGGAATACAGGATCTATTCGAAATAGGGTTTCAGGGTTTCCACCCAGTTGATGATGCGCTCTTCCGTCAGGTCGGGCTCATAGTCGTCATCCAGCGGAA
>ENA-UOOI01003256-UOOI01003256.1-fermentation-metagenome-genome-assembly--contig:-NODE-3256-length-12514-cov-59.974155_pt1 | contig 12514 bp, 12 predicted proteins | sample MGYA00245779_ERZ724027 | MGnify/ENA primary metagenome ERZ724027 (study PRJEB28704, sample SAMN03018318) | fermentation metagenome | biome: anthropogenic terrestrial biome; feature: soil... | reverse complement strand
CCTCGTCCCCGCATGAAAAGGAAGAGAGCCAGAGCGGGCCGTCCGGCTCCTCCGCGGCACCGTCCGCCGATCCGTCCGACCCGCCTTCCGGGGAGAAATCAGAGGGAGAGGAAGAGGGCGGCTCCCAGGGCCGGAAGGAGAGCAGGCCATCCAAGTCAAAGCCGGCTTCGCGAAACGAAGAAAGCAGCTCGGAAGCGGAAAGCAGCGAGCCCGCGCAGAGCGACCCCGAAGACGTCTACCCGCCCGATGTTCCGCCCGACCTGGATGACGACCCGGATGAGCCGCCGCCCGTTTCCTTCGCCGACCCGGAAGCAAGCGGCGGGGAAAGCGGCAGCGCGCCGGCTTCTTCCGATCAGCAGGCAGCGCCTTCTTCGTCATCCCCTTCCTCCGGCGGTTCCGTGTCTTCGAAGGCTTCCAAATAAAAACCGGCATCATGGCCGGAATCCCGCCGTACAAACGGGATTCCGGCCTTTTTCCTTGTCTTTTCGGCCGGGTAGGGCCTCTTCCCGGCCGCAGACACACGATTGCTTCTTGAACAAATAAATAAACTGTGCTACTATCAATATCATGAGCTGCAAAAAAAGGGGGGATCCCTGTGAAAAAGGAAAAAGAGAAAAAGAAAAAGAAGCTTCGCCGCATCCCCGGAACACCGCCGGACAAATCCGACCGGGCGAAGACGCCGGACCCGCTTTTCCTTTTTAACAAACTGCTCGGGGGAAAGTGGAAAATGCGCATCCTCTGGGTGCTGCGCGACGAAACCGGAAAGCGCTACGGCCAGATTAAAACCAGCGTCGAGGGAATCACCGACATGATGCTGAGCCAAAGCCTGCGCCAGCTTTGCGACGACGGCCTTGTCGCCCGCCGGCAGTTTCAGGAAATTCCCCCGCGCGTGGAATATCAGATCACTCAGCGCGCCCTCGGCGTGCTCCCCGCTCTGGAGCTGCTTGCGCGGTGGGCTGCGGATACCGCTGAATTTTAAGGAGAAAAAAACGATGAACGGATATTGGCTGAGACTGGAAAAGGGCCTGAACAATCTGCCTGACGCGAAGCTTCTTCGCCAGGCCGTCTTTGTGGAGGAACAGGGCTTTCACGACGAATTCGACGAGACGGACCCCGTCGCGTACCATCTTGTAATCTATCGGAACGAAACGCCCGCCGCCACCGGCCGGGTGTTCGAGAAGGAACCGGGCCATTTCAGCATCGGCCGCGTGGCCGTCGCAAAGCGGCTGCGCGGCGAAGGGTACGGGCGGCTGGTCATGAATACCCTGGAAAACCAGGCGCGGGTGATGGGCGCCAGCTCGGTTTCCCTTTCCGCCCAGCTTCAGGCGCGCGGCTTCTACGAGGCCCTGGGCTACCAGGCTTACGGCAAAGTTTACCTGGACCAGGGCTGTCCCCATATTTCCATGCGGAAGGCCCTTTGAAAAGAGGCTGCGATTTTCATTCTCCTTCTTGGCAACACCGCCACGACATGGATTTTTACGCGCTGACCGAAACCTGCTGCCAGATCGACCTGATCAAGCTGTTCGACGGCGGATTTTCCACCGGGCACGGCTTTTTGCGCGAGCCCAACGACATTCCGGACGGAACCTAACAGGAGAAAAAGCCCCCGGAAAATCCGATTTGGATTTTCCGGGGGCTTTTTGTCTTCCTCAGGGATGCTCTTTATTGATCCGTCCGCCCGATAAACTCGGCTTTTGTTTTGGAATACAGCACCCTCTGCTTGCTGTAAAGCCCGAAATACCCGGACAGCATATAGCTGACGGCGGCCGCGATCAGATAAAAGGCCGCGCCGTCCATCCCGAACAGCTCCAGCGCCAGGATAAAAGAGGTGATTGGGCAGTTCGTGACGCCGCAGAAGACCGCCGTCAGCCCCACGGCGGCGCCGAACGACGGGGAAAGGCCGAGCAGGGCGCCAAAGGTATTGCCGAAGGTGGCGCCGACGAAAAGCGCCGGGACGATCTCGCCGCCCTTATACCCGGCCCCAAGCGTCAGCCCCGTGAACAGCGTTTTCAATGCAAATGCTTCGGGCCGGGTGACGCCGGTCATCGCGCGGCGGAGCACCCCGCCCTCGGCCCCCAGGTAATCCTGCGACCCGACAATCAGCGCAAACACGGCAACCAGCGCCCCGCCGACTGCAATCCGTATATACTGGTTATGAATATACCTTCTGTATTCCTTTTCCGCCCGCTCGTTCACGACGCAGAAAAGGATGCTGACGCCCGCGCACAGAACCGCCAGAGCCGTGACCCGGGCCATATCCGCAAGGCCGGCCTGCGGCACGGCGGAAAGCGGGAAGGTGAGGGGCGCCGCGCCGAAATAGAGCGCCACCCGCGAGGCGAGGAGGGAAGCGAACACGCACGGAACAAGCGCGGCGTAATACATGACGCCCACGCTCGTCACTTCCATCGCAAAGACGGCCGCGGTCAGCGGAGTCCCGAACAGCGCGGAAAACGCCGCGCTCATGCCGCACATCACCATGATGTGCTCGTCCTTTTCATCCAGGCGCAGGCACTTTCCCATCTGATAGCCCAGGCTGCCGCCGAGCTGAAGCGCGGCGCCTTCCCGCCCCGCGGAGCCGCCGAAAAGCTGCGTCACGGTGGTGCATACGAAAATCAGCGGCGCCATGCGGAACGGAAGCTCCTCGCCGGAACGGATCGACAGAAGCACCAGGTTCGTCCCCCTGGGTTTCTCCACCCCGCTCTTCCGGTAAAGAAATACCGTCAGAAGGCCGCCCGCGGGCAAAAGCCAGATCAGCCACGGGTGTACCGCGCGAAAGGCGGCGGCCCGCTTCACGCTGTCATAAAACAGGGTTCCGGCCCCGCCGATCAAAAGGCCCGCCGCACAGGCGATCACGCCCCACCGCAGGAACGCGGCGGCGCTCTCCCTCTGCTGCGCCAGCATCCCGGTCCATTTCTTCATTTTTCCCCATCCCTCTGCCGTGACGATTTTCCCCCGTCTTCCAAATAGGCGGGGGACAGCGGAAAAAAGGAACTCCCTGCGGCGGAAGCTCCTTTTTTCCTTCTTTTTTTCTTAAAACGCGGTCTGCACCGTTCCGTTTTTGGATGCGGTTTCCGTGTCGGCGATCATCTGCTGCACGTTCTTTTCCGTCACCAGCCCGACGGCGGCGCCGTTCACCACCGCAAGGCAGCGGCGGTTCCCCGCGTTGTAAAAGCTTGCCGTGACCGGCGCGCGCTTCGAGTCGTAAAACCGGTAAGTCAGGGTGAGAAGCGCTTCGCCCTTCGGCTTTTCAGCCGAATCCTCCAGCGTCTGCACCTGAATCAGGTTCTGGTAATACTTGACGAAATTCGGGTCGTACGTCACCTTGACGCCGTTGCACGTCACCGTATAGTCGTAAGCCGTCTTATCCTCGGTGGACTGCTTCTCGTTTTTCACGCGGGGCTTTTCAAACCGGTAGGCCTTCCCGCCCGCCGTGGCGTCGATCCCGCTTACATCCGCGACGTTCGGCAGGTACACGTATTTGCTGCGCAGGCCGTACAGGTTCACCGAGGCCCACGCCTTGACGCTGTCCTCCTTGAGCAGGAACACGGCGTCGACGTCGTCCGCCATCACATAGCGGCTGCCGTCCTTCGTGCCGCCCGCCCGGATTCGGTGCGTCTTTTTGTCGGCGGTGAATTCCACCTGGGCCGCCGGCTGATCCAGCCCGAACGACTTCAACTGATCCGCGCCGACGTGAACCGCGGCCACCTCATCGGCGGTGACGGTCGTAAGCGCGCTGACAAGCGCGGAGTACGCGGTGTCGTCCGTGCGGTATTTCTGCCCGCCGGCGGAAAGATACATCTGCCCATCCGACGAATTCTTCGCGATCGTGAGGGGAGACGCAAAGTTTTTGCCGCTGAGCGCGATCTTCGCGAACTCGGGCGCCGCAGTAGTTCCCTGGGCGGAACCCGAATCATTCAGAGAAAAGATTTCCTTCTGGACAAAGTCCTTGGCGTCGCTGAAAATGCCCTCATCCACGGAAACGACATATACGTTTTTGGAGCCCTTCCCGCACATATAATAGCTTCCGCTGCTGCCGGGCGACTCGTTCCCGATGCTGTAGGCAAACGTGGTGCCGTCCCGGAAATTCACCTGGACGGAGGCTTTCGGCGTTTTCAGGCCGTACTCATCCAGGTCCTCCACCGCGCCGACGTTTTTCGTCGCCACCAGGCTGAACCCGTTCCCCAGCACGCTTTCGGCCATGGAGGTGTACAGCGGAAGGTCTTCCAGCCCCTGCACCACATAGCTGACTTTTTCCGTTTCCGAAGACGCCCCGGAGGAGACAGCCTCTTCCGTGAGCTTCGGCACGATGGTGAAGCCGCCCTTCCCGTTGCTCACCTTCATCGAAGCGACGTCTTCCACCTGCCGGGAAATCAGGCTGATGCTCTCATCCGACACGGCGGAGGAGCTCCCGCCGTCCTTGCCGTCGGTGAGCTTCAGAACGGCGAGCGCCCCGCCGAGCACCACCAACACCGCCGCGACGGCAATCAGATTCTTGGTTGTGCTCTTCATCTTACAGGTGCCTCCTCTTCAGGTAGACGACGATGCCGGCCGCCAGCACGGCCAGCGGGATCAGGAGGGTAAACACGCCCACGCCCAGAATGTTGCTGGCCGCCTGCGAAAGGTTGATGTCCACCGGGTTCGTTTCCACCGGCGTCACCGCGACCCCCGTGTCGTTGTTCGAGGAGCCCGTGACGTACCGGGCGATATCCGTCACATACTTGCCGTTCCCGTAAACGGAAGCGTTGATGACGCCGTTCGCGAACATCGGGGAGCTGCCCGCCACGACCACGTTCTGGGAGTAGCTTTTCCCGTTGACCGTCATGGGCCGCTGGGCGAGCGCCATGGTGGTGTAAGAGGCCTTTTTCGGCGAAGCCTGCTGGTTCTGCGCGGTCTTTTCATCCACCAGGTAAGAGCTGTCATAGGATGCGGCGAGCGCATGGGTCGTCACGCCGTCCTGCGACGAGAACAGCAGGCTGACCGGGCTCGACTGCGGCATGGTGACGTTCTCGTAAGCCTCGGCGCCGGCGCCGAGGTCCACCGCGGAATCCACGCCGGTCTGCGTCAGGATGAACGTCGCGTCGGACTGCGCCACCTTGGTGCTGTCCGATTCCACCACCATGGTGGCGGCCGGGACGGCCATGCCCCACTCCTTCAAAAACGCGGAAAGGTTCGGCAGCGCCTTCTGCCCGGGATAAAACGTCAGGAACAGGGAGCGGTCGGACGCGAGCTTCGTGCCGCTCAGAAAGCCGTCGAGCTTTTTGAGCTCGTCTTCGGTATAGTCGCTGGCGGGGGCCGCCAGAACGACCATCTGGGCGTTCTCCGGCACTTTTTCCGTCAGCAGGTTAAAAGAGACGGTCTCGAAATTCCCGTTCTTCAGCACGCTCTGGAAGGCCGTGGTGTCGTACATCTCGTCGTGGCCCGTCGCAAAGGCGACGACCGGCAGCTTTTCGCTGTTCGTCTGGCTGACGGCCGAGGCCAGCGCCCCGTCCACCTTGGAATACGAGACGGCCGCGCCCGTGCTGTAATCGGTCTGCTGGTCGAACAGGTCGCTGATCTGAAGCACGCGGAAGCGCCTTTCGGTGGCGACCACCACGCTGCCGGTGGTCAGGTTCTGGCCGGAATATTTCGAAGCGAACGTCGGGTTTTTATCCAGGTCGACGTATTCGACGCCGATCTTCGGGTTGCGCTCGTGGATCTTATCGGCCAGCGTTGCCACCTGGCTGTATTTGATGCCGTAATCGCTGAGCAGCGAATCGCTTTTCACATCCGCTTCCGTCCCGATGATCGTGATCGTGGTGGGCAGCTTCGCCGCGTCCACCGCCTTTTTCGCCTGCTCCGAAAGCGTGTTGCTGTTCCCGGCGCTCAAATCCACGTTCATCGACGGGAAGCGGTCCCCGAGGATCGAAACGATGACGTTCAGCAGGATGATAATTGCGAGGAAGCCCGCCGTAAACACGGCGGATACCCCGCCGCGGCGGAACCTGGCCGTCTGGAAGAAATGCTTTTTCCCGGGCTTTTCGGGCTCCTGCCCGCCGCCCGGCTCTTCTTCCGCGCTTTCATCCGCCTCGGGGGCCGTTCCCTCCGGCTCTTCCGCGGATGTTTCCGGGGCGGGCGAAGCGTTCTGCGGGCCCTCTTCCGGCTGCGCGGCCTGATCCGCCGCTTTTTCCCGTTCCGTCCCGCCGTCTTCCCGCGCGGGCTGTTTTTTTCCTTTTTCCTGATCCATTCTTCATCGCCCCCCTTTCAGCTCCACCGTTTGCTTTCCAGCCTGCGGGCGGTGAGGAACACGAACACCGCCATGATGCTGAGAAAGAAAACGATGCTGGAAATATTGAAAACCCCGTTCGTGAACGGCCGGTAACGGGAATTGAACGAAATCCATGTGATGACCTTCGAGATCACCGGGTCGGTCACGGTGCCCGAAAGCTGGTCGATGATCAGCAGGAACATCGACGCGCCGAACGTGCCGATCGCGGCGATGATCTGGCTCTGGGTCAGGCTGGAGATGAACACGCCGATCGCGATCATGGCGCCGCCGTAGAACAGCGCGCCCAGCACCGTGCCCAGCACCGTGACCCATTTCAGGGAGGACACGAACGAGAGCACCACCGCCGGCAGCAGGCTGCCCAATATCGCGACGGCGAAAACGGTGAAGCACGCGAGGAATTTCCCCAGCACGATGCCCGTCACGCCGACGGGCGCGGTGAGAAGGGCCTGGTCGGTCTTGTTGCGCTGGTCGTCGCTCATCGAGCGCATCGTCAGAATCGGCACGACCATCATGCACCAGATGAACATGGTGCTGTAAACGCTTGAGATATACGAGGTGGAACGATACTGCATCACCAGATAGTAGTAAAACCCGAACAGGGCCAGCAGAATCGCGATGCAGACATAGCCGATGGGCGACGCGAAATAAGACCTGAGCTCGCGCTTGTAGATGGCTTTCATTTCTTCGCGGCCTCCTTTTTCCCGGCGGGCATCTCATACCCGCCGCCCGTCAGGCGCAGGAACACATCCTCCAGCGTCAGATCGTTGTTTTTCAGCCCTAGGATCGGCCACCCGCTGCGCGACGCGAGGGCGAACAGGTCGCGGCGGAGATCGACGCCCGGCTCGGCCTCCACCGAAAAATCACAGGCGCCCGGCTCCTTGCTGCCCAGGGAAGCGACCTCTTTGACGCGGCTCAGGCCCAGCAGGCCGCTTCTGATCTCCTGCTCGCGGCCCGCCATGCGCACGACCAGCTTGTGGTTGCCGGTCATCTCCTGCGAAAGGTTGTCCGGCGTTCCGTCCGCCACCAGGCGGCCGTTGTTGATGACGACGACACGCTCGCACACCGCCTGAACCTCCGGCAGGATATGCGAGCTTAAAATCACCGTATGGCTGCGCCCCAGATTCTGCACCAGGTTGCGGATCTCGATGATCTGCTTCGGGTCCAAGCCCACGGTGGGCTCATCCAGGATCAGCACCGGCGGGTTCCCCAGAAGCGCCTGGGCGATGCCGACGCGCTGGCGGTAGCCTTTCGAAAGGTTCGCGATGAGCCGCCCGTACACATTTTCGATTTTCACCAGCGAGCAGATTTCACCGATGTGCTTTTTCTTCGGCAGAGTCACCTTTTTCAGCTCGTACATGAAATTGAGGTATTCCTTCACCGTCATATCCTGATACAGAGGGGGCTGCTCCGGCAGATAGCCGATCTTCCTCTTCACCTCGTTCGGGTGGTCGAGCGTGTCCAGCCCATCCACCGTCACCGAGCCGTCGCTTGCGGAAAGATAGCCCGTTATGATATTCATCGTGGTGGATTTTCCCGCGCCGTTCGGCCCCAGAAAGCCGAGCACGGTGCCTTCCTCCACGGAAAAGCTGATATCGTCCAACGCAACGTTGGAGCCATACCGCTTCGTGAGGTTCCTGACCTCTATCATTTTTTTCCCTCCTAGCGTACTCCGTACAAACAATATTAATATTTATTCTAGCCTTTTTATGATACCAATACAAGCCCCGCGAAATGTAAACAAAGTATAAAAATTTCCGTATCTTTTTATAAAAATTCCCGATTCCGTCCTTTTTATCCCGCCCGCCGCGCGGCGGCGGGGAAACGCGCTCCTTTTTCTTGACGAACCGCCGGAAAACCATTACAATAAAAGCCAGCCAAATACGGGAAATAAACTTCGGGAGTGATAAAATTGGCAGAACTGAAACCGTTCCGGGCGCTGCGCTTTTCCACAAAAGCCGGCGACATTTCGGAGCTGACCTGCCCACCGTACGACATCATCAGCGAGGATGAGCGCCGCGCGTTTCTGCGGAAGAACGAGCACAACATCATCCGGCTGGAGCTGCCCCGCGGGGAGCGCCCCTATGAGGAGGCGGGCGAGACGCTGCGCCGGTGGCTCGCGGAAGGCGTGCTGCGGCGCGACACGGACGCCGGGCTTTACATTTACGAGGAAGAGTTCGAGGCGAACGGCCGGAAGAAAAAGGTAAAGGGCGTCGTCGGCCTGGTGAAGATCGAGGAATTCTCAAAGGGCGTGATCCTGCCGCACGAGGAAACCCTGAGCAAGGCCAAGACCGACCGCTTCAACCTGATGAAGGCGACCCACTGCAATTTCAGCCAGATCTATTCCCTTTACATGGACGAGGAGCACACGACGCTCTCAAAGCTGGACGCGCTCTCGAAGGATGAGCCGCGCTACGAATTCAGCGACGGCGCCGTCACGCACCGGCTGTGGCTCGTGAACGACCCGGTCGCGATCCGGGCGGTCTGCTCCGATTTTGACGACCGCAAGCTGTACATCGCGGACGGGCACCACCGCTACGAGACCGCAATCAACTTCCGCAACTGGTGCCGCGAGGAGGAGATCTCGAAGGAAGGGGAATCCCCCGACTATGTGATGATGATGCTGGTGGACATGCAGCACGACGGCCTTGTGGTGTTCCCGACCCACCGGCTGGTGCGCGGCCTTTCCCATTTCGACGGGAAGGCGCTGCTGGAAGGCTGCCGCGCCTATTTCGACGTCACGCCCATGGAGCACAGGGCGGAAATCGAGCCGCGCCTTTCCGGGCTTTACCGGGAGGGCAAAAAGGCGTTCGCCTATTACGGCGGCGGGGAAGGCTGGCAGCTTCTGGTGCTGCGCGACCTTTCCGTGATGAAAACGCTTCTGCCGGAAAAGAGCGAAGCGTCGCAGGGGCTGGACGTCACCGTGCTGCACAGCCTGGTGCTGGAGCGCATCCTCGGCATCGACGCCGAAAACATGGCCCAGCAGATCAACCTGACCTACACCCGATCGATGGAAGAGGCGCTCGGCTCGGTGGAAAACGGCTCGTGCCAGTGCGCGTTCCTGCTGAACCCCACCCGCGTCGGGGAAATCCGCGACGTTGCGGCGGCGGGCGAAAAAATGCCGCAGAAATCCACCTATTTCTACCCGAAGCTCGTCACCGGCCTGGTGATGAACCAGATGGACGTCTGACACATCTCTTTTGTGCGGCACGGCACGGGCGCACGATAAAAAAAGCAGCCGGGAAGGAATCCGTCCTTTCCGGCTGCTTTCTTTTCTTTGGGGAGGTTATTTTTCAAACGCCTTGATGTTCCAGGTGTTTGTGTCATAGCGCAGCACAAGCTGCTTTTGCGCGGCGGAGCCATCCTCGAACGTCACCTTTGCGGTGATCTCCTGCCCGTCCATCCGCGCGAACGACCGGTGGAAAATCTCTTTGATGCTGGCTTCGTCCATGCGCTCGACTTCGTCCTTGCCGTAGGAAAGCACCAGGCGGAACGCGTACTGCTTGGTGTAATCGTCCTGGTCGGCATAGGAAAGCGTGAACGAGCGCCCGACCGGCAGATACCCGTAATATTCCATGTCGTCCTTTTCCATGCCCCAGTTGCCGCCGTCCTCCAGCGTGGAGCCGTTGCCGTAATTCGGGTCCGGCTCCGGGATTTTGTAGTTTGGGTCCTTTTTCAGGATCTCGTCTTTGTACCGTTCAAAGTTTTCCTTCTCTTTTTCCACATAGTACGGATTGTTCCCGATCAGCCGGCTGCTCTCTTCCTCCGTCAGGGGCACGATCCGCGAAAAGGCGCCGTTCTTCGCCGTGTAGGTGACGGAGCGGATGTTCTGCCCGACGCATTTCAGGTTGAACCCGGCGTGCGCGGCGTAGGTGAGGGTATCCCCTTGCTCTTTGATGACGTCAAGATCCCGGTAAATGCTCGACCCGTTGACGGTCGTCTGAAAGGCCGACAGATCCTTTCCGGTCACGCTGACCGGGCGGAGCAGGCTGACACCGAACTTCTTATTCAGCTCCTGCGGGTTCCGGCCGGTCTCCGCCGCATAGGCAACCAGCGAAAACCGGTTCTGCTTCTGCGGGGCGGGCTGCGCCGCGCCGGAGGAGACCGCCGCGGGGAAGCCCGGCAGGCCGCCCCCCAGCGGCAGCAGGTATGCGGCGCCCGTCACCAGGCAGACCGCGGCGAAGGCGGCGGCGTATTTGTACGCCGGAATCTTTCCCGGCCGCACGCGCGCCCGGCCCGCATCCTGCGCCTGGCCCGAGACCGCCTCCATCAGCTTTTCCCGGATATCCGGCGTTTCCGCCTCGACCGCGGAGGCGATCTGCCCGGCGATTTTCCTCTCGGGACTATGTTTCATATCCATAACAATCCTCCTTTTCCATCATGGCCTGCAGCTTTTTCATCGCGCTGCTGAATTTCCATCTCACGGTCGCGTACGGCCTGCCCAGAATCCCGGCGATCTCTTTCTGCGAATACCCGCACACGGAGTAAAGCATTACGATCTGCCGCTGATCCCGGTCCAGCAGGGTCAGCATCCGGCGGAGCACGATTCGGTCCAGCGCGGGCAGGATTTGATCCTCACCCTCCAGCACGTCCTCCACCGGGGCGATATCCGTCATTCTGCTGAGCTTTCTGCACTTTTCCAAGGCCAGGTTGCGGGTGATCTTCATGATCCACGCTTTCGCATCCGTCCCGCCGCGGTACTGCGGCGCGGCATCCCAGACCCGGAGGAACGCGTTCTGCATCACGTCTTCCGCGTCGCACCGGTTTTTCAGGACCGCGAGCGCAAGCCCGTACACCTGGCTTTTCAAGCCTTCGTAAACCGCTTCCAGGGCGGAGCGGTCGCCGCGGGCAACCCGGAGCACCAGGGAATCGTAATACTCCTTTTCATCGCTCATCTTGTAACCTCCCTCTGTCTGTAAAATGCACGGCGGGGGAAAATTGTTGGCGGAAATATCGATTTTTTAAAATTTTTTTATCTGAAAAAGCGCGGGCCCAAAGCCGGAAGAGAGAAAAATCCCCTTTGCCGCGCAACAAAACGGCAAAGGGGATTGCTTTGGAAAAAGACCAGTTTCTATATCTTAACGCACAAAAACGGCCTTCCTTACAGAATCGGGCGGCGGAAAGCCTTTTTGGGGGGGAGCCCTGCCAGGCCCCCGCCGCCCCTCATCTGTAAGGCAACAAAAAACGGCGCGGCTACGGAATTCCTTCCATAACACAACGCCAGTTAAACAGCGCCCTTTCCGATACAACGAATTTCTTTTGCGACCCCCCTGTACAAAAACAGGGGAAAGAAGTATAATAGTATCGCATTGTGCGGGTTTATCCGTTGTGTATGGAGGAGTGGTCTCCCTACGCAGGGGGCGGGGTGCTGGTACACCCTTGCCCCCACTTTGCACTATTTATGTGCCTTACATTTTTTATTATATCACTGTTTTCTTTCCAATTCAATTCATTTTGTAAATTTTATCCAAATTTTGGAAAAATTTGCCGAGTTTTGGAGCCGGCAGTTTTTATTTTTCCGAAAAAGGCGGGCTTTGCCGGGCTTTCTCAACACCAAAAAGCCCGGGGCGTTTTACGAGCGGCTTGAAAAGGCACCGCTGCGCGGTGCCGGAAACCGGCGGCGGCTTCGGCAGAGACGGCATGAAAGGGTACCGCTGCGCGGTACGGGGAAACCCCCGACGAGGGTTTCCCCACGCCATAACAGTCCACCGGACTGTTATGGCTCCCCTTCCTGCGTTTTTTCTTATGCTTCAGACCTTGGGGCGCCGCCCCAATCCCCGCACGCTTTTGAAAAAGCGTGACCAAAACTCTTCAGTTTCGAATTTTTTTATTTTTAAATTTAACTTTTTAAATCTAATTTTTTGTAATTTTCTTCTACAATCTCAAAAGCTGCCGGTTCTAAAAGCCGGCGGCTTTTTTCGGCTTTTTCGCGTGTGAGCCGTTCGCGTTCCTCCCCGGAAGCCCCTTTTTTACCGGCCCTAGGAGTTTCACCCGGGCTTCGCGCCGTTTTCGGATGAGTTTTTGATTGATTGTCTACTAATATTTGTTTTACTAGTTGACAATCAGGGCAAAAAACAGTATCATAAAAGAAAAAAGCTGGAGAGAAAACGATGAAGAAAACAGTACAGTTAAGCTTTTGCGCCCTGTTCGCGGCGCTGACCGCAGTTTGCTCGCAGATTGCCATCCCGATGGTTCCAGTTCCGGTGAACCTTGCCATGCTTTCCGTTTTTGTGGCGGGCGGCATTCTGGGGC
>ENA-UOOI01003255-UOOI01003255.1-fermentation-metagenome-genome-assembly--contig:-NODE-3255-length-12517-cov-38.664099_pt1 | contig 12517 bp, 8 predicted proteins | sample MGYA00245779_ERZ724027 | MGnify/ENA primary metagenome ERZ724027 (study PRJEB28704, sample SAMN03018318) | fermentation metagenome | biome: anthropogenic terrestrial biome; feature: soil; material... | reverse complement strand
TGTGGCCCTGTTCGTTGACTCCGCAGACTGCCATCACCGCCATGCTGACGACACGCCCGTCCATACGGACTTTTTCATACAGGGCATCCGTCCAGATGACGGGATAGCGGGTATCCATCAGAGAACGGCTGCGGAATTCCTGCACCTGCTCATTGAGCCCTTTTGTCATTTCGCTTACCTGACTGCGGGAGAGGCTCTCTATTCCCAGACTGTGAGCCAGCTTTTCCATCTTCCGGGTGGACACGCCCTGTACGAACGCTTCCTGAATGACCTGGATCAGTGCTGCTTCGCTTCGTTTGTGTTCCGTAACAAAGAATGGGATGTATCCGCGGTTCCGAAGTTTGGGCACCATGAGATACATTGTCCCCACGCGAGTATCCAGCCGCCGGGGACGATACCCGCTGCACTTTTATGATTCTTTCTCAATAAAATTTTTACAGATTTTATCACATGCGGAAAGATAAGTGCACCCTTTGCATACCTGTTTTATTTTACCTTTTGCAAGAATTGTATCCGTCAGCCTTTCCTGAAGGCTGTCCCATCTAACAGGCTTTTCCGTATTCAGCCCGCAGAGGGCAAGAATCCGTTGATCCGAGGCAGTCACTTCATCACTTTTTTTGCAGGAACCGCTTTGATTATAAGGGCAGTGACGGCATATTGAATCCAGGTTTGAACTCAAATGGATCGTTTGGCCGGGATTGCTTTTTAAATGGTCTATTATTTGATACATAGCCTCCGTGTAGGGAGTGCTGTGCCCGCCGGGGGTAAATAATAGAATACATAGAGCGTGATGCGGCCTTATGAATAGTTCAGTTTCATTCATCATAATTCCTTCTGTCGTTAAAATATTAGAATGGCTGGTTCATAGTATAGATTAGAAAAAAGTAATTGTCAACTTAATTTAATAATATAGATAACAATTGACGGCTTTCTGGTCATCCGGAATTTTTCATGTTATAATTGGAACGAAACCTTAATTGTCAAATTGAAAAAATGGGGGAACATTTATTTCAGTGCAAAAAAACAAAACAGGTTGGTTTTCTAAGGATCGGTTTGGCATGTTCATCCACTGGGGCCTTTACTCGGTTCCGGCAAGGGGAGAATGGGTCCGGAGCATCGAACAGATGAGCCTGGAAGATTATCAGAAGTATTTTGATGAATTTGACCCCAAAGAGTACAATCCAAGGGAATGGGCGAAGCTGGCAAAAGAGGCCGGGATGAAGTATGCCGTTTTGACAACGAAGCACCACGACGGTTTTTGTCTTTTCGACTCGAAATTAACTGATTATAAGGCAACCAACACAAAGGCAGGCAGAGATCTGGTGCGGGAATTTGTAGACGCTTTCCGCGCAGAAGGACTAAAAGTAGGTCTTTATTATTCTTTGCTGGACTGGCATCATCCGGATTATCCAATTTACCATGATCAGAATCATCCTATGCGTAACAACGAAGCGTTTAAAGGGAAAAAGCAGGATTTTTCCCGCTACGTCGACTATTTTCACGGTCAGGTGCGCGAACTCCTCACCAATTATGGGAAAATTGATATCATTTGGTTTGATTTTTCCTATAAAGATGAGATGAATGATATGTCCGGCGAAAAATGGCAGGCAGAAAAACTAATGAAAATGGTTCGGGAACTTCAGCCGGACATCATTGTAAACAACCGGCTTACCGCGTCGGGAGCCTCACCGTACGATCTGCAGTACGGCGATTTTGCCTCGCCTGAGCAAATCCTTCCGCGCAGGGGGATTGTGAACAGCCGCGGTGAAAAAGTCCCGTGGGAGGCCTGCATTACGCTGAACAACAACTGGGGATATTACGCGGCCGACCACGACTACAAACAGCCGAAGGATATTATCCGGGCGCTGGTGGAATGCGTCAGCAAAAACGGAAATCTGATTTTAAACGTAGGGCCGGACGCACATGGGTGTATCCCGGAGGAAAGCGTCGAAATCCTGAAAACGGTGGGGCGCTGGATGAAGAAAAATTCCAGCAGCATTTATTCCTGCGGCGCCGCGGATCTGCCGAAGCCTGAATGGGGAAGATTCACGCAGAACGGCAAAAAACTTTACGCCCATATTTTTGACCGGGGCGTAGGGGCTATAGCTTTGGAAGGCCTTTCCGGCCGAATCCGGAGTGCCCGCTATCTGCATGACGGCTCGGAAGTCCGCGTTTCAAAGCCGTGGAATGTTCCGGGAGACAGCACGGATGAATTTTTGAATCCAAGTACTTACCGGCTTCCGGATGAGATAGATTCGGTCGTGGAAATGGATTTGGTCTAAAAAAAGCGTCGGCGGATTTTTAATCCGTCGGCACTTTGGTTTTTAGCCAAACTTTTTATTTACGGTAGGAATCCAGCATTTTTCCGGTTTCTACGCCTGCCAGAAGCAGGATGCCGATTCCATGGGTGTCGTTCAGGATCCAGCCAAGGTCATATTTATAGTACCGGGGCGTGAAGGAGTTTCCAGAACCCCGGCAAATCCCGTAGATATTTCCGTCCGCATCAATGGACTGGCGGGTAAGGCCGTTCCATCCGCGCAAAGCCGCTTCGGCATATTTTTCTGCGTCCGGCAGCCAGCCGAACCGCACCCCGCGCGCGAATGCGCAGATAAACATGGAAGTGCAGGAAGATTCTGCATAGGATTCCGGATCATTCAGCACCTGATGCCACATGCCATGCTCATCCTGCATGGCTGCGTACCCTTCGCAGAGTTCGCGGAAAAAGGACAGAAGCTGCCCGCGGAGTTCATGGTTTTCCGGCAAAACCTGCAGCAGTTCCGAAAGGGAGAACAGAACCCAGCCGTTTCCGCGTCCCCACGGAATGCCGTTTGCAATTTTCCGGTCTGTGTAATACACGTGCGACATGACTTTCCACTTTGGAATATACATCTTTTCCCGGTACAGCAGGAACTGCCGGGCCGCGTCGTCCAGGTAAGCGCGATCCCCCGTCAGCTGGTAGTACCGCACCAGGAACGGCACGCTCATATACAGGTCGTCCAGCCACATGGTGTTTTTCATTTCCGGAAGGGAAGAAATGTACCGGTAAAGAGATCCGTCCGGCAGGCGTGCCTGCTTATGGGTGATGTAATCGGCCACATTGTCGGCTATTTTCCGGTATCCCTTTGTCGGCATAGTCCGGCACAGTTCCAGCATGGTGGAAGCGAAAGAACCGCAGTCGTCCAGGCTGTCCACTGCGGCGATCTGTGCGTCAATGCCGGGAGCCCCGAACTTCTGTTTATCCCAGAGCGCATACGAATAAAATCCGGTGCATTGCTCCACATGCTGTTTGACATATTCCGCAAGGTCGTCCCGGTGCAGAAAATCCGCTGTTTTCAGCAGACCGTACAGCGTTACGCCGACGGGATAGTTCCAGTTGGCAAAGTTCGGCGTTTCCAGAAACGGACGGACGTACATATCCGGCCGGTCAGCCCGCCAGGAATCGTCCCCGCTTACGGTGTGAAACGGCAGCCCGAGCACCGGAATCTGCTTTGCATCCTGTTTTTCGGCAAAAGGCCCCGCATAGATCCACGGATCGTCCGTCCCTTTGGCTGCGCAGGGGCTTTCCAGCTCGCCCGCCTGCCCGTTTTCCATGCGGACAGTCAGCGCGCAGCCCCAGTCGGCCTTGCCGCACAGGCTTTCGAGAATTAGGTCGGATTCTCCGGAGCAGGCGGAAAAATTGGCCTTAAACGGGCCGGTCTGATTTGTTTCTCCGACTTTTTTTCCGTTCAGGTACAGGGCGGTTGGGCTTTTACACGAGCCGGAGACTGTACATGTGCCCGAAATGGGCATCAGCAGTTTGGCCCACCCGTATCCGAAACACCCTGGGTTCAGGCCGTAGATCCGCCGGAACTGCCCCATGGCAGTCTGTTCTGCATTCCAGCGGCAGACCGGATACCATTCCGCCGGGCTTTCCGCTTCGGACTGATCCAGCCGGGGCAGTTCTTTCAGTTCATCCGCCGGGTGGGTGAAGATAAAGCCTTCCTGGCCGTCGCGCTCCGGTGTAGGCGCCAGGAAATGCCACGGCTTTCCCTTGAAAAACGACGTGCCGAATTCCCCGCCGAACCCGAGGGGCGTTTTCAGGAACCGGATTACAATGCTGTTCCAGCCGCTCACCAGTTCGGCGGAAACCAGGACCCGATCCGACCCTGTTTTTTCCTGAGCAAAATTTGAGTGATAAATTTTTTCTCCGTTGACGAACACATCCATAGGACCGTAGGGAATGACCATGAATGATTCGCGGTATTTCCGGCTGCTGTAAAGTTTGGCCCACGCATAGACCAACTGCTCGCTTTTTGCATCCGGGAAAGTTTCCCGCAGGGGAAAGACATACCGGTATTTCCCGTTGCGCCGGAAACCTTTCGCAGAAGACAGGCGGAATACAAAGGGATGGGCGGGGTTCTCGCCGATGTACTTATTGGAGACTGTTTGCAGAACGCGGCGGATTCCAGCTCCGTCGGCAAAGCGGATACTCTGGGCAGCGTCAAAATAGTTTTCCATTTTTAAATCCTTCCTGTTTTTAATCCGTAGATGATTTTAGCATGAACGTTTGGAGGCTGCCGCGGCAGCCTTTTTCAGCATGGCCTCGGCCTGCGCTCCGTCCAGCTTTCCGTCCGGAGTCTGAAAATCAATTCCCAGGCGTCCTGCTTCCTTGTGAATTTTATTTTCCCCGGTTTCCGGACCGAGATCCTCCGTTTTCGGGGCTTGATACCGATCCTGAAGGATGCGGATCAGGACGGCCAGCGCGTCGGCACATGAAACCGGTTCTGCCGGGCGGAAGTTTTTGCCCGCGGGTGTTCCGGCAAGGCCGCTGTCGTAAGCGCCCTGGACGGTTCCGGCATACCATTCGTCGCCGAATACGTCAGGATACACGTCATTGTAGACATTCTTGGGAAGATACAGGAACGTGCTGCATGCCGCAGATAAAAATTCCGCACGGGAAACAGAAACACCGGCGCGGAGAAGGCAGCTGTCTACACCGGCCGGCTTTTGGGCGGGAGCTTTTGGGGCAGAGAAGGGATTCCTGCCTTTCGGGGCTTCGGCCTGCCCCTGCGGCGCGGAAGGAGCCGGCATTTCATCCTCCCTGCGCAGGCAGGCCCGCAGATCCTGCAGACCGGTTTTCCGGAGCCCCTGAACGACAAAATCGGCCATCAGGTATCCGCCGAAGTCATTGAAATGTGTGTAGTCGTCAGGATGGAAAAACGGTTTGGATCCTTCCTGCCCATGTTCCAGAATGAAGCGCATGCTCTGTTCATGCAGGTCAATTAAGGGCGTTTCGGTTTTTTCAGCAACCGTGCGGCAGGCGTCCGCCCAGTCTTTCAGCAGATCGTTGAACTGCCCTCCCGGAGCATTCCACAGCGACCGGCTCACCGGTGTAATCAGAATGGGCACGGCGCCCTTTGCCCGAATTTCCTCGATATACCGCGTCAGGTTCTTCGCGTAGCCGCCGTAAGCCGCCAGATCTTTGCGCTTTTGGTCGTTGTGCCCGAACTGCATCATTACGTAGTCGCCCGGACGGAGCGAACCGGAAACAATATCCCAATGTCCTTCATTCCGGAACGACGCGGTTGTCAGCCCGGAATGTGCATGGTTGGACACCGCCGCGCCCTCTTGGAAAAAAGCAGGAAGCATTTGGCCCCATCCGCAGTAGCAGCTGGCAGGATCGTAAGGGAGATCCGCCGGCTGATCCGTCACGGTAGAATCTCCCAGAATAAAGACCGTCGGAATTTCCGGTGCTTCCCGAATGGAAAGCTCTTTCAGCGCTGCCCCGGCAATGGTGACGTCCGCCGCGCCGTCGCTGTAAACAGTCTCTTTTCCGCGGGGGATAATCGGGCACACGTTGGCGGTAAAAGCCAGGTGGATCCGGCCGTCCGGCCCGGGGTGTGCATGGCACAAAACGCATCTCCGGCGCTCGGAAAATACGATGACGTCTGCCTGTGGATCAGGGCAGGACAAACTTATTTTTACCGTATAATTTCCCGCGTTAGGAACGTCCGTACGGAAATAGGTCAGATTGCCGCGGCCCGCCGCGCTGGGATAGGCAGTAAAACCGTTATTGATTTCAGGTAACCGCCAAAGTTCACCGCCGGCAGTGTGTTCCGTCACAAAACCGGAACCGGATTGAGGCGTATATTCCGAATCTGTGTCAGATTCCAATGTAAAGTGCCTGTCAAACCGCTTATTTTGGTCCATTCTTGTTTTCATCCTTTATTCTGCATAATGATTTCAATAAATAGGAAGGGCTTTCACTTGTTATCCCGGATAAAAAAGGGATAATTAAACATTTTAATTATAAGCCATCAAAATTTCATTATCAACGGAATTCGGCCGAGATGTCTGAAAAACACAACAAGAAACCAGTTTTGGCAACCACCGGGGGCCGCCCTTAAAGGTTAGCCCGGTTGTTTTTGTATTGCCGAGGCGTGCAGCCAACCACTTTTTTAAAGCACCGGATAAAATTTTCCGTGTTTTCATACTGCAGCTTTCGTGCAATTTCGGCTGTTGTGTATTCGGTCTCAACCAGCCATTTCTTGGCCACATTGATTTGATACTTGACCAGGTAATCCCGGAAATTGATGCCCATCTCTTTTTTAAGAACACGGCGGATATAGCTCGGGTGGTAATTTAGCTTTTGGGCGCAGGTTTCCAGCGTCAGTTTATTCGAATATTCTTTGTGAATAATATCAAGCACAGAATTACAGATCTCGCGGAGATGGTTATCTTCACTTTTTTCTATATTCTGAATCACCGATTCCGCAACGGTATTTTCCAGCCAGTCTTCAATTTGATCTTTATCGTGCATGTTGTAAATCTGCCGGATATATTCCGATTCACTCCGGCACAGGTCTTTGCTTGCGTGGTTTTCCAGGATCACGAGGTTGACAACCAGCCGGAGCAGAAAAATTTTGTAGACACAGCGGTTGGATTGGACGTCGAAAATCGAAGTCAGAAACTGGTGAATCATTTCCCGGCATTTCACGCGGTCACAGGTTTGCACGGCGTCTAGGATTTCTTTTTCCAGATCCTGCGGGTAAACCGAGTTTAAGTCGAGCTGCTTGTTTACATCATCTACGAAAGTAATGGATTTTCTGCTCAGCAGTTTATATTGAAGAATATGGACGCATTCATTGTAATTTTTGTGCAGATCTTTATAGGTCCGAACGGGCCGGCTGATGACGACGCTGACCCCGAACTCAAGTTCGCGCTGCAAGGTTTTCTGGATTTGACCGGCATAGCCATAGACTTCATTTTTGTATTCTTCCTCGTCAACGGAAAGGATGGTAATCTGTTTTTCGTCTAATATGGAAGTAAAAATGATCGAATGGTCGGCGAAAATCTCAGAAGTGATATTGCTGATTGCATACAGCAGGATATCGGCGTCGCTTTCCTTATACGGCGTATTTTCGAACGGATCGGGCTGGATTACCATAACTGCCATGACAGGCGGAGGGCTGAGAAAGCCGTATAGGGAAGCCCGGCTGTCGATAAAATCGGCGCTGTTTTCAGTCATTAAGAGTTTTGCGATAAAGTACTCCCGCAGTTTTTGCGACTGCGACACCATTTCCTTCTGCAGGTTGCTGCGGTTGACAATCAGGGAAGTAACTTTGTTTTCAATCTGTTTTACTTCGTCGCCGGGAACGGCGGGTGCGGTTTCATCTTTCAGTACGCTGGAAAGCCGCTGCACCGGGCGGTAGGCGCGGTTGGATATAAAAAGAGAAATCAGGACAATCAGCGCGGTCAGCATGATGCAGACCAAGACGGTAAACCACTGGATCGTTTTTGAATCCCGGGTCAGTTCATCCATGGGGGTTGCCAGAGCATAGAACCACTGGTTGTAATCCGAACGGATATAAGTGACATTCCAAGTGGAATTTCCCGTTGGCATGTTCAGACAGCCGGTTTTTTTACCGTCTTGCTGAATCAGAGCGATCATTTTTGAAGAAAACGCACGGCTCTTTTCGGGCTGCCCAGAAAAAATCACATTTCCCTCTGAATTAATGATCATGGTGATTCCGGGAGTCTTGGTTGTTTTAATTAGATTCCGGAAACTGCTGTATGGGATGTCAATGGTTCCAATGTAACTTCCGTCCCTGCTTTTGTATTTTTGGACTACAGCAACGCAGGTTGTCTGTGTTTCCCCCGTTGTGTCCAGAACTTTAGCCTTGTCGTTCCAGAAGGCCTTTTGGGGGCTTTTTATGTAATCCTTAACGGAGGGATTTTGCTGTTCGTATTCCGGCAGGCCGTAAATATTTGTTTTGTCAATCACCCACTCCTTTTCAATGTTGATCAGGCTGACATTATAAATGGGAATACTGGTGGGCGGAAGGCTGTTAATCACATTTTCAATTTGATAAAAGGTTTGAAATTCCAGCCCGCTTTTTGGCGTGCTGATGGACTGTGTAACCGAAGGGGACTCAATCAGCTGCAGCAAAGTCTTTTTTGTGGAGGCAAGCTGCGTTTCCACAGACATTTGAACCTGCTGCAGCTGGCTGACACAGCCTTCGTCAACTTTCTGCTGGATGGCTTCAGACGCCTTTTGGTAGGAGAAGGTTCCGACGATAACGGATGGAACGGTGCCAAGCAAGATACAGGTTAAAGCGGCTTTTTTTAAAAGCTTAGATTTATAAATCTGCAATATAAATCACTTTCCCGGTAAATATTAATTCAATTATTATTTATTTTTTCCAGACTGTTTCTTTGAACAAATTAATAATATTCCATTTCGATCGAAATTGACAGGTCATTTTAGCGCTAAATTACGAAAGTAACCGAAATGAATATGGAAAAGAAACAAAAAATTAGTTAAAATCTAAAACATAGCAGGTTGTTATAGCAGGTTACAATTTAGAAGCCCCGGTTTATCCGGACTTTACCTCAATGAATGTTGATTTTTTAGGAACAGGAGTTTTGCAAATGAACAGTTCAGTTACATCTGTATCGCCATCTCCCCCCGCAGACACGTCGGCCGTTACGGTTTCCAAGCCAAGCGCATGGAAGCGGATTAAGCGCGACAAATGGATGCTGGGAATGTTGCTTCCCGGTCTTCTAATTTTTATTCTCTTTAAATATGTCCCTATGTTTGGGCTCGTTGCCGCATTTCAGAATTACAAATCTTACCTGGGCTTTTTCCACAGCCGTTGGGTAGGCTGGGAGAATTTCCAGACGTTTTTTAACGATCCAAGTTTTTTCCAGCTGCTTCGGAATACAGTTATTTTCGGAGTTTATAAAATGATTTTTGTCTTTCCGCTCCCGATCATTGTCGCACTAATGCTCAATGAAGTCCAGGTAAACTGGTATAAGCGGCTGACGCAGACGTTTATTTACATACCGCATTTTATTTCATGGGTTGTTGTTGCCTCCCTTACCGTGACTTTTTTTGCGTCAGATAACGGTGTCGTTAACAATATAATGGGGACGCATATTAATTTCCTAGCCAATCCATCCACTTTTCGTCCAGAAATTATTCTGCAGCAGATCTGGAAAGAAACCGGCTGGGGAACCATTATTTATCTCGCAGCATTAACGGGAATTGACCCCCAACTGTACGAGGCAGCAGAGATCGACGGGGCGGGACGCTGGAAAAAATTATGGCATGTTACTTTGCCTGGAATTCGCGGAACAATAGCCATCTTGTTTATTTTGGGAATGGGCAGTTTTCTCAACATGGGCTTTGAGCAGTTCTTGCTAATGTTGAACCCACTTACAAGAAATGTGGGTGATATTTATGATACTTATGTGTATGAAGAAGGAATTAACAACGGATTGCTGAGTTATTCGACGGCTGTTGGACTTTTTAAATCAGTTGCTTCTTTCATTCTGGTTGTCATATCAAATCAGGTTGTAAAAGCACTAGGTGAAGAGGGTATTTATTGAGGAAAGGAGGAAATAAATATGCGCAGAAAATCCAATTCGGTTGTTTTTAACATTGTTAATATGGGTTTACTTTTGATAATGGCGTTACTTTGCCTATTGCCATTTTTGTTTGTACTGGCCGCCTCTTTTAGTTCCCCAGATGCATTGGCAAAATATAACTTTTTCATAATTCCAAAGGGATTCACACTAAATTCCTATAAATATGTTCTTCTAAGCACAAATACAATTGAAAAAAGTTTGGTTGTTTCTGTAGTTATGACAATAGGAGGAACACTCATTAATTTAGCGGTTACCAGTTTGATGGCTTATCCATTATCTCACTCTAATGTATTTGGGTACAAGGTTATTATGCGATTGGTAACAATTACATTGGTTTTTAGCGGTGGCATGATTCCAACTTATTTAATTATTTCCACTTATGGTATGTTAAATTCTTTTAGTTCAATCTTACTTCCTACTGCAGTTAGTGCATCCACATTAATTGTGTTTATTAGTTTCTTTCGATCGATTCCAAGTGAACTGGAAGAAGCAGCTAAGATTGATGGGTGTAATGATTTCATGATATTTTTGAAAATCGTTTTACCGCTTTCTACGCCATTGCTGGCCACATTTACTTTATTGTTTGCTGTAGGCCATTGGAATGAGTGGTTTAATTATGTTCTTTATATAGATAATGGAAACAAGTGGCCAGTTCAGGTTATCCTCAGAAATATTCTGTCAGCATCTAATTCATCTATTGGAGACAGTCTGATGATGGGTGAAGATTATACTCCCCCGCAGGATGTGGTGCGCTACTGCGTGATTGTTATTGCTACAGTTCCAATATTGATTGTTTATCCTTTTCTGCAGAAATATTTTACAAAAGGTCTTATGTTGGGTTCCGTTAAGGGATAATTGCTGTGTGATTAAATTCCAGTAAAAGCAATTATATGCTTTTAAGACAGGAATTAAAATCAAATAAAATTTAGGAGGATTTTTATGTTGTGGAAAAAAGGGTGGTTTCGAACAATAAGTATTTTATGCATCGCAACGTTGCTTACCGGTGCTTTTTCAGGATGCAGCGGTAAAACATCACAAAGCTCTACCGGAGAACAATCAACGAAAAATTCATCTCTTGCTGGACAATCAACTCCTGTTTCATTTAGCTGGATTGTCACGTATAGTGGTGAGCAGCCGTCAGATAATAATTCAGTTATTCAGGAACTCGAAAAAAAGACAAATACCAAAATTAGTATTCAATGGACACCGATGATTTCTTATGGAGATAAATATAATGTTCTTTTAAGTTCTGGTCAGCTGCCGGATGTTTTCCTTGTAACTGATTTAAAATCGTCTGCTTATCTGGATGCTGTGGAAGGAAATCAGTTTTGGAATTTGACTTCTTACCTAAGCGATAGTAGTGAATTTCCTAATTTCAAAAATTTTAACTCGGTTACACTAAAAAACACCCAGACAGATGGCAAAAATTATATTCTGCCACGAGAAAGGGTCATAAAAAGAAGAATGGTGTGTTGGAGAGCTGACTGGGCTAAAAAAGCTGGGCTGGATGCGCCGGATACAATCGATAAGCTATATAAAATGGCTAAAACCTTTGCAGCAGGAGACTTTGATGGAAACGGCAAAAAAGATACAATTGGCCTGCTTCTGGGTACTGTGAGTGATGGAGGCGGCCAGACGATTGACTGCTTGCCAGAACTTACGGTTGCTAATGGAAGCTTAAATACTTGGGGAGTTCGGGATGGAAAAGTTGTATCCTATGTTACTACCCCAGAATATATGAATACCATAAAGTTACTTCGGAATATGCATTCAGAAGGCATTATCAGCGATGATTTTGCTATTACCAAAACAACTTCGCAGGTCAGCGAATACATTGATAAAGAAAGAGCTGGTTTGTGGCTGACATATACCATTCCAGGTTTGCAAGATCCGCTGTATATCTCCAAGAAAAAGAACGACCCGAATCTCAAAAGATCTGATCTTTATGGTTACACTTTTATGAAAAACAGTAGTGGACAACCTAGGATCCCAGCCGAAACCGGTTTTAACTGTGGATACGCCATTTCAAAAACTTCTGTTAAAGATGAAGCAAAATTAAAACAGATTTTAAAAGTTATGGATTATGTATGTAGCACAGAGGGCCAGAATCTTGTCAGTTTAGGAATCAACGAAAAGCATTTCCAAAAGACAGGAGATACAACGGCTAAAGTTTTAAACAAGGACCTCTTTTCTGCCGAAGTTGATGCAAAAACTAATCAAATGTCAATGGCTGGTGGTCAGATCTATGATATTGTTGATGATTCATTAGGAGAACAGCTTGCTAAGGACAGAAAGCAATATGCAACATCAGATTTAATTTCAGATGCATCTATTCCGTTGATTTCTCAGACATATGCTACCAAAAACACTTCTTTGAATAAGGGATATGACACGGCCCTGTTTAAATATATTCTTGGGCAGACGAATGATTCTGATTTTAAAGCGGCTATTCAGCAGTGGAAGACAGACGGCGGTGATCAGATCGCCAAAGAATACACGGAAGCCTACCAGAAAACACAGAGCAAATAAAATTATCAGATTCAGCTGAGAGCGGGGGGCGGAAATTCCGCCCCTTGTTTTCACTCAACAAAATTATCAAAAATATTAA
>ENA-UOOI01003253-UOOI01003253.1-fermentation-metagenome-genome-assembly--contig:-NODE-3253-length-12529-cov-2.752605_pt1 | contig 12529 bp, 12 predicted proteins | sample MGYA00245779_ERZ724027 | MGnify/ENA primary metagenome ERZ724027 (study PRJEB28704, sample SAMN03018318) | fermentation metagenome | biome: anthropogenic terrestrial biome; feature: soil; material... | reverse complement strand
TCTGCTACTTCTATGTAGTACTGTTCGATACTGGGCATGGTCAGCTCTTTGACTTGAATAGTGATCTGCTCTGGATCACGCATGAACTGGTTGGCCAAACGCCTGATTGAATCAGGCATGGTGGCCGAGAAAAGCATTGTCTGGCGCTCAGTAGGTAGTTCTTTCAGGATGGTCTCAATGTCTTCCATGAAGCCCATGTTCAGCATCTCATCGGCCTCATCGAGCACCACCATACGCACCTTGTCAAGCCTGATGGTACGGCGACGCATATGATCCATCAGACGTCCAGGTGTGCCAACCACTATCTGCGGCCTCTTTCTGAGCAGCCTAATCTGGCGCGTAATGTCCTGGCCACCATAAATCGGCACAGTAGACACGCCCTTATAGCGCCCAATCTGATTGAGCTCCTCAGCTACTTGCACGGCTAATTCACGCGTAGGGGCCAGAATGAGGCACTGCACACTCGGGTCCTCCAGGTCAACCTGTTCAATGAGAGGAATGGCAAAGGCCGCGGTTTTGCCTGTGCCGGTTTGCGCTTGACCGATCAGATCGCGCCCGGTTAAGGCTAACGGAATGGTTTGTTCTTGGATAGGGGTCGCCTCTTCAAACCCCATATCTAGCACGGCCTTAAGGATGGCATCGCTAAGGCCCAATTGATCAAAAGTTGTTGTCATATCATTGCTCCTCGTATGGTATTCAGTAGCGGGGTGGGTCAAGTGTACGTCCCCGCGACCCAGGTAGAGAAAAAATGGGCCAGTGTGCACTAGCCCTGTTCAAGTCTTTAACGGCGCAGTAGGCTCATGGGTTCCAGGGGCTGGACGCAAGGGATACCCACCAGCATCTGGGCATGCCGGGCCACACCGATAGCTTCGCCACTTTCATCAAACATCTTGCTGACCACGAGTTCTCTTCCCGCACCATGGGGCTCTATTATTTCTAGAGTATCCCCTACCAGGAAATTATTGCGCTGTTCTACCCAAAGTAGCTGCTTGATGGGGTCATAGCTCTGCACAACACCAACAAAATCATATTGGCGATCATAGAGCTCTCCTTCATAGATATGGGCGTCGGGGCCAGGGGCCCCTAAGAAAAAGCCGGTAGTAAAACTGCGATTAGAGGCCTTAGCCAGTTCCTCAAGCCATTTGGCCTGAAAGCGATACTCGGCGGGATTAGCATAATAGGCATCGATTGCTTCTCGATAGACTTTGGTCACGGTGGCTACATAGTGCACGCTCTTCATACGGCCCTCTATTTTAAGACCAGCTAGCCCAAGTTTAAGCAGCTGCGGTAGGTGTTCAATCAGGCACAAGTCTTTAGAGTTCATGATGTAGGTGCCATGGGCATCCTCCATGATCGGGAAATACTGACCCGGCCGCTTTTCTTCTACCAGCGAATATTGATAGCGGCAAGGCTGGGTACAGGCACCGCGGTTGGCATCGCGACCAGTAAGGTAGTTACTGAGCAAGCAACGCCCCGAGTAAGAGATGCACATGGCCCCATGGACAAACACTTCCAGCTCGGCCGATACGCGCTGGCCTATTTCGGCGATTTCTGCATGCGATAATTCTCGGGCCAAAATAAGGCGCGACACGCCCTGCTCCACCCAGAATTGGGCAGAGCGATAGTTAACCACATTGGCTTGCGTGCTCAGATGTAACGCCACTTGAGGCGCAACCTGCTTAGCTACAGTTAGGATACCCGGGTCGGAGATAATAAAAGCGTCAACATTCAGGTCGGCCAAGGCCGCCAGGTATTCTTCTAGACCGTCAAAGTCATCATTATGAGGGATAATATTCACTGTTACATATACCTTGGTGCCGCGAGCATGAGCGAAGGCAACGCCGTGGGCGATATCCTCCATGGTGAAATTACCTGCATAAGCACGCAACCCCCACATGGGCCCCCCCAAGTATACGGCATCGGCCCCATAGGTGATGGCAAATTTCAGCTTTTCAAGGGTGCCGGCGGGTGCCAGCAGTTCAGGCTTTTGCATTGTCTGTCTCCTTTACTAAGGTTTACGAATAGAATGGATTGCTGCTTCGTGCTCAGCAAAAGTTTTGCTGAAGACGTGCTGCCCACTGCCATCTTCCTTAGCTACGAAATAATAGAAAGGCGTCGCCTCCGGCTTCAGCACGGCCTGGATGGATGCACTACCAGGGTTGGCAACAGGGCCAATGGGCAAGCCATCGTTTACGTACGTATTGTAGGGCGAATCGATGGCCATATCAGCGGTACTCAGAATAGGCTTGGGCACTCCCAGCACATATTGCACTGTGGCACACGATTGTAACCGCTGATTAATTTTCAGTCGGTTATAAAACACGCCAGCAATGGTGGGCCGCTCTGCGTCCACCACTGCTTCCTTTTCCACAATAGAGGCTAGAATGACTAGCTGATCAAGATCTAAGGGCACTGGCCCATCAGTTAGCTGGCCTCCCAGCAGCACTTCGGGCGGAACTAAGGCCTCCACGACCCGCTTAAAGCGGTTCGTCATCGTCTTGACCACGTCAGCAGCTGGCGTGCCGGGCACAAAATAATAGGTGTCGGGAAATAGATAGCCTTCTAAGCGCCGCTCTGGCTCCCGGTTAGCTACAGCGGTTTCCAGAAAAGGATAAGGCAGCGGAGCAGTTTTGACATGTTCTAAAAACTCCTCCTCCGACACAATTTCCCGTTCGGCCAGTACCTTGGCGATCTGTTTGATAGTATACCCTTCAGGAATAGTAACTGAGACTGCGAGATCGACCGTATCTCCTTCATATAGCCTCTCCAAAAGCTGTTTAGGAGTTTCATTGGGTGACATATCGTAGACGCCCGCCTGCATTCTACCACTAGCGCTGCTATAACGGCTTAGCAGATGAAAAGCTGTGCCACTCTTGATAATGCCTTCCTGCTCTAGCTGCTTGGCAATCTGGCGGGCCGCCATGCCAGGAGCAATAACTATTCGTTTTACTTCAGCATCTGGCGCATGACTAACTGGGCCTAACAAGGCCATAACATACAGAACGCAGCCACAGAAGATAACCCCGGCTATGACTGCTATTCTCAGGTGCCAACTAGTTGAACGCAGATATGACCCTATGCGGCCTAAGAAACTGTTCAATGGCATAAGTTCATCTCCCCAGCTAGACTAAAAGTTACGACATGCTGATTATAACGTTCAACTAAACAAAAGGGAACCCACATATCAGGGTTCCCTTCTCTGCTATATATAAGCTGCGACCCTTATTGGACGTCGTCGTCTTCTTCGTCGTTTTCGTCGTCTTCTAAGGCTTCCTCTTCCATGAGTTCTTCCCACACCGAGACAACTTTCTCCCATTCCTGGTCGTCCTCGATATCCACGAGGATTTCTTCATCTTCCTCGTCCAAGGCAAAACGCATGATCACATAACCTTCATCTTCCGACTCCTCATCAACAGGATAAAGGATAGCATAGCTGTTGCCATCGACTTCGATTACGTCGACCACCTCGAACTCGTACTCGTTACCATCCTCATCAGTTAGGATTACGAACTCTTCTGCATGATCATGCTCATGCTCGTGCTCGGTCATAGTTACACCTCATTTCCATAATGTAGCTTCATTTTATAAGAGCCCTTTATAAAAGTCAATCAGGGTGCGAAGCTATTTCTAACTTACCCCGTTTCGGGAGACTTAAACCTCTTTATCAGCCCGGCGGCGGCCTAAGTAAACCTCCAGGATTAGCTGGGCAGCGAGCATATCAATCACTTGCTTACGCTTGTCACGGCGAACGTCGCCGGCCAGCAAGGCCCGCTCGGCAGCTACACTACTGAGCCGCTCATCCACGAAACTAACGTTAATCCCTTGCTGGGACAAAGCAGCCCCGAATGCTTCAGCTGCTTCCGCTTGGGGTCCCTTACTACCGTTCATATTCAGGGGCAATCCGACGGCCACTTCCTGGGTTTGATAACGCTCTAATATGGCTTGCACAGCCGCGAGATCTGCCGCCAAATGAGAGCGTCTGATCACCGTAACGCCTTGGGCCGTTAGCCCCAAGGGATCACTTGCCGCTACCCCAATTGTTTTGCTGCCCACATCTAGGCCGATAACCCGTTGCATCATATCACCTTCAAACAGAAATCAGGGCAGGCACGACTACAATAGCCGCAAAAAACGCAGCGGCTCAGGTCGACGCTGGCCCGTCCCTGAACGATCATTAATGCTTGGCTAGGGCAAGCCGCCACACAGTTGCCACAGCCGATGCACCAATCGGCGATGGATAGATTGCGCTGCTGTCGTTTTAGTTTAGCGGCTAGCTCTTGCGGCACCGCCTGACCAGTAAAATGCAGCAGGTTAGCAGTTAGCTCGGCCTCGTTCTGCATGCCGACAGCGATTGCCGCCAATTCGGGTAAGGCCAACACAAACTGTAGAGCAGTCGCCGGATCGTGATAAAGATGCCCGCCGGCTAAGGCCTTCATACCGTATAAACCTTTACCTAGCGAAGCAGCAAACTCGATGGCAGCCAACATATCCTCTACGGTGCCATCTACTATGCCCCACCCAGGACGGTTGATCAGGGGATGGATCACATCGACCTGGGGATGCAAGGCACCAGCCCGTACCCCGGCCACATGGTGAGTAGAAATACCTACTGCCCGCACCAAGCCGCGCTCTTTAGCCCGCGCCAGATAATCCAGGGCGTCGGCATGCCCCCGCAGCGTGAGGCTCGACTCTTGTTCGTGTAACAAGAAGATGTCGATGTAATCGCGCCCTAGCTCCCGGAGGGCTCGCTCCAAACTTTGCTGCATTTCGGCTGCGGTCACAGCGTAGGACTTGGTAGCCACATGCACTCGCTGGGACCAGCCTCGCTCTAAGGCCCAACGAATATGCCCGTAATTATCGTAGGTTTCTGCCGTATCAACAAAATTCACGCCCATGGCAAAAGCGGCCTCTAGCAGACGGCCGCCTTCCTGCACACTAAGATTGGCCTGCATTGGTGCCATAGTTAACGACCCAAAGCAAAGCCTGGAAACTAATAGGCCTGTTTGGCCCAAATAACGATATTCTAGACTCATCGCAAGTACTGCTGCAAGAGTTCCTCGATTATTTCGTCACGCTCAATGCGCCGAATAAGATTACGGGCATTGTTGTGGCTGGTGATATAAGCGGGGTCTCCTGAGAGCAGGTAGCCGGTGATGTTGAAACTAGGATTATAGCCTTTCTCTCGGAGGGCGGTCGCTACAGCCATCAAAACGGCATGCACTTCTTCTCTACGCCCTGTGTCCACTTTTGGGATAACCCTAGTGGCTTCGTGGTTCTCCGCCATTCTTTCTCCCCCTCTCTTTTTGGGCGATTACAAATCGCCTCTACAAAAAATGGATCGTAACTAGCGATTACAAATCGCCCCTGCAAAGATGGACCGTAACAAGGAATAAGGGCTGCAAATCGCCTCTACATTACTATGTTCAACGGCCACTGGCAGATTTCCTTTCTCTAGCATGTTTCAATTAGGTTACAACATCCCTAATCTACCAGTGGCCCTTACTACAGTAAGGCTTTAGTTCTTACCTTGCTGCTGTTCGACTAACTTAACCACTCGCTCTAAGGCCGCGGCTAACTTGCTGGGATCTTTGCCACCGGCCTGTGCCATCTGGGGACGGCCACCACCACCGCCGCCAGTTAGTTTAGCCACTTCCTTAATCAAGTTGCCGGCATGCAGCTTCTGGCGCACTAAATCATCAGTTACCATGGCCACTAAGTTAACCTTATCTTCAACGACAGCGCCCAAGACAATCACGCCGCTTTGCAGTTTGTCCTTAACAGTATCTGCTATCTGCCGCAAGCTATCCATATCTTTGGCCATAACCTGGCGGGCTACAACGCGCACGCCATTAACAACAGAGGCCTCGGCCAAGAACGAATCGACATCTTGAGCAGCTTGGCGACTGAGCAATGCTTCGACTTCTCTTTGCGCCGAGCGCAACATACCCAGTGTAGTCTCTATCCGACGGGGGGCATCTTCTGGACTCACTTTCAGTAGAGTGGCAATACTGGTTAGCAACTCCTCTCGCTCTAAGGCATAGCTGTAGGCAGCGGCACCAGTGATGGCCTCTAACCGCCTTAGGCCGGCACCAATGCCGCTTTCAGACAACAGGCGGAATTGGCCAATCATACCGACGTTAGCCACATGGGTGCCACCGCAAAGCTCAATGCTATAGTCGCCCATGGTTACTACCCGCACTACATCGCCATATTTCTCACCGAAAAGCGCTGTTGCACCTTTCGCGCGAGCATCCAGTAACGACATCTCTTCTGTAGTTACTGCACACCCGGAGAGGATCTGCTCGTTGACTTGCTGCTCCACCCGTCGCAGCTCTTCTGCGCTTAGCGGGCTGAAATGGGAGAAATCGAAGCGCAGATGGTCGGCCTCCACCAGCGAGCCAGCTTGATGCACATGCGGGCCTAAGACATTCATCATGGCCTTATGCACCAAGTGGGTGGCAGAATGGGCGCGCTGCGTGGCTTGCCGCTGCTCAGCATTAACCCGCAAAAATAGTTCCTGGCCCACCTGCACACGCCCCTCGAGAATAGAACAATGATGCAAGATTTTGTCACCAGCTACCTTGGATACTTGGTTGACGTGCAGGCGTGCTCCCTCAGTCACCATTTCACCAGTATCCGCCACCTGCCCGCCGGCTTCTGCGTAAAATACTGTCTGGTCAAGCAGCAAGCCCACTTCCTGGCCAGAAACGGCGACTTCTACCAAACTGCCACCATCCGCAATAGCCAGAACGCGGGCTGGGCAACTGGTAGCGGTATAGCCAGTGAAAACGTCGCCCCCATCTATAGCATTGAAAATCCCTTGTTTGCCAAAATCGCTTTCGATCCCCGCCCGCGCTGCCCGTGCCCGCTCCCGTTGCTCGGCCATAGCTTGTTCAAAGCCGGCCTCATCAACCTTGATCCCCTGCTCAGCGGCAATATCTTCTGTAAGATCCAAAGGGAAGCCGAAAGTGTCATACAAACGAAATGCGGCTGGCCCATCTAGCGTATCTTTGCCAGCTGCCTGCAAGTCAGCAATCAAGCTACTTAGCAGGCTAACCCCCTCATCTAGCGTCTCATGGAAGCGTTCTTCCTCCAGACGGATGACGCGTTCAATAAACTCTTGATTACTAGTCAGCTCCGGATAACCATCGGCCATAGCCTGCACTACGGCATCAACCAGCTGATAAAGGAATGGCGAGTTAAGGCCCAGCGTCTTGCCAAAGCGAACAGCCCTGCGGATCAGCCGCCGGATAACATAGCCCCGACCTTCATTTGCGGGCAAAGCACCATCAGCAATGGCAAAGGTAACAGCCCGTACGTGGTCGGCAATAACGTTGAAGGCCACGCTATGCTCGTCGCCCGGCTGGTAAGGATGGCGGGAGATGGCGGTCAGCGCTCCCATAATCGGCTGAAAAAGATCAATTTCAAAATTGGAGCTTACCCCTTGCACTACAGCTGCTAGCCGCTCCAACCCCATGCCGGTATCAATGTTCTTTTTAGGCAAGGGCGTGTAACTGCCATCTTGACCATGGTTGTACTGCGAAAACACGTGGTTCCAAACCTCGAGGTAGCGATCGCAGTCGCAGCCTACCCCACAGGTGGGCGAACCGCAGCCGAATTCTGGCCCTTGGTCAAAGTAAATTTCAGAGTTGGGGCCACACGGGCCAGGCCCAATATCCCAAAAGTTCTCCGGGTCATCCACTAAGCGCTCCGCCGGGATTCCGATAACGTTAAGCCAGATGTGGCGGGCCTCTTCGTCATCCGGATGAATAGTTGCCCACATCCGCTCCTCAGGCAAGCCAACAACATCCTTCAGGAATTCCCAGCCCCACACTAGAGTCTCTTCCTTGAAATAATCACCAATAGAGAAGCTACCCAGCATCTCGAAGAAGGTATGATGGCGCGCTGTCTTGCCGACATTTTCAATGTCATTGGTGCGAATGCACTTCTGAGAGTTAACCATTCTCGGGTTGTTAGGCAGCTGTTGGCCAGAGAAATAGGGCTTGAGCGGGGCCATACCCGCATTAATCCAAAGCAAGGTTGGGTCATCATGGGGTGCTAGAGGCGCACTGGGTAGAACATCATGCCCCTTACTGGCGAAAAAGTCGAGAAAAAGACGGCGTAATTGATTAGTGCTGTATTTCTGCATTTGCTTGCTCCTCCTTCGGTAACAATAATTGGACTAATTTCTGAGCTACTGTAGCGGCGGCGCGACTTGCTGCCCGCACGTTAGCGTAAAAATCTTGGTTAGCGCTGGCCGTGCCCGTATCGGTAATCCCTCGTATACAGAGGAAGGGCACCTGTTTGCGAGCGCAGACCTGAGCCACAGCGAAACTCTCCATGTCGACCGCCACGGGTGCCGCAGTGGCTGGCAGTACATTATGCTGGGCATCACTCACGAAGAAGGAATTCCCCGTAAAGAAATGCGCCGGGGCCAAACGGAAGTTGCCAGGCTCACTCAGCGCCAGCGCCCCCTGAAGCAAACCCGCATCCGGATAAAGGCAGTTGGTCTGCAAGACATCGACAAAGCTGCGCTTCCCGCCCCATTCGGGCGTAATCGGGCCCCCTAAGTCGAGGTCCCATTGACAATGGTGCTCCCCCACGAGCACATCGGCTACGCTCAGGCTGCTATCCGGATCAGAAATAAGGGCTGCCGTACCCAGGTTAAGTACCCAGTGGGGACGATAGCAATGTAGCAGGTCACAGGTGCCAATGGCCGCATTAGTGGTGCCTACTCCCGATTGGATAATCACATAGCCAACCCCAGATTCCCTAGCCGCTGCCACCTGAGAGTACTGATGTACTTCAACTGGGGCATCAGGCATAACCACCTGGCGGATCGCATCAAATTCTTGCCGCATGGCCACCACAATGCCCACCGTTAGCGGTTTTGCAGATGTTGTCATCGCTAGCTCACTCCTTACCCGTTAAAAAACAAAACTCCCGTCCCCTAATCAGGGACGAGAGTTACTCGCGGTACCACCCTGCTTATTCCAAATATCTAGTCTGGAATCGCTCATGGTGCAAATAACGGCTGCCACCGGGGTAGTTTCAACTACCCACTCCGGGTTGGCTGACATTAACTCACTAGAAGGCCCTCACAGCGCCAACGGCAGGCCTCTTTCTGGCTAGGATGCTTAATGTCTCGACCCTTCATCACTTTGCTTCTGATTGCCCCAATCATACCCAAATCGGGGGTAAGTGTCAACTACTCAACTGGTTCAGCTTCGCCTAGCCATAAGCTGGCCAAGTCGAACAGAATAGCAGCCACCGGCGCTGCTAGTACCATACCCAAGATACCGCCAAATTGGGCACCCAGCAGCAGCGCAAAAATAATCACTAGCGGATGCAGGCCCAGTTCCCGCCCCAAAATATGAGGGACCAGCACTGTGCTTTCAAAATGCTGCACAACTACCTGAACAATTAACACCTTTAAACCTAAAATCGGTGCCCGCAGCAGGCCCAACAAGATAGCGGGAATAGCAGCGATGATTGGCCCGAAGTAAGGGATAATATTGAAGATAGCAACCAACAGTCCCAGCACCAGGGCATAGTCCATTCCCACCAGTCGTAGGCAAACAAAGATTAGTCCGCCAGTGATCAGCGAAATCGAAACCTGACCCCGCACCCAAGCCCCTAGCTTGGTGTCTACCCGTCTGAAGAGGGCTAGAACTAAGCCCTGATGCCTCGAGGGAAACAGGTTCAGTAAGCTACGCTGAATCTGCTCCATGTCTTTCAGCATGTAGAAAGACAAAATAGGCACCAGCACAATAGAAACTGCGCTGCTGAATAGGCCTACAATAAACTGGCCTAACAGATTGAGGAGTTTGGTCAAGCTGCCCTGCAAGCGGATGAGGCTGGCTTCAATTGACTCCACAACGGCGGGGGGCAGGTTAATGCGTTCATATTGATCGCCCAGATCAGCTAGCAACTCCTGAGCCCAGATGGAAATAGCCGGCAACTGTTTGACCAAGCTATTTATCTGAGCCACGATGGTCGGTATCACATAAATGCCCAGCAATACCAAGCACACTAGCAAGAGTAGGTAAACGGCAGCTATGGCCATCGTTCTAGATAAATGTTGCCGCTCAAGAAAGGCAACCATGGGCGCGAGCAAATAAGCCAAAAGCAACGCATAAAGAAACGGTGCCAAAGCAGTTCCTATTTTGGCGCGTATGGCATACAAGCCGAGAACAACTAACCCTACCAACAACCACCTTAATAAACGGCTAGCTGGCGGCAAACGCCTATTAGCCTCACGAGGAACGTCTGGATTCATACTTGCTCCCTCCAGAAGGCAATTACTTCACGAATGACAGCCGTTACCGGTACTGCAAACAGGAGACCGGCGATGCCGGCAAACTGAGCGCCCAATAGCAGAGAAAAAATGATCAAGAGCGGGTGCAAACCCAACTGGCGTCCCAACACTTGGGGCGTAATAAGGTTACTTTCTAACTGCTGTGCCACCACCTGCACAATCAACACTTTTACGAACATCAAGGGTGAGCGGAGCAATCCCAAGAATAAAGCCGGGATCGCGCCAATGATGGGGCCGAAGTAGGGGATAATATTGGTAACGCCCACTAGTATCCCTAACACGACAGCAAAATCCATCCCGATAATTTCTAGGCCAATGAAAACTAGGAAACCGACAATGAAACCGACAGTCAGCTGGCCCCGGATCCAGGCCCCCAGCTTTTCATCAATACGGCTAAAAAGAGCAATTAAGCGTCCCCGCTGCCCCCCGGGTGCCAGGTTGAGTAGACCCTGTTTGATCAGTTCAACATCCTTTAACATGTAAAATGACAGGATAGGGATAAGAATGACAGCCACAATGCGGCCGAACAGATCCAAGATAAACTGCGGGATGGCATTTAATAGGCTATCTAAGTATCCCTGTAGTTTAAGCAGGTTATTTTCTAAAGTCTCGTTGATTGTGGGCGGCAAATTGAAATGGTTAAACTGCTCCTCGGCCGCAGCCAACAGCTCCTGCACTTGTTGTGTTAAGGCTGGAAGTTGCTTAATCAGCCCATTAACCTCGTTGACGATGGCAGGAATGCCATACACACCTGCTAGCACTAGAGCCGCAATGAAAACACTGTAGATAATTACAATGGCCAGAGTGCGAGGGACTTTGCGCTTTTCAAGAGCTTCGACAAAGGGAGATAGTAAATAGGCTAATAGCAGAGCAAACAAAAAAGGGGTTAAAGCAGGTATGATCTGCGCGCGCCAGCTATATAGCAAGAATAACCCAAGGGCAGCACCGCCCCAGATCAAAAGGTTACGTGGACTAGGAAAATTAAAGTTATCCATCTGCCTGCCTCCCCCCTATCGAATGCATTATAGACCCATTATAACCTAAACTTTGCTAAGCAAGAACCTCTACCCATAAAAAGAAGCTAACCTGCAATTCAGATTAGCCTCTTTCACTATTTTGCTAGTGGATTGGCATGATGTGCGATGCCCTATCCTTTACCCTATCCATCATCTCAGTGCCTCGGTCTAGGAAATCGTCGGCCATTCGCTGTAGGCGTCGCTCACTTTTGCTGTTCAGCGACATTCCGTAGTAAGTCCCTAACACACCACCAATAATCATGCCGGTTACCAAGCCTCGTCGCATCGACTGATTCCTCCTTCTAGATCAAATAGTAGGTTGTCCGACAGCTAATGACACTAGGGTACCATCGTCAGCTACCTCAAACTGGACGATGACACCGTTTTTTCGCTTAGCAAACTCAATGCAACAATCGGAGCAATAATAGTGCTCCTGCCCCACTTTACCTACCGCTCGACTACCACACTTCGGGCAAAGCCATAAATCCAACCCTTACACCTCACTACAACCAATCAGGTGGTTCTATTCCCATCGTCAGTTGCGCCACCTGTTCCTCTGGTGCAACTGAGACGATCACGTGCTCCTCACCGACGACAGTCTGTGCCGGAGCAGGCATAATGGCTGGTCCCTCCAATAGGCTTTGCAGCAGGCCGTCTGCTAAGAGGTAATGGGAGATGGTGCCATTGCTAGGGTCAAAAAACACATCCTCCAACGCACCCATAACTTTCCCGGCAGCCGTAAGCACCTGCCTACCAAAAAGCTTATCTTCGGTTTTCGCCTGCGGCAGCTGCGCTAACAACTCTGGTAAAGGGATTGCCTTTTGGCCATCTTTAACCAAGATGGCATCCTGGCCTATGGCATGCAATTGTGCCAGCTGCAAGACCTGCGCCTCGCGAAACAGGCTTCCTTTCTGCACTACCAAACCCTGTAACCGCCCGCTGACTAGATCTATAACCAAGGAGCGTACCGACGCCAATCGTTCGCCAGTAGACACATTTACGACCGGGAGTCCAATTAAATGCTTTGCTCTATACATGCCGCTGCCCCCGTTCATCTGCATATTGGCGAGACGAATGCCCATGTCTAGTGTTGCCCCGATTCAGTGCTAGCATACCTGACAGCTAAAGGTCGTGGTCCTTCTCCTGGGCTATGCACGGGCCGATAGGGCACGAAATAGCAAAGAAGGGGCTATTG
>ENA-UOOI01003251-UOOI01003251.1-fermentation-metagenome-genome-assembly--contig:-NODE-3251-length-12530-cov-32.691543_pt1 | contig 12530 bp, 14 predicted proteins | sample MGYA00245779_ERZ724027 | MGnify/ENA primary metagenome ERZ724027 (study PRJEB28704, sample SAMN03018318) | fermentation metagenome | biome: anthropogenic terrestrial biome; feature: soil... | reverse complement strand
TCGTTCAATTGGAAGTTGTAGCTTATCCTTATACCACTAAAGGAATTTTACTTTATAATAGAATGGCTGTGAATATAAAATTCTTCCTGACTTGGCTGGTATCTTTTCTCCAGGCTTTCCAAACCCTCGTCAAAGCGCTCAGCTTCTTGTCCGTTTATCTCAAACACAGGACTTTGATAGTAAATCCACTTTCTTCCGTCCAAGACATCTGGTTTGAGTTCTTTTACCATCATCGCCGCCGGATACGTCCCATTCTCAAGGCAGACATTGTACTTTTTGCAACTTTTAAAACCACGGCTTACATAATTATCCGGGTTCCCAAATATTACAATCACATCATAGCCAAGTGCGACCGCCTGTTCAAAGGAATACTCCATTAGTTTTTTCCCATACCCGTTTCTCTGATATTCTGGCAAAATGCAAACCGGACCGAAAGTAAGAATGTCTTTTTCTTCCCCAGCCTCATCAATTAGTTTTGTTTTCGTATACATGATATTCCCGATGATCTGATTATCAACTTCAATCACCAGATCCAATTCCGGCAGAAAGTCTTTGTGGGATCGCATAACATGAACTAAATAGTGTTCAATGCACCCCGGAATATACAAATTCCAAAAAGCTTTCCTTGTGATTTTTTCTACTTTCTCATAATCCTTTTCTTCTTCATTCCTAATCTTAATCATTTTGTTCATTTATAAACCTCCAATAATTTACCTAAGACCAATTTTTTGTGCTTTTAATTATAGCTATCTGCTCAATAAATTCCTGTTTGTAGCTGCAAAATAGTATGTTTCATGATAACATCTCGCCCTGTTCCCACATTCACCCTCATCTTCTCAAAACATCTATCCTGTATACTTGCGAATGGTATCCCCCCTCTAGACTGATTCCCGCGAACGGAAAAATTTACGTTTTTGAGGTTTGGTCTAAGAAGTAAGAGTACGTAAATCAACTTTCAAAAAAGAAAACCTCCGCTTCCAGTTTATTTTATCTGGTTTCGGAGGTTTACGCAACTTTTTAGGCACCTTCTTGGAAATCTGTGAATCATGAAGAATCTACTGGTGAAGTAACTACCCAAAAGCATAAAAACTGGAAAGCTAAGGAGCAGTATCTGTTTGCATTGCTGATCTCCTATCCATTCCATCAGGATCCCATTTGTTCGCAAAAATAACAGTATACCCGCCACTTAAATACAATTGATCTCTGTTTTATCATAGGACTTTAAGATATTTTGGATTTTAGCACTGACCTCAAATTCTTCAACAATATTAAATGCACTGTTTAAATCATTTGCAGATACAACAATACCGTGATTTTTTAAAATATATACATTGGTATTCTCATTGACTTCATTTAGAAATTTCTCAAATAACTCTTGACTTCCAGGCTTTGCATAATCAACACAAGAAATTTTACCCTTTGTCAACATCTTCAAATAAGGCGTATATGCGAATAGATCATCAAGTCTTCTGTTGAGGTCTTTCATACAAGAAAATATAGTGGAGTATAAACTATGTGTATGAATTACCGCCAAGTTATTTTTATTTGCATTATAAAGTGCTAAATGCAATGGGTATTCTTTACTTGGTTTACCATCCAATAAATTTGAATCTAAATCCAATATGGCGAAGCTATCTTTGTCAAGTCGGCCAAAACAACTTCCGCTTTTAGTTATATATATTTTATCATCGTGTAGAAAACTGATATTTCCGGTTGATCCTGTAACTAATCCTTTATTAAAAAGTGTACCTGCTACCCAAATAGCATCATTATATTTATTTTCCAAACTATTCGTCATATTTCTCTCCAATCGCTTTTAAAAAGAAATCTTCGGATCCAAAATTACCCGATTTTAGAATTAATCTGATATCATCGTTTTTCAGCGGAGTTAAAACAGGCACTCCTGGCGCAATACTTTCACCAATAAAGAAGCCGTCGAACCCTAATCTCAATGTAACCGCACCTGACGTTTCGCCGCCCGCCACAACAATATTGTTAAAATTATTCTCAATTGCCATTGTAGCCAATTTAGCCATCATATTTTCAATTAAATCTGATTCAATTTCAAATGTCGGTGATTTTTTTAAACTTGACATATCTTCATCTATTGCAGAACTGTACACCAATACCGTTTTATTTTGGTCTCTAATATACTCAAAAATATCATCCACTTTTAAATAGCCATTTAATAATTTTCTTGAATCGACTTTATATACCATTCCGCCTGTAGCTTTATATCTTTCAATTTGTTTTTTAGTAGCCTTTGAACAACTGCCACAAAGAATTATAGAACGATAATTCTTTAAATTTTGTCCAGAAGACACTATACGTTTAAATTCATTTTTATCAAAGATATGTTCTAAAAGCGCCGACCCTCCACTTAATAAGGAGAGATGTTTAAAGCGTTTCGCAATCAATTGTCCATCTGCATCGCTCACATAATCTGGAATGAGATAAAATTTTTGATGCTTCGATGAAATATCGTTAATTTTAACTTCAAGCATGTTCTTTTCCATGTCTTCCTGGCTTAGTACATAACAAGGAAACTGACTTTGATCTTTCATTAAAGTTGGGATATATGAACTCCACATCGGATTAAGGGGATGATTTTTCATAGGGCTGTCACTGAGTTTAATCCCATCAACATACAGAAAACCATCCTTAACAGTTCTACCGTTCACCGGCAAAGAAGGACAGATTATCGTATAAGTTTGTGCTAAATATTCCAATAAAAAATCGAGTACAACACCAATATTCCCTTTAGGAGTGGAATCAAAAGTCGAACAATATTTAAAATATATTTTTTCGCATCCAATGTGATTAAAAAAATCAACCGCTTCTTTTGTCATGGAAACTGCTACATCAGGACTCACACTTCTAGACTTAAGAGCAATAACGATTGCATCACAGTCATAGTCCAAGCTTTTGGGAATCGATGTAAACATAAGGGTATTCACGCAACTTTTTGATAGAAAAGACGCAGCATCACTCGCACCCGTAAAATCATCAGCAATTACACCCAGTTTTATACTCTTACTTTTTTGCATAGCCTTCACCTCTTCATCTTACAGATACAGAATGGTTCCCAAGTTATAATTCAAGATGAATCATTAAACTTGGGAACTATAAATATAATTAGTTAGATTATTTTGTCCAAGCCTTACCCTTCTGACCAAATAATTCAACATAATGGCTCAATCTATCCATATATCCCTTTTTAAAGCTTGGAATAAGTTTCCACTTATCGAAGTTAGGGTCTTTAATAAATTTCTCCAATTCTTCTTTCCCTGCTACAATCAATTCAGTTGCCAAATTGACCTTTTGAATTCCGCATCGGATCGCTTTAGCTAAGTTTTCATCACCAGTTCCACTCCCTCCATGAAGTACAAGAGGTGTGTCTTTGCAAGCTTCAACAATCTTTTCAAGCCTTTCAAAATCAATATGAGGTATGCCCTTATAACGTCCATGAGCCGTGCCAATTGCAACCGCTAGACAATCTACCCCTGTTTCTTCAATAAAACGTGCTGCTTCTTGAGGGTCTGTTAAGTTATTTGTTCCATCATAATCATAGTTTTGTCCTTGTCCAACATGGCCTAATTCAGCTTCAACACTTATTCCTAAGACTTTACACATTTTAACCACTTCTTTTGTTTGCGCAACATTCTCTTCATAAGGAAGATTCGAACGATCGACCATGATTGAGGTATACCCGGAACGTATTCCTAAAATAATATCTTCATATGTTTTTCCATGATCTAAGTTAATTGCAATCGGAACCGTTGCTTTCGAAGCTAAATCACGAATCATGCCGATAAACCAAGGTAAATCCGGGTGAATAAATGTATTCACATCAATAATCATTGGGGCATTGTATTTTTCAGCGACTTCAATGACAGCACGAACCGTATCTTCACTTTGGACATTTGGAGCTGTTACGCCATACTTCCCTGCCTTTGCGCGATCTAAAATTTCTTTCATAGTTACTAACATAATTTTTTTCTCCTTTTATTTATCTTCAGGTCTTAAATTGCTTGTACTGCCATAGATAAAGATAATCTCAACATACCCACCATCGTCGTAGGTGAAAACATGCCACTCATTTTCAGGAATATGCAAGATCATTCCTTCTTCAAGTTTAACTTTCTGACTTAGGTTTTTGGGAGTTTTACCCCAAGATATCCAACCATCTTTGACTTTCGTAATGATAACGGTTTCTTCCGCATGATGATGCGGTTCCATAACACCATACTCTGAATTATATATTGCCCACCCAACAGTCATATTCGTGCTTTCAAAATGGCTTTGCTTTCCAACCGCTCTGATAAGTCCCCGACCCGGAAGTGGATCAATTCTAATATCTTTTCTATTTATATACTCCATAATAATCCCCTTTCATTAAGACTTTTTTTCTACAATGTCTTTTAGTTGAATTAAACCTAATGGTAAGCTGGTTAAAATTTCTGTGCGCTTATCATCGATATAATGTGTCGCACCAGACATACTGGCTTGCGCAAGAACGATCACATCAAATTTATCTTGATTTTCTTCTATAACCTCGGCAATTTTTTGATCATGTTTCTCACGGTTAATTGTATATAATTCAAAGACATCTGGAATCAACTTGCACTCAACTGTTTGCGCAGTATCCGTAACTTTACTTTTTATAAGTTTTGATGTAGGGAGTAAAGTACTCTGTACCGTCCCTAGAACTAAGATTCTCTTTCCTTTTTTAACTGCCAACTCTGCCATAGGTTCATCAATTTTAAACAAGGGGATATCAATAATTTTTCGTGCTATATCCCCTGCTTCTCCAATCGAAGAACAAGCAAGTAGTATAGCATCACTGCCATTATTTTTCGAAATGATTACATACTGAACAAATCTTTCAATTACATCTTTCGTTAAATAACCTTTTTCTTTAATGTCATTTAACATCGAATCATCTAATATATTGACAATCTCAAAATCATCATACATTTTTTTAATCAGTACGGGAATTGATGTTACGGTTGCGATTGTTGTATGAATAATTGTTATTTTTTTATGCATACCATTCCTCCTCATCTTTTTACACATTTATTAATTGCGTGTTTTAACGGAAACGCAGTAATTTTATAATGATACAGTTTCGAATAAATCTGTCTTATAATTTTTAGTTGAATCTCATTCACTTTTACATGTAAAAGTGTTAAACGATGTGTAATAATGCCATTAAGATTGACATCACCAAAATACCAAGCATGATATAATTGATATTGATTTTTTTATCCAAAGCTTTCTTACATCCTAAGGTAATTAATATTGGTACTAATCCTAAAAAGAGTGTATCTAATGATGATTGCAACTTTACTGCATCACCACCTGAAATTGGAATAGAAATTGCTGTTGTGAATTTAACGGTTGATGCGGTCATTGCGCCTACCATGATTAATCCCAAAATACCAGCACATTTCGTCAATATAGCTAATGTTCCATTTTTATACATTGTAGTAACAAATTGTCGTCCACTAGCAAATCCGGCATATGCCAAACCAAAACGCATAGTCATAGTAGATGCGTTATAGATTAATAAGAAAATGATCGGGCCTATAATTGATCCTTTTAACGCAAAGCTAATACCAATACTTGCTGCAATAACACGTACAACACTGAATAGGAATGAATCTCCAATACCTGCGAGTGGACCCATCAAAGCTGCTTTAACAGCAACAATCGAACTAGTATCAAAGTTATCAACTTCACTATTTTCCTTTTCCATCGAAGCAACAAGCCCTGCTAAGAATGGATAAACTGGATTGCTTACATTACAGAATTGAACGTGTCTAACCAGTGCTTCACGTTTCTTTTCAGGTTGATCTTTATAGTAACGATTCAACGCAGGCATTATTTGCCAAAGGAATCCAATCGCCATCTGCCGTGCTTGTCCACCAACACGTGAACAATGAGCATTTAGTGATCTCCAAGCGATAGAATTAATCATTTTTTTATCTTCTTTTGATAAATTATCCGCAAATTTCATTGTAAAAATTCCTCCAATTCATCTTTATTATCGCTTACGTTACCACCAGTCACATATTGTCTTTGTAATTTATTAACATCAATCTCATGGAACGCTATCGCAACAACTAAGATAATACCTAGTGCAGCAATCGCAATAATTGGAAGCTTTAAATAAATAAATAGGATAAAGCCTAATAAATAGTAAACTCCGATCTCTTTTGTCCAAATCATCTTCATTAAGAGCGCAAGACCTACGGCAGGTAATAATTGCCCACATACTGTTAAACCAGTCATAACAACTGCAGGAATGGATTTTACCAAAACAGAAAGTGCATTATAGCCAACATAAACGCCGAAGAATACTATAGCTGCAAAGAATACATTTTTGACAAACCAGACACCAAAGTTCAAATAAATGAGCAACCCTCTTTCATTTCCTTCATAAGCCCATTTATCCATTAAAGGGGCAAACGCAGATAATAAGACGTTATTGACACCCATAGTTACAAACCCCATAAGAACACCAATTGGAATAGCAATGGTTAATGCGGCATTTGGAGCTAATGTTGCATTGGTTGCAAATGCTACAGCAAAGACCGTTGCTGCTGTGTAATCCGCTGAAATTTGCCCACCAATATTAACTGAACCCATAAACACAGCTTCTAGTGTTGCGCCAATAATTAGACCTTGTCTTAAATCACCTAGTAGCAATCCTGCTACTGCACCAATTACAATGGGCCGGTCACTCATACTTTGACCCAAGAGCCAGTTACCAGCATAGCATATAAAATAAGCCAGAGCAGATAATAAAGCGATCTTTAACACTTTTTATGCCTCCTTTATGTTTTTAAGCATTTTTTTTAAACTGATTTTTGGTTGTGATGGAATAACCCAATGAATTGTTTCAATATCTAAGTTGGCTACTTCCTTTAAAGCGTCAAATTCTTTTTCATTGCATACAACATCTGAATTTAATTTGATTTTTTCCTTCGAAGTATCAAAACGTCCAATATTAGCGACATTAATGGAATCCACTTTACAATTCTTTGCGATTTTTAATGCATCCTGGATACTATCAGTTAAAACAAACATTTTAATTTCTTTAGATCTTGGATCATTAAATACCTTAATTGAATCATCAATGCTTCGAATCAGTAATTTGACACCATTTGGAGTTGCCATCTTTAAGGTCATTTTTTGGATCTCATTATTCGCAGCCTTGTCATTAGCAACCACCATATGTGTAGTTCCAAATTGCTTTGACCAAACGAGTGCAATTTGGCCATGTACCAATCTATCATCAACTCTAATTTGAACAATCATACAATCGTCTCCTATAAACAATTTTTGTAGATATCAGCCAAATCATCAGGATTTAACGTGATAGGTGAATTAACTAGTAATCTCTGTTGATTTTCATAAACACTAGTTGCCATCCTTTCACACTCCTGGTAAGTTACACCTAGGGTTTTAAGATCAGGGCAATCATAAATATCTTTTAATAGATCTAAAAGATTCAGAATCGGATCATGCTTATCATTAAAAGCAATCGACAATACTTTTTCAAGCTTATCCAACTTAACTCCGAGTAACCTATAATATTCAAGAACACAACCAAATACTGCATAAACTGCTTCACCATGTGATAAATTGTAATTAGCACTAAGCGGAAATGAGAGTGCATGCATTGTTGCGCATCCAGCGTTGCTAAAGGCAATGCCTGCCATGTTTGCGCAAATTAAACTCTTTTGCATATCATTTGGTAAACAACGCTTTGTTCTTATCTCTGATAAATTCTCTATAATTCCTTCAATCGCTGTTTTTGCGTACATATCTGTGTATAAATTGGCCTTGGGAGACAATAACGATTCCACAGCATGTGCCAATGCATCTATTGAAGTGACCGCAAAAATCTTATAAGGTAGGGGCCGCAATAATTCACCCACAAGGATTGCCTTATCAGGAAATAATAAATCAATTTGCAGACCTAACTTGCTGTTCAAATCGTCAAACTCCACAACAGAGACACTGGTTACTTCACTTCCCGTGCCGCAAGTTGTCGGTATAGCAATCAGCTCACGTTTTTTTGTGAGTAATAATTTATCTGTAAATAATTCTTTAACATTACGTCCATCCCCAAATATACACAATTTCGCAATATCAATTGTTGTACCACCTCCAATCGCAATGACTCTTTTGTAAGGAAATTGATTTGCCCTGAAAACGACCTTATTAACCCATGATTCTTTTGGTTCACCACGTCCGAATTCCGCCAAATTCATGACCACTGCTTTTCGGAAAATCCCCGGTTCTTTGAATTGATTGATTATATATTGGCTTGTAATAATCAGATCATATTCATTAATATCTAATTTCTCAAAACAGATGGGCAAACTAGGTTCCGAATATATTTCAGTCCTTAATCTAAATTTTCTGTTTAAAGAAATCTTATCCAAAGAACTCATCCATATCACCCTGTTTCTCCTCATTAATTGGTAGCACTACCATTTTGGGAATGCAATCAACACACAACCGATTTATAACTGTTGATGTCATTTTTTCTTCAGATAATGCGACAGACAATACAATTGGCATGTTCATTGAAGTAATGATTGGTATTTTTTTGTTTGCAGCCAATACCATTCTTGTTACCTGCTGATTTACACTTCCACCATAAATATCAGTAAATATAACCGCATCGTCATCTTCTGCTGAATCAATAAATTGTTGAATTTCTTGAATATAATTGTCAGTTGAATCAATATAAGCTCCGACAGCTACAATCAAATCACTTTTACCCAAAAAAAATTCAAGTGAATCTTTCAACCCAAAAGCGAGTCTTCCATGTGATGCAAGCAATATTCTTTTCATATTTATCTAGCACCCACCTCCCTTATATATTAATCATCATATATATTTAACCACAATATACAAACAAAATCAATATAAAATACAAGTAATTCAAAAATTTATGATAATTTGCTAATTTAATATGGTTAAATTGTTGTTAAATTAGGTAAACTATTGCTAATTTCGTTTAATTACGGTATTATTAAATAGAATTATAAATGCTAAATATAAATTTAAACTCATATGGAGGATTTGATCAACCGTGATTAATAGCCAACGAAAAAAACAAATATTAGAATTTTTAAGTGGTGTTGATTTTCGAACTGTCACGGATATTGCTCAAAAATTTAACGTTTCAGCGAATACTGTTCGCCGTGATATCAATGAACTCGCTGAAGAGAACTACGTCCGAAAATTTTATGGAGGTATAAGCTTAGTTAGAAAATTTGACAGTATGTATAATCATCGTGCTTTATCGAATCTGAGTGAAAAAGAAAAAATCGCTGAATACGCAGCGACACTTGTTAAAGATAACGATCTTATATTTATTGATTCCGGTTCAACGACGTCCTTGCTTTTGGATTATATCAATCGAAGTTATAGTTTAACGATTGCCACAAACAATTTGCACGTAATTGAAAAAGCCACTGAAGTAAAAAACTGGGATTTAATTGTCATAGGATCTCATCTTAAACATTCATCACACTCATTTATAAATGTACAGAATTGGGATTACCTAAACTCATTAAATTTTAGTAAAGCTTTTATTGCCACGACCGGGTTAACTATTAAATCAGGGGCAACCAATCCTGACAATGCTGAGGCTTTGATTAAGACCAACATGATGAAAAGAAGTTCCGAAAGCTATCTCTTGGTGGATTCTTCAAAGTTCGATCAAACTTCTTTAGTTACTTTTGCACCCATCAATGATTTCTATATGATTATTACCTCAGGTTCCGTACCTCAATATTATCTTGATTATTTTACTGAAAACAACATTCAGTTTAAAATCACTTAAGGAGCATTCCTGTAATAAACAAAATTGAATTTTGAAAAGGGAAGTACCTCACAGTAGAATTGAATTGTGCGGACCGACCAGGAAAGCACAAATACAAAACTATTGGAGGTACCTAAGTATGAAAATTCAAGAATACAAGAGGTATTAAAAAAAATTTTGAGATTATGGAGAAAGGGAGTATTTCATGAGGTTTGGATGCTGTATTTCAATTAACAATATTTTAAAAGCTAAAGAATTTGGCTATGACTTTATAGAATTATCTGCTAAGGATGTTATGAAAATTAAAGATTCCATTTGGGAAACCACAAAAAAGCAGATACTCGAATCAAATATTACGGTCATTGGCTTTAATGCTTTTTGTGATGAAAGAAATCCAATTGTCGGGCCCAATGTCAACATTGAAAAACTCACTCAGTATCTTGTTAAAGTCATTAAGAGAGCTGCTGACCTTAAGTGCCAAAACATTGGAATAGGTGCTCCAACTGCACGAATTCTTCCAGAATCGTTTTCTTATGAAACAGCAACAACCCAAATGAAACACTTCTTGGATATTGCTGCTCGTAAAGCTTCCAAACACAACATAACCATTCTGTATGAAGCCATTAACCCTAAAGAATGTAACTTTGGTGCTTCAACCCATGAAATATATAATCTTGTTAAAGAACTCAATATACCAAATTTGAAAATTGTCTGGGATGTGTTCCACTCAATCAATTCCGGTGAACAGTACGAAGAACTAACAAACATTTTTGATCAAGTTGAACATGTTCACATTTGTTCATGGAACAAAGATCTTAAACGATTTTATCCACTTCAAAAAGATAAGAAATTCTTGCATGAATTATGCATCTATTTAGCTTCACAGCAATATGATAAGACAATTTCAATCGAAGCTCCTGATAGCAACTTCGAAAATGACGGCCTTGCTTCAATCAAAATGTATCATGATATACTCAACGCCATCACACCTTATGATTAAGTATTTAAGGAATTGCCTTATGACTACCTCGAAAGCCGCCATTACCCTTAGTTCGGAGGGCATTGAAAGATAATATTCAATTTCCCTCCAGAGGAACAATTTTTTAATCGCTTTGGAGGAAATAATGGAATACTTGAATTTAAAAAAATATGGTCTTACTACTGAAATAATGCAAAAAGCGGAAGGCTTTTCTGACCTTTGTCTTGCTCGGGTCATTCGCCAAAATCGTGGATCGTATGACGTTGTAAGCGAAAACGGTGAATTTCAGGCGTCGGTTTCCGGCAAACTGTTTTATCTTGCAGAAGAAAGCAGCAGCTTCCCTGCGGTTGGCGATTGGGTTATGACCAGCTTTACGAAAAATCCTGATGAGCTCGCAGTGATCCATCAAATTTTACCCAGGAAGAGCGTATTTGAGCGAAAAGCAGCCGGAACATCTAACACCGTACAGATTATCGCTGCTAATATTGATACGGTTTTTTTGTGCATGTCACTCAATCATGACTTTAATTTACGTCGCATGGAACGCTATCTGACGATTGCGTGGGACAGCGGCGCTACCCCGGTCATTGTTCTCACCAAATCAGATTTATGCAGTGATCTTCCGCGTTATCTTCAAGAGGTGTCTTCCATCAGCATGTTTACGGATTCCATCGTATGTTCCGCTGTAGACAGCGATGGCCTTGACTCAATCGCCCGTCGTATACACCCTGGTGAAACGGTAGCATTTATCGGCTCCTCCGGTGTTGGAAAATCCACGCTAATCAATTCCCTTACGGGACAGAAACTTTTAGCCACCCGAGAGGTGCGCGCGGGCGACGATAAAGGTCGGCATACCACAACGCGCCGGGAACTGATTGTCTTGCCAAACGGTGGAATTGTCATCGATACCCCGGGTATGCGCGAATTGCAGCTGCCCGGCGGAAATCTGTCCATGGCTTTCGAGGACATTGCAGAACTTGCCACAAGGTGTAGATTCAGCGATTGCAGCCATCGGTCCGAGCCAGGATGTGCGGTGCGCAAAGCCATTGAAACAGGAGCGCTGGAGCAAAGTCGTTTGGACAGCTATTTGAAGTTGCAAAATGAACTTTCTTACTCCGGGCTGGATTCGCGCGAAAAGGAAAACCAAAAAATTGAGCGCATGTTTGGCGGAAAATCACAATTTAAACAAGCTATGAGAAAAATCAAGGACAAAAACAAAAGTAGGTCGTAATACAATCTATTTTATAAGGCGGTAAGCCGGAAAACGGCTCACCGCCTTGCTTTTATATGACTTATGCATAGAGCTTTTCTTCATTGATATTTCCGTTTCAGAAAGATAAAGCAGAAGATCAGGAAACGCTGTACGGCATAAATGCGCAAACAGATTCCCGATACAGGTGTTTTACTACAGGAACAGCCCAACACCATCACTGAATACGACGAATCCCTCATCCGGCGGCTGATTGAAAAAGTCGCCGTCTACGAAGACAAGTTTACCATGGAGTTTAAATTCGGCGTAACGATAGATGTGGAGGAATAAAGAGAAAACTATATTAGGACGTTCTACGCAGAGACATTATGTTAGGTCACTGGGTCAAAACAGATACATTCCCATCAAATTAAATGATTATACCAGACTTTTCATATACCCAAGAAACGCGTCATATTGTGAATCTGAAAGTGTCGGCAATTCAACGTCCGGCA
>ENA-UOOI01003250-UOOI01003250.1-fermentation-metagenome-genome-assembly--contig:-NODE-3250-length-12536-cov-20.450044_pt1 | contig 12536 bp, 12 predicted proteins | sample MGYA00245779_ERZ724027 | MGnify/ENA primary metagenome ERZ724027 (study PRJEB28704, sample SAMN03018318) | fermentation metagenome | biome: anthropogenic terrestrial biome; feature: soil... | reverse complement strand
CTGTTTTCGTATTTAATAACCCTTCTGGACAAGCAAACTGGCTTAATATCAATAATGAACCTGTAACTACTGCAAGAATTGCCAATGGAGCAGTTACAGGTTTAAAAATTGCAGACCGTACAATTACAGCTACTAAAATGGTTTCTTCTTTTAGCGACTATTCAACTACAGAACAAAACACTGGGCGACTATGGATAGATGGTAAGACAATTTATCGCAAGCAAGTGAATCTTGGGTCACTTACAAATACGACACCGAAAAGCGTAGCTCACGGCATATCAAACCTCAGCACTATTGTCAGTTTAACAGGCTTTGCGACAAATGGGACCGTATTCTTGCCACTGCCCCTTGCCCGGTACAACAACTTCGCATCGCAAATCGGACTCTTCGCAAATAAGACCGACATTGTAGTCGAACCAGGCAATGATAGAACTGCGTATACAGGCTATGTAGTAATAGAGTATACAAAAACGGAATAGAAGGAGGAGTGATTGATGGAAAAAAGCGGATTTTTCAATTCATCCGATGGTGATAGAGTCTATGATGCAACGGACTTCGCTGCATACTTTGGAAGCCTTGTCTCGAATGGTGTGTTTTATGCGACACCAACAAACTTACTGGTATCTCCTGGGATTGGATTAGCAGTAACCATAGCACCGGGCAGTGCATGGATTAATGGTTATAGATATGAAAATACGGATGTTTTAAATAAACCCCTTGCTACAGCAGATGGGAGCAATCCTCGCATAGACAGGGTTGTGGTTCGTTTAAGTCAAATTACGAGAAGCATTCAGCTCGCCATTGTTACTGGTACTCCAACGGCATCGCCCATAGCTCCGGAATTGACAAGAACAAGCGATGTCTATGAACTAGGTATTGCTGATGTTCTAGTACCTTCGGCCGCTACATCGATTTCAGCAAATAACATTATTGATACCCGATTGAATACTAGTCTTTGCGGGTTAGTAAACTCGTTAGTTTCAGCGATTTATGAATAGGAGGAGGTGAATGTAAGTGGCGGATATTAACGGCATCACTCTGCAGGCAGGTTCTAGCCCTACCGTTTATTACACGATTACTTATACTAAAAGCCGACCTAATAATAGCCAGATGACATACAACTTCACCATATCTGCTGCATTGGGTTCATCAGGTTCCTTCATTCATAGTGGTTATGCATTGCTTTGCACAATGACTGTAAATGGATCTTCTTCGCAGGTGCGCATTAAAGCGGCGGACGGAGATAACTGGGATGGAACCACACCAAGACTCAGGTATGTTTCGGTGACCTGTGCTTCTACTACAGGTAATGCAACCCAGCCAGTCACATTCAAAGTAGTATCTGATGGACGTTTGCCATTATCCTCTGGTGTAATTACCAATTCAAGCTATACGGTATTAAGCGCTCCATTGCTTACTACAGCTTGTGGAGCACCGACATCTTGTACGGTTTCTCCAACACTTGCGGAAGGTAATGTGACTCTTTCTTGGAGCGGGGCTTCTGGAGGCATCAATAATACGATTTCTAGTTATGAGATTCAATATAGTGACTCTGCCGATAACGTCACATGGGGAGCATGGACTGCTCTGACCACGCTGACCACCACAGCAGCAAGTGGTAGTGTATCAGTTGCACCACCCCCTACGCGAGGCAATTACCGAAGATTTCGGGTACGGACGCGTGGTACAGCAGGTGCTAGTTATTACTCTAGCTGGAAAGTATCCACAAACAGTGTCCGTAGAAATACTGTGCCAAAGCCAGCGACGATTGCTGTTGCCTCCCCTGCAGCATATAGTGATGAAACTATTACACTTACTTGGAGCGGAGCGTCTAGCGGTACGAGTCCAATTAAGGGATATCAAATTGCCAGTCGCACATCCACGGATAACAACACTTGGAGTGCGTGGAATGTGTTGACTACGTTGACTTTGGCGGCAAGCGGTGGCAGCTATAACCCAATAGTATCGAGGACTCCAGGAACATATACACAATTTGGTATTTGGACAATCGACGCATTGGATGTTTACTCAATAGAGAAAATCAGCAATAGCATCTATTGCAATGTCACAGCTTGTGTAGCACCAACCCTTTGCACGGTAAGCACAACATTATCAGAAGGAAATGTCACTCTCTCGTGGAGCGGAGCATCCGGCGGTGCAGGTAATGCCATCAATTCCTACGAAATACAGTACAGTGATTCGCCTGATAACAGCAACTGGGGTGCTTGGATGGCATTGGGGATAGTAAACACTTCTGCAACAAGCAGTATTTTAAATGTCAGTCCACCCGCTACACGTGGTCATTATCGTAGGTTCCGAATAAGAACTCGTGGTACAGCTGGAGAGGATTTTTACTCAGACTGGACTATTTCCAGTAATACTGTTCGTAAAAATATACTACCAATACCGCCGACTTCTTTTATCGCAACCCCTCCTATCTATGAAGCAAACACAATAAACCTTTCTTGGAGTGGAACGGTACTTGGAACTAGTGCCATCAAGCAATATTTCATTCAACAGGCTACATCGATAGATGGATTAAATTGGTCCGCTTATGAAGCACTGACGACTATTATTTCAAATGCGACTTCAGGCACTCTCCAGGTAAATGCCTCACAGGTAGCCGGTAGGTATACTCGTTATCGAATCAGCGTCACAGATGCACTTGATGCAGTGTCTGCCTATGTTGTTAGTAACACGGTAAAGAAAAACAGCCCGCCTGTAGCACCGGTAGTGGACTGTCCAATGTCTGGAAACTTTACTTATAACACCACACCACGTTTTATGATTACAACAGGTATCGAACCGGATGGCCAAACGCAGATAGTGGAGGTAAAAATTGATTCAGGTGAGTGGCAAAACAGTGTAGACAATCCTGAGAGGTTTTCCATAAGCGGCTACCTTGGTAATGAGGTCAAGACGGTTTACCAAGCTGAACCGCTTTCAGTAGGAAATCATACGGTTACTGTCCGTTGTCTTGACAGTGATATCGAATTAGCAAGTACAGAAGTTGTTCGTACCTTCACGATATTGGCATTACCTTTTGAAATCATAATTCCAAATGTGACACACGTGAAGGCAACACATATTCAGACGCTTCGAACTGCTGTAAATAGGGTGCGCAGCTATTACAAACTACCTCCTATGACTTGGAAAGAAGAGATCATCGCTGGAAAGACTACTGTTAAGAATTGGCCATTTCATATCGTTGAAATTCGTAAAGCCATTGATGCAGTTATTATGGTTGTTAATAGTTTTGATTCTTCGCAGGCATTCGATATACCACCTGTCACATGGCTGCCTATTGGAACAGGAAGGCCAAGGGCAGATGTAATGCAACAAATTTATGACCTAATACAAATAATGTAAAGATAAAATTCAGCGCTCTTGTAACTTGCAGGGGCGCTTTTCTATATGGATCTATATGGAAATACAAGAAACGGAGGTGCCTTTAATGAAAGAGATTTGGAATTGGATACAACTGGCTATTGCCACAGTAGGTGGATTTCTTGGATGGTTTCTAGGCGGTTATGACGGATTTCTCTATGCATTGGTAGCCTTTATTGTCATAGATTATGTGACTGGAGTGCTCTGTGCCATTGTAGATAAAAAACTGTGTAGCGAAATTGGTGCTAAGGGAATTTTCAAAAAGGTACTCATCTTTGCAATGGTAGGTATCGCTCATATTGTCGATACACAAATTTTAGGTAGCATCGGAGAGAATAGTGGCGCTTTACGCACAGCAGTAATCTTTTTCTATCTAAGTAACGAAGGAATATCCATTTTGGAGAATGCCAGTCATATGGGACTGCCCATCCCAGAAAAACTAAAATCGGTTCTTCAGCAGTTACATGAGCGTGATGAAGAACCTCGTAAGCCAGGTGATGGAGTATGATTGGCTCAAAATGTCTGATAAGAGGTGATTATAATGAATTTACACAAATTAATTCTTACGAATAATGCCTGCTTCAAAGCGGGCAAAACAATAACACCGAAGGGTATCATGGTTCATTCGACCGGTGCCAACAACCCGTGGCTCAAGCGATATGTTGGACCGGATGATGGCTTGCTAGGAAAGAACCAGTACAACAACCATTGGAACCAAGACAAACCTGGAGGTCGTCAAGTATGTGTTCATGCCTTTATTGGTAAATTAGCAGATGGTTCCATTGCCACCTATCAAACATTGCCTTGGAATCACCGAGGTTGGCATGCTGGAGGAACTGCGAACAATTCTCATATTGGATTTGAAATCTGCGAGGACGGTTTGACCGATGCCACGTATTTTTCTGCCATTTACAAGGAAGCTGTGGAGCTTTGTGTATATCTTTGCAAACTCTATGGGTTTAGCGATAAGGATATTATCTGTCACAGTGAAGGTTATAAACTAGGCATCGCTAGTAACCATGCAGATGTGATGCACTGGTTTCCTAAGCATGGAAAGAATATGGGTACCTTCCGAGCAGATGTGAAGAGACTACTAAGTGAAGAAAATAAACCAGCAGAATCAGTGAAAAAGAAATATTACCGTGTACAAATTGGTGCATACTCTGTCAAAACAAATGCTGAGGCACAGCTTGCCAAAGCTAAAAAAGCAGGCTTTACTGATGCATTTATTAAGTATGATTAATCAAATGGAGCGAGTAAAAAAGCGGTGTTGTTTGAATTTCATTGGACTTCCCAAATAAAATATTAAACTATTAAATTTATGTAGCCTGTAGGGGTTCTTCCCTTGCAGGCTCTTTTTTTATGCTCTGATTCAAATTAAATTTTTCAAATCCTCAACTTCGACCTGTTCCCACGGCTATTAGGTAGGAGGTGATTCTTAGTGAATCAGCACGAGGATAAAAAAGTTACAAAGATTTCGGATGAGATCATCGACAAAAGCATCAAATTAAAGAGGGTATCACAGGAACAGCTACAACGTGAGTTTGATTATATCCAGGCAGAAAAATTACTTAGAAAGATGCTCGAAAAAAGCTTAATAACTGAGGTGGAATTCTACAAGATAGACGCACTAAATCGCCAAACTTTCTCCCCTTTTTTAGCCGAGATAATGCCGTGAAATCGTTGATATATAAGGGCTTCAGAGGTAATATGTGACCTGCCAAGAAGGAGGTGAGAGGATGAAAAAGATAACGAAAATAGAAGGAAATATGGCCAATTCTTTTATTAAGCCAAAAACACGAGTAGTTGCCTACTGCCGAGTTTCTACAGATAGTGATGAACAATTAGGCAGCTTGCAAGCACAAAAGGCCCATTACGAGAGCTACATAAAGGCAAATCCAGAATGGGAGTATGCAGGTTTATATTATGATGAGGGAATCAGCGGTACAAAAAAGGAAAACCGCTCTGATCTACTTAGAATGTTATCAGACTGTGAAACCAGAAGAATTGACTTAATTATTACAAAGTCCATCAGCCGATTTGCGAGAAATACTACAGACTGCTTGGAGATGGTTCGCAAACTGATAGACCTTGGGGTCCATATCTATTTTGAGAAGGAAAACATCAATACAGGGTCAATGGAAAGTGAGTTGATGCTCTCCATTTTAAGTGGGCTTGCAGAAAGTGAGTCAATTTCCATTTCTGAAAATACTAAGTGGGCAATTCAAAGACGATTTCAAAACGGAACCTTTAAAATTTCCTACCCACCATATGGCTATCAAAACATTGACGGTCAGATGATAGTAAACCCCAAGCAGGCTGAAGTTGTGAAGTATATTTTTGCAGAGGTATTATCGGGCAAAGGCACACAGAAAGTTGCGGATGCTCTTAATCAAAAGGGTATCCCTTCTAAAAGAGGTGGTCGTTGGACGGCTACTACAATTCGAGGGATTTTGACCAATGAAAAATATACTGGCGATGTTATTTTGCAAAAGACCTATACTGACAGCCATTTTAATAGGCACACCAATTATGGTGAGAAAAATATGTATCTAGTAGAAAACTATCATGAGGCAATTATCAGTCATGAAGATTTTGATGCCGTTGATGCCGTTCTCAATCAGAGAGCAAAGGAAAAAGGCATCGAAAAGCGCAACAGCAAATATCTAAACCGATATTCTTTCTCTAGCAAAATTATCTGCTCGGAATGTGGCAGTACCTTTAAAAGGCGGATTCATTCATCTGGAACAAGAAAATACATCGCTTGGTGCTGCAGTAAGCATATAAGCCAAATAACGGAATGTTCCATGCAATTCATTCGAGACGATGATATAAAGACTGCATTTGTTACGATGATGAATAAACTCATTTTCGGTCAGAAGTTCATATTAAGACCACTTTTGGATGAGTTACGTAACCAGAATAATGCAGCGAGTTTTCGCAGAATTGAAGAGTTGGAAACTAAGATTGAAAACAACATGGAGCAGAGCCAGATGCTGACGGGTTTAATGGCCAAAGGATATCTGGAACCTGCTCTGTTTAATAAAGAGAAGAATTCACTGGTAGCAGAAAGAGAAAGTCTTCTTGCTGAAAAGGAGCAACTTACTCACTCCGTAAACGGCAATTTTGCAAAAATGGAGGAAGTTGATCGTCTGCTCAAGTTTGCTACTAAGACCAAAACGCTCACAGCCTATGAGGATGAGCTGTTTGAAAATTACGTGGAGAAGATTATTGTCTTTTCAAGGGAGGAAATTGGATTTGAATTAAAGTGTGGAATCACATTGAAGGAAAGGTTGGTGAATTAGATGGGTCACATGCCCTATGGATATAGAATTGAAAACGGTAAGGCTGCTGTAGATGATATAGCAGCAGAGCAGGTAAAAGAATTATTTTCAGGATACTTGGCAGGACTTTCCTTGAAGGATGCTGCTAAAAAAGCTGGGATAGACTGCTACCATGCCACAGTAAGTAAGATGTTACAGAATAAGCACTACCTTGGCGATGAATTCTACCCTCCAATTATTGATGAGGAGACCTTCGAAAAAGCCAGAGTAGAAAAACGAAAACGAGCAGAAAAGCTCGGAAGGATATGGGAGCCTAAAGATGAACCGGTAAGGGATTACCCTGTAAAGTTCAAAGTAAAACCTCTGGTGCAAAAATATGAAGATCCATACAAGCAGGCGGAATATGCTTACAGTCTGATAGAAAGTGAGGTGTAACAAGTGGCGGTAAGTAGGAATGTAACAGTGATTCCGGCAATTAAACGGGTTGGAAATAATAAAAATAGTGAAAGCAAACCCAAAATACGAGTGGCTGCTTATTGTCGTGTTTCAACGGATAGTGAGGAGCAGGCTTCAAGTTATGAAATTCAGATTGAGCATTATACAAACTATATTAAGAGGAACAAGGAATGGGAATTGGCAGGAATTTTTGCGGATGACGGTATCACAGGTACAAATACAAAAAAGCGTGAAGAATTTAACCGCATGATTGAAGAGTGTATGGCAGGAAAAATAGACATGATCATCACAAAGTCCATTAGCCGATTTGCTAGAAACACGTTGGATTGCCTTAAATACATCCGTCAGTTAAAGGATAAAAACATCGCAGTATTCTTTGAAAAAGAGAATATCAACACCATGGATTCCAAGGGTGAAATTATGCTGACCATTATGGCATCCCTTGCCCAGCAGGAGAGCCAATCCTTAAGCCAAAATGTTAAGTTAGGTATCCAGTATCGCTATCAGCAAGGTGAAATTCAGGTCAACCATAAGCGTTTCCTTGGATACACCAAGGATGAAAATAAGCAACTAGTGATTGACCCAAAGGGTGCTGAGGTTGTTAAACGGATTTACAGGGAGTACCTGGAAGGAGCCAGCCTTTTACAGATTGCTAGAGGACTAGAAGCAGACGGTATTCTAACAGCGGCAGGCAAAGCCAAATGGAGACCAGAAACACTGAAAAAGATACTGCAGAATGAAAAGTACATTGGTGATGCCCTTCTACAAAAAACATATACGGTTGATTTCCTTTCTAAAAAGCGAGTCAAGAATAACGGCATTGTTCCCCAATATTATGTAGAAAACAGCCATGAGCCTATCATTCCACGTGAGCTTTTTATGCAAGTTCAAGAAGAGATGGTCCGAAGAGCAAATCTTCGCGGCGGCAAGGGCGGTAAAAAGAGAGTTTACAGTAGTAAGTATGCTTTATCGAGTATTGTTTACTGCGGACAGTGCGGAGATGTTTACCGACGGGTACATTGGAATAACCGAGGATACAAGTCTATTGTTTGGCGATGCGTCAGCCGTCTGGAGGAGAAGGACTCTGAATGCACTGCCCCTACCATAAATGAGGAAACATTGCAGAATGCAGTTGTTAAGGCTATTAACGAACTTTTGGTCAACAAAGAACCCTTCCTCCAGACGCTACAGAAAAATATAGCTACTATATTTAATGAAGAAAATGATAATGCCACCGATGATATTGATGGTAAATTGGAAGAATTACAGCAACAGCTTCTTATACAAGCAAAGTCCAAGAATGACTATGATGATGTGGCTGATGAAATTTACCGCCTTCGAGAATTAAAGCAAAATGCACTAGTTGAAAATGCAGAGCGAGAAGGAAAAAGGCAACGAATCGCTGAAATGACTGATTTCTTGAATGAGCAATCCTGCGAGTTAGAGGAGTATGATGAGCAATTAGTAAGGTGGCTTATTGAAAGGGTTACGGTGCATGATGACAGAATTGAGGTGGAATTTAAGTCAAGTATTGCAATAGATATAGAAAATTAGATATAAGGCTTGCCGCTGATTTAGGGAAACAGCTCTTGATTGGCGGCTTTTCGTTTTTATAATGCTTATGTCATACAGGAAATTGAAAAAACTTAACGGCAAGTTGCACAAGCTACTATTTTTATAAAATACTGTCTATTGGATAATTTTGGATTCATATAGTCTACGGAGCGTGGATTATATTTTGAGATACATTGTTTTATACTAGAGTCGAGGTGAAAATGATGGATACAAAAAGAAAAAAAGAGCTTTTAGAAGCCTATAAAAACAGACATCCTGAAATGGGAGTAATATCTTACCGTTGTAAAGAAACTGGCGAGGTATTTTTGGGTATCTCCAAAGATACAAAATCAGACTTTAACAGCACTAATATGAAATTGGCAGCCAACTGGCATCCTAATAAACGATTACAGGAACTCTGGAACAAATATGGCTCTGAAGGCTTTGAACTATCAGTTATTAAAGTGTTAAAGTATGATGACCCACATGAAGATCATACAGCAAAATTAGAAAGTTTGAGAGAACAGTGTCTCGCTGCTGATCCAAATGCAAGGAGGATATGGCGATGAATGAAAAAGTTGTTATGGTGTCAAATGATTATGACCGTATAGATGGCAGAAATGCTTATCAATCTGACATCAAACGTTTAACGCTAGGTGCGCCTATGCTGGAAGAAAATAAAAAAATGCAGATTGCCGCACAGATTTGGAAAAATGATAAAGATGGTGAATTGATTTTGGCCCAGGAGCTGCCCATCCATCAAATATTTGATTTGATGATTTTTTTGTCCAGGACATTGCTTTACTTCAAGGAGGCTTACCGACTCCCCCTTTTATATGACCCGGAAAAACCCACAGTGGAACGAGTTGGAGTACAAGGTGGGGTATTACCAGTAGAAGTGTGTGTAGACAATCAAAATATCAATGAGGACATCAAAGCATTTGCCCAAAGTTTAAATGATTTAGGAGAAATAATTGGAGAACGTCAACGAGTGCTTAGCCGCATACTAGAAGAGTTGGAGTGTTACTAACAATGAAAAAGACTTGTATTTTGTCACCGGACAGGCAGCTGACTGAAGAGGAACAGTCGCTTGTCTGGAAAAAGCCGCCTTCACATATTGAAAGTGAAGCAGAAAAACGAATATATGAAGAGATCGTACGAAATTGGAATCGCGGTGAAATGAAAATTAGCACCATTTTGCTGGAAGGGGATGCTGGTTCGGGAAAAACCCAGATTGCCAAAGCTTTATCTGCTGATTTTAACCTGCCTTATACGAAAGTAACCTGTTTTGCAGATATGGATAAATCCGATGTCCTGGGTTCGATTCTTCCGGTGCTGTCAGAAGAAGATGGTCATTCTGATAAGGTTGAATATCGCTATTATCCTTCTGAAATTGTTCGTGCATATGAAAATGGATGGCTCTTGGAGATTCAGGAACCGACAGTGATTCGGGATGCTGCTGTTTTAATGGCGCTAAATTCCGCATTAGAACCAGATGGCAGTCTAAACTTGCCAACTCGTATCGCGCATCGTCACCCTGATTTTATTGCGGTTATCACAACAAACCGCGGTTACAATGGCTTCCGGCCCTTAAATGAAGCTTTGCGAGATCGAGTGCAGCATGCAGAAAAACTAGATTTACCGCCTAAAGAAGTGATGATGGAGCGGGTTAAAGCTAAGACCGGTTATGAATCTGAACCTGTACTATCTCTTTTAGCTGAAACGATTATGGTGCTGGATGAGACAGCCCGCGCCAATACCATTAAAGGTGTGGCCGGTATGCGTTCTTATATCTTTTGGGTGGATGCCGTTCAAAGTGGTGCCTCAATCCAAAAAAGTTTATATTATAAGGTGTTATACAAAATCACGACCGATCCGCAGGAGCTTGTTATTTTAGAGCAGGCACTGGCTAGTCATGGCTTGACAGAAAAGCTTGAGGAAATGGATCACATATGTCAATCGCAAAAAGACGGAGAAAATCCTGAAGTAATGGAACTTAATATTTCCGAAAACGGAGAATTCTCTGCCAAGACAGATCAAGCTGATAAAAATGCAGTGCATCTGAGAAAATCAGAAGACAGTGAGGGGCATTCTGATACGAGCAGTGATGAAAATACTGATATTTCAAGCAATGATAATGGGGAAAATGGCACTCCATTCTATCATGAGCTCGATAAATCAGATACAACCGAATTACAAAAAAAAGAATTTCGTAAACAGTTGAACAGGGAAGCACGGCAAAGTGTTCAAGGAAGTGTCCATGAAGATATTAAGCTGATTGTCCATCGTCCGGAAGTTACCTACCAGAACAGGGAAGAGTATAACCGTATGATGACAACTTTGATGCCAGTTATTCGGGAATTAATCAGAAAAACAAATCCGCTGTTGGAGCATGAATTATCTGCTGAATTCGCGAAATCGAGGTTGTATGGCACAAAATTTTGCGCGGATCAGGTTGCCTCTATGGATTTTCGCACATTTGCCCGCAAGCGTCCGCCTGAGGAAGAACCCTCTATTGCGGTTGCTCTCAGGATTGATGAATCAGCGTCAATGTCAGCCTTTGGTCGTTTGGATGCAGCAAAACAGGCAGCTGTCGCCTTATACGAATTCTGCAAAGGGTGTGGCATTCCGATAATGGTTTACGGGGATACAGCAGACCGCTCCAAGCTGGAGCAAATGTCTGTCTATGCCTATGTAGACTTTGAAAGCAAAGATGCAGATGAAAAATATGCTCTTATGAACATTCAGGCTCGCAGCAACAATCGGGATGGTATGGCATTGCGCATTATTTCCGATAGATTGCTTAATGCGCCCCAAAAATCCAAATTAATAATCAGCATCAGTGACGGGCAGCCTAAGGCTATGCCTGATTATTCAGGTGAAAAGGCAGCGTATGATATGAAAGATACTTTGCAGGAATTTAGGCGAAAAGGCATCCAGTTCCTAGCTGCAGCTATTGGACAGGATAAGGAGGCTATCCGAGAACTTTACGGTGCTGAAAACACACTGGATATAACCGATTTGAAGCAGCTTCCAGCAAGATTGGTACAAGTAATCGCAAGGTTCATGTAGTATGATATACTAAGCAGAAATGGAGGTGGTGGCATGGATTGTGTGAAAATAGGCAATTTAATTGCCAAGCTACGAAAGGAAAAAAACCTTACCCAGAGAAATATTGCAGATGCACTGGGTATTCAAAATAAAACTGTTTCAAAATGGGAATGTGGTTTAGGATGTCCTGACCTATCGCTGTGGCCAGAACTATCTACTATTTTGGGTGTTGATATGAAACAGATGATGGAGGGTGAAATCACATCAAATAAGCCGGATAGCGGCAATATTGATAAAGTACGTTTTTACGTCTGTCCTTCCTGTGGAAATATTTTGGTGAGCACAGGAAGTGCCTCTATCTTCTGCTGCGGAAGAAAATTAGAACGTATCTTGCCTACTGTTGCAACTATTGCACCAAAAATCACGGTAGAGGAAATAGATACTGATTACTTTGCCACTTTTGACCATCCAATGACCAAAGATCATTATCTTTCTTTTGTGGCCTATGTTAAAAGTGACAGAGTATTTCTAAATCGCTTGTACCCAGAACAAAGTCCAACTTGTAGGTTTCCTATAACTACCGGTGGCAAACTATTTGTTTATTGTATTAAGCATGGCTTATCGGTATATTCAGGTAATCTATAATTAAATCAATATTATCTTCCTGGGATGTATATGTTTGTTGTACTGTACGTGGCTTTTTTTCAATTTTGAACATTGTTTAAAACAACTTATTGTGTTAAAATATATGCTGATACAAATAAGAGTTTGGGAGGAACCGAAACTATGACAGCCTCAATGCGT
>ENA-UOOI01003249-UOOI01003249.1-fermentation-metagenome-genome-assembly--contig:-NODE-3249-length-12542-cov-2.504044_pt1 | contig 12542 bp, 11 predicted proteins | sample MGYA00245779_ERZ724027 | MGnify/ENA primary metagenome ERZ724027 (study PRJEB28704, sample SAMN03018318) | fermentation metagenome | biome: anthropogenic terrestrial biome; feature: soil; material... | reverse complement strand
GGACAAAAGAGGAGCATCTTTATTTTGCGGTCATTAATCAGCAGGAAGCACCGCCGATTGTACCTATGTATGATATATATATAGATGTGCCCGGTAAGAGAAGGATGGCCAGAATACTACCGGAAGGTGAAGTACTAAAGACCTCGGCAATTGATAATAGGACAAGAATATATTTACCGAAGTTGGAGGTATTCCAGATTCTTGAAGTATATGGAGGTGAATGATTTGCCGGGTAAAATAGCTCCTTCCATGATGTGTGCGAATCCACTGGAATTAGATAATGTTATACTTCAGTTTGAAAAAAATAAGATTGAATATCTGCATATGGATGTAATGGATGGGGAATTTGTACAAAACATCTGCCTGGGTACAGATTTTATTAAAAGGGTACGTAAGGCAAGTAGCATACCGCTTGATATTCATCTTATGATAAATAACCCTGAATTGAAGTTGGACTGGTTTGATATCAGACCCGGAGAGATAGTAAGCGTTCATTATGAGGCTACAAAACATGTTCAGAGGACCCTTTCCTATATAAAGAACAGAGGCGCAATTTCTTTTATTGCATTGAATCCCGGTACATCTTGTGAAATGATTGACGAAATAATGGATGATATAGATGGCATTTTAGTTATGTCAGTTAATCCTGGCTTTGCAGGACAACAGATGATACCTCGTTGTTTGAAAAAAATACAAAAGTTAAAAGCAATGTTAAAAGAAGCCGGAAGAGAAGATGTCATGATTGAAGTAGATGGTAACGTAAGCTTTGAAAATGCCGTAAAGATGCGTAATGCGGGGGCAGATATTTTTGTTGCGGGAACAGCAAGCATTTTTAATGACAGTGAAACTATCGACAGCGGAATTCAAAAGCTTCGAAGTTGTATACGGTAAAGAACCATTGATAGCAGAATGGAGGAAAGGCGAAGGCTAAATCCTTTCCTCTTAAAGTTTGTGCCTGCGGAATCAAAGCGTGCACGCTTAGTACAAACTTCATATGCGCATATCCTTTAAAAGCGGGAGAATAAGCATGCGCAGGAATAGGAATCACAATATGAACGAAAAAAAGTATCTGGGAATTGATATCGGAGGTACAAAGACAAATATAGGTATTGTAGATGATAACGGAACCGTACTGGCAAAAAGAAAGATAGGCTCAAAATTGGAATACGGAGTTCCTGCTTTTGCGGATGTTGTCTGTGATAATGTGAATGAATTATTGTCATACTGTGATTTAGCATTGGATGATATCACAAGCATTGGAATAGGGATACCGGGGACCGTGGATACCGCGGCAGGAGTAGTAGAATATAGTTCCAATTTATTTGGAACCGATGTACCTCTGGCTATGTATTTTGAAAAAAGATTGAAACGCAGAATTAATATGATACAGGATTCCCGGGCGGCAGCATGGGGAGAAAGAAAGTTTGGCGCAGGCCGTAACTATGAGAACTTTGCGTGTGTTACATTAGGTACCGGTATCGGCTGCGGTGTAATTATGAATGGAAATATTGTTCGTGGACCGATGAACACTGCGGGTGAAATTGGCCACACACCTATTATATGGGGTGGAAGAAACTGCAGCTGCGGTAAAAAGGGATGCCTGGAAACCTATGCTTCGGGTACAGCCATTCTTAAACAGGCAATGGAACTATTTCCAGAGAAATTGATTGGGAGGGAGAGAACGGAGACAGTATTTACTCTGATGGCCGAAGGAGATGAACAGGCAAAAAAGCTGATAGCCTCCTGTGTCGATAAACTGGCATATGGACTGGCCGTTTTCATTGATATCATGTCCATTGATACTATAATCATAAGCGGAGGTTTATGTGTTTATAAAGAAATAATTATCGATCCGCTGCCTGAATTGATCATGAGCTATGGCTATGATTCCTGGGCAAATAAGAAACGTATCAAAGTTATTCAGGCAGAATTAGGCAGTGATGCCCCAATGATTGGAGCTGCACATATATCCCTGTAGTCTGATAGATAGGAGGAACAGTTGAATCTAATATTTTTTACTACAATTCCACGTCATGCAATCTGGGGTGGGACATTAATTAAAAAGTATTTTAATTATTCATGGTTTCCGGATACAATCGGGCAATCATGGTCGTTCAGCGCGCAGGAAGAGGCGTCTAATGTGGTAGAACGCGGTGAATATAGAGGTATGACATTAAATGAATTATGGAATAAACAGCCGGAATTATTCCATAGTCATTATGAGGAGTTTCCATTTATTATTTCATTGGTAGCACCTGAAGATGATTTAAGCATACAGGTTCATCCCAATAAAGAGTATGCTAAAAAGCTCGGCTTTAAGATGGGTAAGAATGAAGCATGGTATTTTATTGACGCAAGCGAGGATAGCAACATCGTATACGGTCATAATGCAGCAGATGAAAATGAAATAAAAGAATATATCAGACAAGGCAGATGGGATGATTTAATTAAGCGCAGGCCCGTTAAGACCGGAGATTTTGTATATATCCCTGCCGGTAAGCTTCATGCACTTTGCAAGGGTAATATTGTATATGAAGTGCAACAGTCGACAAACATAACCTATAGATTCTATGATTATCATAGAAAAGACAAGGAAGGAATGGAACGTGAGCTTCATTTAGATCAGGCCATCGCCTGTCTGACTTATAGAGATCAGAGAGAAGAACTTCCCGGCTACCCAAAAGTTAAGCAGGTGGGTAACATCAGAGCAACTTGTTTCTGGCATGATGCAAGTTTTGGCATAACCAGATTAGAGGTACGGGGTTTATTTGAACTTTCTTTTCATAATTATCAATTGGCAACAGTCGTACGTGGTTCGGGCTATGTGGAAGGCGGGTATGTCTCTGCGGGCGAGAGTTTTCTGATACCTTATAGAATGAAAGAACTCAGTTTTGACGGTGATATGGATATCATGCTTACATTCGAAGGAAATTAAGACAATAGCTTTTTACAGGTACCAATATGGAGAAGGGAACAGCAACAATGTCCCCCTTATGCAGAATCAGCCGCGGAGTTTCAAAAATCACTTCCGCCATGGTTTTTCTTCTTCCTTGCTTTCTCTGTCACCGCACGAATAAACGCGGTCTTTGCCTCAGTATAGCCGTCCCTGTTATGTTCAAAGTCCTTGTGCAGCTTAACTTTAAGCTTGGCGTATTCGGCGGCGGTTTCGGGATGAGCAATAAGATAATCACGGAAATATAATTCGTCAGGATCGCCAGGATAACGCACATGGATATGGTATACCCTTTCTGCAAAGCCGTCCGGCAAATAGCCTTTCAAAAACATCAAGTGCGGCGGTGGAGTTGGAAGAGTCAGCGCTTCTTCCTTCAAGCAGATATACTCCGGCGACGGCAGGGCGGCAATCAACTTGTTAATGTCTGCATTCTCATTGATTTCAAGCAGGATATCCACCGTTGGCTTTGCCATAAGCCCCGGTACTGACGTGCTGCCATAATGGCTGATTTGCGCAATGCTTTCCGTGCCAATCAACTGTTCCAGATTTGCTTTTTCCTTTATATACCATTCCGGCCATGCGGGATTGTACTCGCTTAGAATAACGGGGTAAATTCTGGCGCGCTGCTCTTCATCGGTTTCCTGGAGTTTTTTCATAGCTTCCTTACTTTCCCTTTGGATTATTGCGCCTTTCATATATTCGGAATCATTATGAAACCGCATAATAACAGACTTTTCCTCCTCAGTACAGTCAATCAGCAGCTTGATTTCGGAATCCTTTTTCAACAGGTCAACCGTGCAAATAACAGCATCACATACTGTCCCGGAAAGACTCCCGCGCCATACATCAATACCGCCGCCATCAGGCGAGGTAGTATCCTTCAGATAGCCATAATCCAAGGGATAAATAAAATCAAACCGGGGATGTTTCGTTCCCTTCGGGCGGTCGAGGACAATTTCCGATTGAGCGACGAGTGTGTCAATTGCTGACCAAAAGCCTTTTGTATATAATTCATTTTCCTCCGGCAATTTATGCACTTGTCCGGTTCCTATAGGTATCATTTGGCATCTCCTCTTACTTTCAATAATCATGAATTGCTGCAGTAAAAGTTGAAAACATCTCAAATTATCTAACACAAGAGGGCAAGCACTCATAATTATCCCACATCAGCGAACTGATGTTTTCCTGTTACCATAGAGATAGTATAACACCGGGGAGAGAAAAAGTCGATAAAATTTGGAAACATAATCAGCGATTTTATATCAGGCACCTGTCAAACTGTAATGCCCAAGGCCTGTAACTGTAAAATCGTATTAAAACACAGGAAAGCCCAGTATTTATCGGACTTTCCGGTGCTTAACCTGTTTACTGAATAATGGAGATAATGGGACTCGAACCCACGGCCTCCTGCATGCCATGCAGGCGCTCTCCCAGCTGAGCTATACCCCCGGATAATACAGACGTATTTTCGGTAGAATGCGTGGAGACAGCTGGACTTGAACCAGTGACCTCTTGCTTGTCGAGCAAGCGCTCTCCCTCTGAGCTATGCCTCCATAATAGGGATTATAACATGGACTGAGGCTTTGAACAAGAATAATTTGAAATGGATGGCAGTATAATTTTAAGAATTTAAGAACATTTAAAATTTTAAGCAAACAATACTATTTACAAATCCGCCAATATCGGTTATAGTTATAATTGTTAAATAAATAACAAAAACATCGTTCTGACCACAAGGGTACGCCCGCGTGTAAGGCGAAGCATAGAGAAGAATTAATGTATCTATTCTATCCTTGCGCCTTGCCGCGCAGGGATTTTTTTGATTTGCGCAAAGTATTATATGGCAATCGAATAAATATCGTATGATTCAAGTACCAAAGGGCGGATTTATGTATTGTTATGGATATGTGTATATGAATAGCTTTTGGCGCATGAATCATCACATTATTTTATGGAGAACAGTGTTTACCATGACTGATATTCGAAAATTAATTGACCGGTTAGAGAGGCGGCAAATGCTGACTCAGAAGGAATTTGTAACATTACTATCCGGCATTGGAGAAGAAGACGCGAGGTACCTTCGCGGGAAGGCAAGGAAGGCTGCGAATGAGCGCTTTGGAAACAGAATCTATACCCGGGGCTTGATAGAGTTTACGAATTACTGTAAAAATGATTGCTATTACTGCGGAATTCGAAGAAGTAACCGGTGTGTGGAGCGCTACCGTCTGAGCGGGGAACAGATTCTTGACTGCTGCGCGCAGGGCTATATACTGGGTTTTCGGACCTTTGTGCTTCAAGGCGGCGAAGACGGAAGATATTCTGACGACGATATGATAAAAATCATTCGGGAAATCAAGCAATTCTATCCTGATTGCGCCCTGACCCTGTCCATAGGCGAAAAAGCATATGACAGCTATCAAAGATATTTTGATGCGGGCGCAGATCGCTATCTGCTGCGTCATGAGACAGCAAATGAAGATCATTATGCAAAGCTGCATCCTCCGGAGTTAAGCCTTGCCAACCGCAAGCAATGCCTGTATAACTTAAAGAAAATCGGATATCAGGTCGGGGCGGGCTTTATGGTGGGCTCACCCTGGCAGACCATGGAGAACATCGTGGAGGATCTACAGTTTCTTAGGGAGCTGTCCCCGGAGATGGTGGGAATCGGACCCTTTCTTCCCCACCGCCAGACGCCCTTTGCGGCAGAGGCGAAGGGTTCCATGGAATTAACTTTAATTCTGATCAGCGTCCTGAGGCTGATGCTTCCGGATGCACTGATACCGGCAACCACGGCGCTTGGCACCATTCATCCGCTTGGAAGGGAGGAAGGGATCCTGTCCGGAGCAAATGTCCTGATGCCAAATCTTTCACCGACAACAGTGCGAAAAAAATATGAGCTTTATGATAATAAGATATGTACCGGGGACGAGGCTGCCGAATGCCGCTTCTGCCTTAATCAGAGGATGGAGAAGATCGGATATGAGCTGGTGGTTGACAGAGGTGATTATCGGAGACAATTAATCAACCCATAAGGTTGGTATAGAAAGGTTGATGTAAATGTATGATGTAAAATCAAAAAAAGCAGAGGACTTCATAAACCATGAGGAAATCCTCGAAACCCTGGAATATGCCAGGGAGAACAAAAATAACAGGGAATTGATCGACAGAATCCTTAAGAAAGCGGAGGCTTTTAAGGGAATCACCCATCGGGAGGCAGCGGTACTGCTGGAATGTGATCTGGAGGATGAGCTTGAGAAAATGTATGATCTCGCGGTGCGGATCAAGCAGAGATTCTATGGCAACAGAATTGTAATGTTTGCGCCCCTGTATCTGTCCAATTACTGTGTCAACGGCTGCGTCTACTGCCCGTATCACTGTATCAACAAGCACATTTCCCGCAAGAAGCTGACACAGGAGGATATCCGCCGGGAGGTGATCGCATTGCAGGATATGGGACATAAGCGTCTGGCAATAGAAGCGGGAGAGGATCCGGTGAACAATCCGCTGGACTATATTCTGGAAAGCATCCATACTATTTACTCCATCAAGCATAAGAACGGGGCGATCCGGAGGGTAAATGTCAATATAGCGGCAACCACTGTGGAGGATTATCACAAATTAAAGGAAGCCGGCATCGGTACCTACATCTTATTTCAGGAAACTTATCATAAGGAGAATTATGAGAAGCTCCACCCCACCGGACCGAAGCATAACTATGCATACCATACGGAGGCCATGGACCGGGCCATGGAGGGCGGAATCGATGATGTCGGCATCGGGGTTCTCTACGGGCTTAATACATACCGCTATGATTTCGCGGGAGTATTGATGCATGCGGAGCATCTGGAAGCAGCTATGGGAGTCGGTCCGCATACAATCAGTGTTCCAAGAATCCGCCCGGCGGATGATATCGATCCGTCGACCTTTGAAAATGCGATAAGAATAGCGGTACCCTACACCGGCATCATCGTATCTACCCGTGAATCCAAAAAGAGCAGGGAACGTGTGTTACATCTGGGAGTCTCCCAGATCAGCGGCGGTTCAAGAACAAGTGTCGGAGGGTACGCCGAAGAAGAACCGGAGGAAGACAACTCCGCACAGTTTGATGTGGAGGATTCGAGAACCTTGGATCAGGTGGTGAACTGGCTTCTGACCTTGGGCTATATACCGAGCTTCTGCACGGCCTGTTACCGGGCAGGGAGAACGGGAGACCGGTTTATGAAGCTTGTGAAGGCCGGTCAGATAGCAAATTGCTGCCAGCCCAACGCATTGATGACCCTGAAGGAATACCTGGAGGACTATGCGTCCCCGGACACCAAGGCAAAGGGAGAAGCGGTGATTTTAAGAGAGCTTGTCCATATCCCGAATGAAAAGGTGCTGGCGGCTGCAAAAGAAAATCTTGATAAAATAGCGCATGGCAGCAGGGATTTCAGATTTTAGACGGAGGTACATTTCAGAATTCAGTTAAGCAAGCAGTTGTACCATCGGAATTTAAATCTTAGATCGAGTAATGGCAGCATACTTTTAACAGAGTTTTAAGCTTCAAATGGCAGAATCAATCGCCACCGGCAGAAAGGAAGAAATCCATGGGTTTAAACGACACACCGAGAGCGAACCGTCTCCATATCGGAATATTCGGAAAGAGGAACAGCGGGAAATCAACCCTGATCAACGCGCTGACCGGTCATAATACGGCACTGGTATCCGAAGTCGCAGGCACTACGACGGATCCGGTCTACAAGACAATTGAGATCTATGGTATAGGTCCATGTGTCCTGATCGATACGGCAGGCTTTGACGACAGCGGATATCTGGGGCAGATGAGAGTGGAGAAAACCAGGCAGGCAATGGAGAAAACAGATGTCGCATTGATCGTATGCAGCGAAGAGGATGTCACGCAGGAGCTGGAATGGGCAAGGGCTTTTAAGGAGCATAAGGCGGCAGTTATCATGGTAATCAAAAAGATCGACCAAATCAGCAATACGGATAAGATACGTAACAGGATATATGAGGAACTGAAGGAAGAACCATTGAAAATCAGTGCAATCTCAAAGCTGGGCATCGAAAGGATTCGTGAGGAGATCATCCGAAAAATACCTGAGGATTTTGAGGCAAACTCCATTACCGGCAATCTGGTTGATAAAGGAGATACGGTTCTTCTGGTTATGCCGCAGGATATCCAGGCACCCAAAGGACGCCTGATTCTGCCTCAGGTGCAGACCCTGCGGGAGCTGCTGGACAAGAAATGCATCGTACTCAGCAGCACGGCGGATCAGTATGAACAAGCCTTGGCAAGTCTTACGAAGCCCCCGAAGCTGATTATTACCGATTCTCAGGTGTTTGGGCAGGTATATGAAAAGAAGCCGGGGGAGAGCCTGCTTACCTCTTTCTCTGTCCTGTATGCGTGCCATAAGGGTGACATCGACTATTATATGAAGGGTGCCGGGGCAATCAGCCGTCTTACGGAGCAGTCAAAAGTACTGATTGCCGAAGCCTGTACCCATGTTCCGTTGTCAGAGGATATCGGCAGGGAAAAGCTTCCGGGAATGCTTCGCAAAAAGGTCGGCGAAGGCTTAACAGTGGTCAATGTCAGCGGCAGCGATTTTCCCGGTGATTTGTCCGGGTATGACCTGATTATCCAGTGCGGCGCCTGTATGTTCAACCGTAAATATGTCATGAGCCGCGTCGAACAGGCAAAAGCGGCGAAGGTTCCGATGACGAATTACGGTGTGGCGCTGGCTTATCTGACTAATATATTGGATAAGATTGCGGTGCCGTAAAAAATATAAAAGTAAGGATAAAACGGGCCGCTTTCGCAATAAACCGGAAAGCGGCCTTTCAATGGCCTGTGAGGAAGCTTAAATATGCAGCTGCTTTGATTTTAATATTTCGAGCGCCGGCAGCGGATTATTGACGGTGGCAAGTGTCACGCCGCAGCGGATAGCCTTTAAGACATTTTCCTTGTCATCGGGGCACCAGCACCAGGGATCGATGTTAAGGCTCAGATAATAATCACATAGCTCCCTGGTTAAATCCTTCATTCCGATTCCCACACTGTAATAATGGGAATTTGTATCCCGGTTATAGTGAGTTAAATATTGTTCGGGGAAGCCCTGTGTCTTTACTCCGTATTTTTTATGGACATATGTTGTGACATCAGCATCAAAGCAGGTGATAACGAAGGTATCGTTCAGCTTATAATCCTCCAGCAGTTTAATCGTCTGATCAATTACACTTGTCCTATAATCCTTTATCTCAACATTCAGGAGTAAATTCCTGCCTTTGACCAGATCCAGAAATTCTTCAAAGGTGGGAATCCTCTCACCCGCATATTCGGATGAAAAATGGCTCCCCGCATCTAACTTCTTTAATTCCCTCAGGGTATAGCCGGACACCTCTCCGGTTCCATCGGTGGTCCGGTTTACGGTTGTATCGTGTATCACGACCAGGTGTCCGTCACTCGTCATATTAATATCCATTTCGAGGCCATCAACTCCCAGCTCAATTGCCTTGCGAAAGGAGAGCATGGTGTTTTCGGGGTATAGGGCCCTGGCGCCTCTGTGCCCTACTACCAGTATGTTTTCCCTGCTTTGTTCCCACATAGTATTTCGCCTTTCTTTCTTGATCTATAAGTATTCCTGAATTTGAATGTTACATATGGAAAATCAGTCAATTCCAACTATATAGTTTAATATGAGTTTTCCTTTATAATTCTTTAGGATAGTTCCGGTATAACTTTCGTAATCTGGCTAATTTGATTTATTCTGACACAGCATTTCGACAGATCCTGGCGGCCGGAGGTAGGATTTAGATATCCGATGCATTTTAACCCCGCAGCCACAGCGGCCTCGCTGCCTGCTTTAGAATCCTCAATTGCGATTGCCCCATGCTTTGCAACATCAGACAGGTTAAGTATTTTAAGGTAAATATCCGGTTCCGGTTTTTTCCTTGCGACCTCGTCTCCCGCAACAATATAATCAAAATAATGAGCTATTTTGTAATAGCGTAAAACAGAATCAACGTAATGTCTATCCGAAGAAGAAGCTAATCCAAGCTTTATGTTACTTTCCCTTAAGGATTGTAATTGGTTTTCCAGGCCTTCGCTGAGTTTGATATCTTTGGAAATCACTTCTTCCAAGATATAATTATATTGCAGCTCTTCCAGCTCGTTCTCTGGTTTTTCCAAGTGAAATTTTGATATGATGGTATTCCACAAAATTTTATTGGGTTGGCCTACGGACCATGACAAATCGATATTCTCGGAGATGCCTCCTTCCGCAAGAATCCTTCGTTTTGCGTTCTCGTGCAGCGGTTCGCTGTCGAAGATCACACCGTCCAAATCAAAAATAATGAGTTTTAAATGATTCATCAAAGCTTCCTTTCGAGACTCTTTCGTATGATAGCTGACTTTGATTAAAGGCAGCTATCAGTTATTTTTTAAAACTTAAATGCCACCGTCATCCAGTCACCGATCCGGTAATCCTTTCAAATTCTGATCCCGGTGTCTTTCAGTATACACGAATGAATAAAATTGTCAAGAGCATAAACATGCATAAAAAGTTATGATGAAAAATAATTAACAGATATTATCTTGAAAGTCCTGTTATTTTATATCTAAAATTACAATAAATAGACTAATATGATGATTATAAATGAACGTTTACTATTTATTGTGCTCGTTTTTGCGGCTAAATATGGTTCGTTGTCAGGATTGCATTATAGAGAAAAATATGTTAATTTAAAAATAAGCTATCGAAAACCTGGCACTTTGAGGTGAACGTATGGAATTTGTAGAGGTGCTTTGGTGATTTGAGTAAAAGGGAGGTGCAGAGCATAATGCTGAATATTGAGCGTTTGGATTATATTATGAACGAGCTGCAGGAAAAAAAATCGGTTTATGTAAGTGATTTAGCGAAAAAGTATTATGTAAGCCCGTCCACAATCCGAAGGGATCTGGATCAGCTGGAGAAAGAGGGGGTAGTGCGCCGCACCTATGGCGGGTGTGTCCTGATTGAGCGGCAAAGCTCGGAGATACCCTTCCAGTTTCGCATTAATGAGCAATTGACGGAAAAAGATATCATCGCTTCTCTGGCAGCCAAGCTGTTACAGGATGGTATGTTTATCTTCCTGGACTCTACAAGTACTACCTCCCACCTCGTAAAATTTCTGGCGGAGCATCGGAATCTGAAGATTTTGACTACAAGTGCCCAGATCGCGTTGGATTGTCTTGATCATCTGCCCGCTCAGATTTATTGCACCGGAGGTTGGATGAGCACTTATTCCCGAGGTTTTTACGGGGAATCTGCCCGCAGCAGGATCGAAGAATTTTATACGGATTTTTCTTTCTTTTCCGTGCGCGGGATTTCCTTTGAACGTGGAATTGCCGATGTGAATGAAGACGATGTGTTTATGAAGCAAACGATATTAAAAAATTGCCGTAAATCAGTGCTGCTTTGTGACCATACAAAGTTTGGACTTACCTCATATCGGACAGTTTGTGATTTCAGTAAAATTGATTACCTGATAACGGATAAGCAGCCGGAAGATGCATGGATGGAATTGCTGGAAAAGAACCATGTAACCGTTATCTATCCGAAAGCTTAAATATGTAAGGATTGCAGGCAAAACAAATAATTTAAAGCGCGGATTCCTGTCATTTATGATAGACAGGAATCCGCGTTTATTTATTCTGGGACTATTGTCTGAATTCTGACAAAACGGTTAAAATAAGATTGACAAAAGAAGCCAAAACCTATATGATATTAGTACATTAATAATAATAACCATTATCAAAATATAAAAATATTTGAGAGGATAAGAAGGTGCGATTATGAAATTGGTGCTTCTTCGCCATGGAGAAAGCGAATGGAACCGGGAAAATCTATTTACCGGCTGGGCTGATGTGGATCTGTCTGAAACCGGCAGGGAGGAGGCAAAAACCGCGGGACAATTGCTTCGGCAAAATGGATTTGATTTTGATGTCTGCTATACTTCATATTTAAAAAGGGCTATTAACACTCTGAATCTCGTATTGGAGGAAATGGACCGCGAATGGCTTCCCGTGATCAAATCCTGGAAGCTGAATGAGAGACATTATGGAGCCTTGCAGGGGTTAAACAAGTCGGAAACCGCACAAAAATACGGGGAGGACCAGGTGAAAATCTGGCGCCGATCCTTTGACGTACGTCCGCCTGTTTTAGAAACGGAGGATGAGCGTAACCCCGCACTTTTGGAGCAATACCGTGGCATCAGCCACAGCGATTTGCCGTTATGTGAAAGCCTGAAGGATACGATTGCAAGGGCTCTTCCTTATTATGAGAAGGTTATTTATGAGGATATGAAGCAGGGAAAACGGGTTCTGGTTGCGGCACATGGAAATTCGATCAGAGCGTTGGTTAAAACCTTTGATAACCTTTCGGAGGAAGAAATCATGGAGGTTAATATCCCGACCGGCATTCCTCTGGTTTATGAGTTTAATGATCAGGGCAAGGTCATAAAGAAATATTATCTCGGTGATGAAGAATACATCAAAGCAAAAATCAACAAGGTATCAAATCAGGGCAAGGCAGCCGTATAAATAAGCGGACAG
>ENA-UOOI01003245-UOOI01003245.1-fermentation-metagenome-genome-assembly--contig:-NODE-3245-length-12564-cov-57.719162_pt1 | contig 12564 bp, 11 predicted proteins | sample MGYA00245779_ERZ724027 | MGnify/ENA primary metagenome ERZ724027 (study PRJEB28704, sample SAMN03018318) | fermentation metagenome | biome: anthropogenic terrestrial biome; feature: soil... | reverse complement strand
CTTTTCCTATTCTATTATGTAAAAATCGCGGCAAGCCCGGGCAGCGCCCGGATTCCGGCATAGCCGGTGAGCAGCAGCACCAGGATCCCCGCCGCCGTCAGCGCCGGCGGGTGACGGTAGGTCCTCCCCACGATCCGCCTGCTGTGCGACGCGGCGAAGATCACCCCCATGGTGACCGGCAGGATCAAGCCGTTCACCGAGCCCGCGGCGACCAGCAGGGAAGACGCGTTGCCAAGCAGGGCCATCATTGCCGCCGACAGCGCGATGAACCCGGAAATGAACCACTTTTCCTGTTTTTCAATAACCGGGTGCAGCGTTTTCAGAAACGACACCGACGTGTAGGACGAGCCGATGATTGTGGTGATACCGGCGGAAAAAAGCGCGACCCCGAACAGCCGGTACCCGAATTCCCCCGCCGCCCGGCGGAAGGCCTCGCCCGCCGGGTTTTCCGCGCCGGCGATCGCGGCGGCGGCCGCCGCCCCGCCCCCGGAGCACACCCCGAGCGCGACCAGGAAGATCAGGATGCGGGACACTCCCGTGATAGCGGCCGCGAGCAGCACGCTTTTCTGGATTCGCCCGAGATTTTCCTGCCCGGAAAAACCGGAATCGAGCAGGCGGTGCGCCCCGGAATAGGAAATGTACCCGCCCGAAGCGCCGCCGAGCAGCGTGATCATGGGGAACAAAAGCTCCGCCGTCCGGTCGGGCAGAAACAGCTTTTCCGCCACCCGGCCCATCGGCGGCTTCGCGAGGAACGCCACCACAAGGAGGACCGCCAGCACCAGAATGCTCAGAATTTTGGAAGCCGCGTCGATCCCGGCCCTCGCGTTTTTCGACAGAAAGATCAGGATCGCGAGCAGGCTCGAGACGAGATATCCCGCCCACAGGGGCAGCCCGGCCAGGGCGTTTAACCCCAAAGCCGCGCCGCCGACGTTTCCGACGCTGAACAACAGGCCGCCCAGCGCGACCAGAACGGCCACCGCATGGCCCAACCCCGGAAGAAGCCGGTTCGCGATATCCTGCCCGCGGATCCCGGCTGCGCCGATGACGCGCCAGACGTTGCTTTTGACCGCGATATCCAGCAGGATGGTGCAGAGCACGACGGCCCCCATCGACGCCCCGAACTGCGCGGTGAACAGGGACGTCTGCACCAGAAAGCCCGGTCCGATGGAAGAGGCGCCGGTCAGAAACGCGGCGCCCACCAGAGCAGATTTTTCCGTTTGACCGGCGGAGCCGGTTTTTCGCAGATTCATTTCAATAACCCGCCGCTTCCTTTCAATATTCTTTCATTTTACCCCGCCCCGGGGGCAATTGCAAGGCGTTTCCCGCGGTTTTGCGCACCGGACTGTTTTCCCCGGATCTGCGGCGCGGAAAATCGTCGGACTGAAATTCCGTCAGGTACTTCCAGTAGCGTTTCGGCATATGGGTGCGCCTGCACTTGGGGTTGTTCCGCTCCCGGATCGCGATCGTGCGGTACATCGTCCGCCACAGGCGGCGGTATTCGAGCTCTTTTTCATCCGGCTCGGGCAGGATCAGGTCGTCGAGCGGGATGATCTCGCGGCGGTCCGCCTGATACACCAGCGCCATGCCGTGGGTGCGGTCGTAAATCAAAAACGCCTCGTTCGCGTAGCGGTCGCAGAAATGCGGAGCCAGAAGCGGCAGGACCCGGTTCTTCGGCTCGATCACCGACGTCAGCGCGCCGCCAAAGACCGAAAAGCGGACAAAGCCCTCGTACTGGTGGCTTTCATTTTTCAGATTCTGCACCGCTTTGTTCAGGGTGAGAACCGTGCGGTTCGCCAGCATGAAAACCGCATCCCCGCCGTAATGGAACCCCAGGCGCAGAAAGCGGAGAATCCAAAGCTCCTTCTGCGCAAGACAGGTCAGAAGGCCGAGCCGGGCCAGCTCCCGGGCGGCGGGGGAAATCTTTTCCGCGATCGCCGCATCCGCGCGCGCCGCCTTCTCGGGATCGGTCGCGATTTCGCGGACGGGGTAAAGGGTCGTCTGCGTGTCTTCCGGGGAAAGCACCTCAGCCGGCATCTCCTTCTTTTCATATGTCTCGGAAAGGCAGCAGAGAAGGCCGCCGTATGTGCCGTCGTACGAATAGGCGGCGCTCATCGGGATGCCTCCGGCCACCGGCGCGCCTCCTCCCCGGCGGGCGCGCTGTCGAACAGCGAAAGCTGCTCGCCGCCCGACGGCAGCAGGGAGCGGCACGAATCGGAGATCAGCGCCCGGAGCGCGGTCTCCCTCGTCAGGCCGGGCAGGCGCTCCTCCCTTCCGGCGCACCGGATGAAAAACTGCGCGCGCTTGAGCACGACGCCCAGCTTTTTCAGGTCCTCCCGCCGCAGGGATGAAAACCGGCGCGCGGAGACGATCCGGCGGGCGCTTTTGACGCCGACCCCCGGCACGCGGAGCAGCGTCTCGTACGGGGCCCGGTTCACATCCACCGGGAACCGCTCCATGTGGTCCACGGCCCAGTTGCATTTCGGGTCGATCAGCGGGTGGAAGCTCTGGTGCCCCTCATCCAGAAGCTCTTCCGCCTGAAAGCCGTAAAAGCGCAGCAGCCAGTCCGCCTGATACAGCCGGTGCTCGCGCAGGAGCGGCGGCCGCGTGCCCCGCAAAGGCAGCATGGGGTCGTCGGAAACCGGAATATAAGCCGAAAAGAAAACGCGCTTCAGCCCGTACCGGCGGTAAAGGCCTTCCGTCAGGCGCAGGATGCGGTAATCGGTGTCCGGCGTCGCGCCGACGATCATCTGGGTGCTCTGCCCCGCCGGGGCGAACCGGGGCGCGTGGCGGTATTTGACGATCTCGGTGGAATTCTGTTTGATTTTTTCGGTGATGTAGCCCATCGGCCCGAGGATCGCGCCCTTCGACTTTTGCGGCGCGAGCAGCGACAGGCTTTTCTGCGACGGAAGCTCGATGTTGACGCTCATGCGGTCCGCCAGGGCCCCGAGCGCCGAAATCAGCACGCCGTCCGCGCCGGGGATCGCCTTGGCGTGGATGTATCCGCGAAACCGGTATTCCTCCCGCAAAATGCGGAGCGTCTCGATCATCCGCTCGCAGGTGTTGTCCGGCGTGCCGAGAATCCCCGAGCTGAGGAAAAGCCCCTCGATATAATTGCGGCGGTAAAAGTTCATCGTCAGGTCGGCCAGCTCCCGCGGGGTGAACGCGGCGCGCGGGACGTCGTTCGAGCGGCGGTTGACGCAGAATTTGCAGTCGTAGGCGCAGCAGTTCGTCATCAGCACCTTCAAAAGGGAGATGCACCGCCCGTCCGCCGCAAAGCTGTGGCAGACCCCCGCGGGGCAGGCGTTCCCCATGCCGCTCTTCGCGCCGCCGCGGGAAACCCCGCTGGAGGTGCACGCGGCGTCGTATTTCGCGGCGTCGGTCAGAATTTTCAGCTTTTCCAGAACATCCATGCAAAGGGCCTTCCTTTCTTTTGTCCATCATAGCATAGAACATATGTTCTTGTAAAGAGAAAAATTTAACCCGCCCTGCTGGCGATGCCGCGGAAACCCGGCCGCCGCTTTTCAAGGGACGGAAGCGCAGAAACGTTTTTTCCGTCCCTCGGAAATGCCGCTAAAAAATTTGATCGTGTAGAACCGGAGATTTTGTAGTATAATAACCTCACGGCGGTAAACGGAAGCAAAGCTTCCGGCGCCTGAGAGAGCATTGAACCATGATAAGCTTTGCGGGGTCGGAAATTTTCCTGGAAAGATAACCGCTCTGCTTTGCAATCGTGTTATAATAACCTCAAACGACAAGATTAGGGGGATGAACCATGCCGAATGACAATCGAAAAATCGTTTTGGTGGGAACCGGATTCGTGGGCATGAGCTTTGCCTATGCGCTTCTGAACCAGAATGCGTGCGACGAGCTGGTGCTGATCGACCTGGACACGCGCCGCGCCGAGGGCGAGGCGATGGACCTGAACCACGGGCTGGCGTTTTCCGGCTCGCATATGAAAATCCACGCCGGGTCTTACCGCGACTGCAAGGACGCGGACATCGTCGCGATCTGCGCCGGAGTCGCGCAGAAGCCCGGCGAAAGCCGCATCGACCTTCTTCAGCGCAACACCGCCGTGTTCCGCTCCATCATCGGCCCCGTCACGGATTCGGGGTTCCGGGGAATTTTCCTGATTGCGACCAACCCGGTCGACATTATGGCGCACGTGACCCAGCGGCTTTCCGGCTTCGACCACCGCCGCGTCATCGGCACCGGCACCGCGCTGGACACCGCTCGCCTGCGCTATATGCTGGGCAGCTATTTCGGCGTCGACCCCCGCAACGTGCACGCCTATGTGATGGGCGAGCACGGGGACAGCGAATTCGTGCCGTGGTCTCAGGCGCTGATCGCGACAAAGCCGATCCTGACCATCTGTGAGGAATCGGGCGACCGGTACTGCCTCGGCCACCTGAAATCCATCAGCGAAGAGGTCAAAAACGCCGCCCAGAAGATCATCGCGGCCAAAAAGGCGACCTATTACGGCATCGGCATGGCGATGGTGCGCATCGCAAAGGCGATTCTGGGCAACGAAAGCAGCGTCCTGACGGTTTCCATGCTGCTGCAGGGCGAATACGGGCAGACGGACGTCTACGCCGGGGTGCCCTGCGTCGTGGGGCGGGACGGCGTTTCCGGCATCCTCACCCTTTCCCTGACGGAAAAAGAGCTTGATCAGCTCAAGCTCTCCTGCGGTCTGCTGAAGAAGGCCTTCAGCGGGATTCAGTTTTCCTGACCCTTCACAGGGCCGCGACCAGCTCGATCTCCACCAGCGCCCCTTTTGGAAGCCCGGCGACCTGCACACAGGAACGCGCCGGATACGGCTTCCCAAAATAGGATGCGTAAAGCTCGTTGAGCGCGCCGAAATCCTTCAGGTCGGCCATGAAGACGTTTACCTTGACGACGTTCGAAAAATCGGCGCCCGCCTGCGCCAGCACGGCTTTCAGGTTCGCGAACACGCGGGCCCCCTGCTCTTTGATCCCGCCCGGAACGATTTCGCCGGTCGCGGGGTCGATCGGGATCTGCCCGGAGGTGTAAAGGGTGTCTCCGGCCCGGATCGCCTGGGCGTAAGGCCCGATTGCGGCGGGGGCGTTTCTGGTTGCGATTTCCTGCTTGTTCATATCAAAAACCTCCTGTAAGAAATAGAATCGATTAATTTTCACTTGCCCAAAAGGATACCGCCAGCATGCCCGGCCCCACATGGCAGCCGATCACCGGCCCGATATCGCACAGAATGATTTCTTTCGGGTGAAACCTTTCTTTCACGTCATGCCTCAGCTTCTTCACATCTTTCTCGCTGTTCCCGTGGCCGATCAGCACCGTCTGCTCGCCGGGGTTGATGCACGTTTCCGCCATCTTTTCCACGAGGGCCTCCATCGACTTTCTGCGGCCCCGCATCCTCATGGCGGGGACAAGGGCGCCCTCGCTGTCCACATGGAGGATGGGTTTGATGCCGAGCGCGGAGCCGGCGACCGCCGCGACGGATGAGATCCTGCCGCCGCGCCGCAGGTATTTCAGGTCATCCACGGTAAACCACTGGCCGATGTGGTAATGGCTGCCGTTGCCCCAGCGAACCAGCTCGTCCATCGCCGCGCCCCGCTCTTTTTCCCGCGCCGCCAGCAGGACGAACAGGCCCTGCCCAATGGAGGCGCAGCGGGAATCGAGGCACACGATGCGCGATTCGGGATATTTTTCCTGAAGGCCGGCCGCCGCGATCAGCGACGACTGATAGGTTCCGCTCAGGGCGGAGGAAAAGGCGAGGTACAGGACATCCTGCCCCGCCTGAAGAACCGGTTCAAAATAATGCGTATACGTAACCCCGTTGATCTGCGAGGTGGACGCCGCTTCGCCCGCCTGCATGCGTTCGTAAAACGTCGGGACGGGAAGCTCCCTCGCATCCGGGTAATGGCGATAAAGCGTGCCGCCGATCTGGAATTCCATCGGGATCACGCGGACATCCAGCTTTTCCAGCATATCCGCGGGAAGGTCACAGGTCGCGTCGGTCATCAGAACATAATTTCTCAATCGGTCTTCCTCCTCCGGGATTGGAACGTCTGCGCCTGCCGCGATATTCCTGCATTTTCCGATCATCCTGAATTTTCCGAACCTATAGAAACTTACCAATTATTATATCTTAATGCGGATCGTTTGACAAGCCGGATTTCTGCAGAATTTGCAGATAGCCGCCGTTTTCCGGCGCTTTTCCGCGAAACGCGATATCTGTGTACGGCCTTTTTGCCCGCATTACTTCTCTCCGGGGGGAACGGAATGAAAAAATTACTGAAACAGCTGCTGAGCAGAACTTTTCTGATGGTGCTGGCCATTCTGGCCCAGGTTGCCGTGCTGATCCTGATGATTCTGGAATTCAGCTCTTATTTTGTCGGGTTTTACGCGGTCTGCACCCTGGGCAGCCTTGTGGCGGTGCTCTGGATCGTCAACAGCGAGCGCAACCCGGCCTATAAGCTCGCGTGGGTCATTCCGATCATGCTTTTCCCCATTTTCGGCGGGCTGTTTTTTCTGCTGTTCGGCACCAACAAATCGAACCGGAAAATCCGGCGCAGCGTCAAGATTTCCCGGCAGAACTACCGCAGCTATCTGAAGCAGGACCCATCCGTTCTCGACGAGATCCATTCGCTCAGCCGGGACGCCTGCGCCCAGGCGCTTTACCTTCAGCGGTATTCCTGCTGCCCGGTGTGCCGGAACAGCTCGTCGGTGTTCCTGCCGGACGGAGAGGCCAAATTCGCCGCGCTGAAGGAAGAGCTGCAGAAAGCCGAGCATTTTATTTTTCTGGAGTATTTCATCATTCAGGACGGCGTGATGTGGGACACGATCCTGAGCATCCTGGAAAAGAAGGCAAAGCAGGGCGTGGACGTGCGCGTGCTGTACGACGACATGGGCTGCCTGTTCACGCTGCCGTTCCGCTACAACCGCACTCTGGAGCAGAAGGGGATCCAGTGCTGCGTGTTCAATGCGTTCGTCCCGTTCCTCTCCACGCTGATGAACAACCGCGACCACCGGAAAATCGCCGTGATCGACGGGCACACGGCGTTTACCGGCGGCATCAACCTGGCGGATGAATACATCAACCTCTACCCGAAGCACGGCCACTGGAAAGACGCCTCCATCCTCATCCGCGGCGAGGCGGTCTGGAACTTTACCGTGATGTTCCTTTCCCAGTGGGATTCCGTGCGCCATATCACCGAGGATTTCGAGCAGTACCGCCCGCACATGCACCATTTGAAGCCGTTCGAGTCGGACGGCTTTGTGTTGCCGTACAGCGACAATCCGCTGGACTGGGAGGCGGTGGGCGAAAACGCCTATCTGAATCTGATCAACCGCGCGGAACGGTATATCTTCATCAACACGCCGTACCTGATTCTGGACAACGAAATGACCACCGCGCTGTGCAACGCGGCCAAGGGCGGGATCGACGTGCGCATCGTGACGCCCCACATCCCGGACAAGCGGTTCGTGTACGCCGTCACCCGCGCGAACTATGCGGCGCTGGTGAAAAGCGGCGTGAAGATCTACGAGTACCTGCCCGGCTTCAATCACGCCAAGACCGTGGTGTGCGACGACGAATACGCGATCGTCGGTACGATCAATTTTGATTTCCGAAGCTTTTACATGCACTTTGAATGCGCCGCATGGCTGTACCGCGCGAGCTCTATCCTGGATATCCGGGAGGATTTCATCAAAACGCTCGAGGTGTGCCGCCGGGTGATGCTTTCGGAATGCCGGAACGGAAAATGGTTCGAGCGGCTGGGCAGCTTTGTCCTGCGCATCCTCTCTCCCCTTTTATAAAAACAGGGCCGGAAAGCGCGTTTCGCCTTCCGGCCCTGTTTTTATGTATTTTATTTTGCGGTTCAGCCGGCGGAATAGCTCTGATGCTCCAGGTACTTGCGGACCCGGAAGGTCGCCCCCGTGGAATTGCAGAGCTTTTCACACGCCTGAAGCTCCTCCTTCGGCATATTGTCCACCACCGTCATGTACACCTTCGGCACATAAAGGCCGACCATCTTGGTGAATTTCAGAATGGCGGGCAACGCCTGAAGCCCGAATTTGGAATGGCAGAGCGCGTTGTACTTTTCCGGCGTGGAGGCGTTCAGGCTGATGGAAACCGCGTCCAGAAGGCCGTCGAGCTCCGGAGCCGTGGGGCGGCCGTTGATCAGGTCGGAAAGGCCGTTGGTATTGAGCCGGATGTTGACGCAGCTGATTTTCCGGATTTCGCCGCAAAGCCACACAAGGTCGTCGAACCGGCAGGTCGGTTCCCCGTAGCCGCAGAAAACCAGCTCGCGGTAGCTGTCCAGATCTTTCCCCTTCAGGTGTTCCAGAACCTCCTCTTTGGTCGGCTCGCGTTCCAGCCACAAATCCACTTCCCCGGGTTTGCGGCTGTTGTGGCTGCGCACGCAGAATTTGCAGGCGTTGGGACAGCGATTGGTAAGGTTGACATAAAGGTGGTCTGCCTGCACAACATAAGTGATAGTCAAGTCGATTACTCCTCAGCAATAATATCGAAAAGCTTTTCCGCGTTGCGCCGCCCCGCGGAAAGGATTTCTTCCACAGTCTGGCCGCGGATCTCCGCGATTCTTTCCGCCGTGCTCCGGATCATCGTGGAATCGCAGCGCTTTCCGCGGAACGGGACCGGCGCGAGAAAGGGCGCGTCCGTTTCGGTGAGCAGGCGGTCGAGCGGAACCTCTTTTGCAACCTGGACCGGCACCCGCGCGTTTTTGAACGTGACCACGCCGCCGATGCCGATGTACATGCCCAACCGAAGCAGCTCGCGCATCATTTCCACGCTGCCCGAAAAGCAGTGCACCGCGCCGCGCGGATGGTGCTTTTTCAGCAGCTCCATCGTGTCGCCGTGCGCATCCCGGTCGTGCACGACGACCGGGAGCTTCAGCCGGTTCGCCAGCAGAAGCTGCTCTTCGAACACCCGCCGCTGCACCTCCCGCGGAGCCATGTCCTCAAAATGGTAATCCAGCCCGATCTCCCCGATCGCCACCACTTTGGGATGCTTCGCCCACCGCTCCAGCCGGCCGAGATAATCGGCGGGCAGCCCATCCGCACATTCCGGGTGGATGCCGACCGCCGCGTAAAAATACGGATACCGCTCGGCGAGCGCGATGGAATCGGTGCAGCCCGCAAAGTCCGCGCCCATATTGACGACATTGCAGACGCCCCGGCCGGGCAGGCTGCTCAGCAGCTCGTCGCGGTCGGGGGAAAACGCTTCGTCGTCGTAATGGGCGTGCGAATCAAAAATCAATTTTTCCAATGACGTTCATCAGCCCTTCAGTGAATCTTCGAGCCGGCGGGGACGCCGTCCGCAAACAGCACGCGCACGTCGTTTTCGCCGCAGTCCGCAGACAGGATCATGCCCTGGCTCTCCACGCCGCACAGGGTGACGGGCTTTAAGTTCGCGACCAGCAGGATGCTGTGCCCGGAGAGATCCTCCGGGCGGTACCACTGCGCGATCCCGGAAACGACCGTGCGTTCGCCCTCGCCGTCGTCGAGCGTCAGCTTCAGCAGCTTTTTGGCGCGCTTGATGTGCTCGCACGCCTTCACATAAGCGACGCGGAGATCCGCTTTGGAAAAGTCGTCGATGCCGATCTGAGCGATTCCTTCCACTTTCTCTTTCCCCTCCTGTTCCGGCTGGGCCTTCGCTTCTTCCGGCTCCTTCTTCTGTTTTTCGGCGGGATTCGGGATCAGCTTGTTCAGCTCCTCGATCTCCTTGTCCACGTCGATGCGCGGGAACAGGGCCTCTCCCTTTTCGATCCGGGCCGACGCCGGCAGAAGCCCCCAGCGGGCCGCGCTTTCATACGTCAACACCGAAGGGTCCGCGCCGATCTGCCGCTGAATCTTCGGCGCGGTGTTCGGCATAAACGGCGTGATCAGGATCGAAAGGACACGAAGCGTTTCGCACAGGTTGTACATCACCGCGGCGAGGCGCGCCCTCTTGCTCTCGTCTTTCCCCAGCGCCCACGGCATGGTTTCGTCGACATATTTGTTCGCGCGCGCAACGACCTTCCAGATCTCGGTGAGGGCGCTGGAAAACTGGTAGCTGCCGATATACGAGTCGCATTTTCCGCGCAGGGATGTCACCATGCCGGTCAGCTCGTCGTCCACCGGCTCCTTTTCCCGCTCTTCCGGGATCGTCCCGCCGAAATACTTCTGCACCATCGCCGTCGTGCGCGAAACGAGGTTGCCCAGATCGTTCGCAAGGTCCGAATTGATCCGGTTGATGAGCGCCTCGTTCGTAAAGGTTCCGTCCGCGCCGAACGGGATCTCGCGCAGGAGGAAATACCGGATGGCGTCGACGCCGTACCGTTTGCAGAGAACGACGGGGTCGACCACGTTTCCCCTGCTCTTGCTCATCTTGCTCCCGTCGCCGAACAGCAGCCAGCCGTGGCCGTAAACCTGCTTCGGAAGCGGCAGACCGAGCGCCATCAGGATCGCAGGCCAGATGACCGTATGGAACCGCACGATCTCTTTGCCGACGAAATGGACGTCGGCGGGCCAGTATTTGCGGTAATCCGAGTCGTCATCCGAACCGTAGCCCATCGCGGTGATATAGTTCGTCAGCGCGTCCAGCCAGACGTAGACCACGTGCTTGGGGTCGAAGTCCACCGGGATTCCCCAGGAAAAGCTGGTGCGGGAAACGCACAGGTCGTTCAGCCCGCTTTTGATGAACTGGATCATCTCGTGCTTCCGGCTGTCCGGCTGAATGAAGTCCGGGTGGTCCTCATACAGCTTGAGCAGCCTGTCCGCGTATTTGGAAAGCCGGAAGAAATAGGCCTCTTCCTCCGCCCATTTCACCTCGCGCCCGCAGTCGGGGCATTTTCCGTCCTTGAGCTGGGTTTCGGTCCAGAAGGATTCGCAGGGGGTACAGTACCATCCCTCGTATTTTCCCTTATAGATTTCGCCCTTGTCATACAGCGTGCGGAAGATTTTCTGCACCGCCTTTTCGTGGTAAGCGTCGGTGGTGCGGATGAAGCGGTCGTTGCTGATGTCCAGGAGCTTCCAGAGCCGCTGGAATCCCGCGACGACCCGGTCCACATACTCCTTGGGGGTGACGCCCTCCTTTTCCGCATTGATCTCGATTTTCTGGCCATGCTCATCCGTCCCGGTCAGGAACATCACGTCATAACCCTGAAGGCGCTTGTAGCGCGCGATCGCGTCGCTCGCCACCGTGCAGTAGCTGTGGCCGATGTGCGGCTTCCCCGAAGGGTAATAGATGGGGGTGGTGATATAGAATGTCTTTTTGTCCATGCGATCATTCCTTTGATAAAGTTAACGGATTCCAGTTCGAAGCGTTTTAGCCAAAATGCAGAGAATCGTTTCTGTTCCTCTCCCGCGGAAAGCGGAGGAGGAACAGAAACGGGCCGATTCTACTAATTCTATTATTATACCATTTTATGGCGGAATTTCAACTTTCCCGTTCAATTTCCGCCCAAAAAGAAGAAAAGGGCGGGAAAAGCCGCCCTTTTTTATTCCTCGGCCCCGTAAATGAATTTCCGGAGCATCGCGCAGTTCTTTTCCAGATCGACATCCAACACCTTCGCGCCGTTGTCCAGCGTCAGATTCCGGTACGTATCCGTATTCGGAACGTGCATGGTGTCGATCGGATAGTCCATGATCTTCATTGCGCCGGCGGCGAGGGAAATCAGCTCCGTGTCGGTGAGGTTCGTCTTGACGTACTGAAGGTAGTCGTACAGGATGCCCGTCATCTCGATGGGATTCCTCGTCTTCAGCTTGTCGATCATGCAGCGGATCACCTGGCGCTGCCGGCCGGTGCGGGCGAAATCCGTGTCGATATTGCGCATCCGCGCGTAATAGACCGCCAGCGTGCCGCGCATGTGATTTTTGCCCGCGCTGAAATTGCAGTGCTTCACGCGGTTCATCTCATCCGCTTCCGCTTTGTTGACGACCACGTCGATCCCGCCCATTTTGTCGATGACCTCCGCAAAGCTGTCCACGTCGATCTGAACGTACCGGTCGACGTTCACGCGGAAGTTGTTTTCGATGGTCTGCATGGTAAGCGCCGCCCCGCCGTTGCTGAACGAAGCGTTGAGCTTATCCTTCCCCACCGTGGGGATCTCCAGATAAAGGTCGCGCAGGAACGAGGTCAGATGAAGCTTTTTGTTCTGGTTGTCAATCGAAACGAGCATCATCGAGTCGGACCGCCGAAGGCCATCCTGCTCTCTGTCCGTGCCGATCAGAAGGATATTCGTCACCTTCTTGTCCTGCGCCACATCCCAGGAAGGGGCGTCGGACGGAAGCTGGACATAGCTCTGCGGGTCCGTGTTGTCGCGGCTGATGCGGGACAGCATCGTGTTGGCATAAACGAAAAGGCCGACGGCAAGAAGGACCAGAAGGCTCAAAAAGGCGGTCAGGATCTTTCTGCCGCGCCGTTTTTTCTTTCTGCGGCGCCGGGGGCGGGGCCCGGACGAGGAGCTGTAAATATCGCGGCCGCCGTACTGATTGCGGTCCACCTGATCATACCGGTCGATCTCCTGCTCCGGCCCGCCGCGGCCGTTCCGGCTGTTCTTTCTGCTCGCCATGGAACACCTCCCA
>ENA-UOOI01003244-UOOI01003244.1-fermentation-metagenome-genome-assembly--contig:-NODE-3244-length-12570-cov-5.545425_pt1 | contig 12570 bp, 10 predicted proteins | sample MGYA00245779_ERZ724027 | MGnify/ENA primary metagenome ERZ724027 (study PRJEB28704, sample SAMN03018318) | fermentation metagenome | biome: anthropogenic terrestrial biome; feature: soil; material... | reverse complement strand
AAATGCTATAATAGATATGTACCTCTCTATTATAGCATTTATTGTTATCTATTTCTTCCTGTATTTTGACAAATCAATGGCAACTGCCACTGCAATGATGATGCCTTTAATTACCTGCTGCCACATTGGACTGACTGCTATAAACTGGAGGCCATATTGAATGACAGTGAAAATAAGTACACCGCTGACAATACCTCCGACTTTTCCGATTCCTCCGTTTAAGGAAACCCCTCCCACAACGCAGGCCGCAATAGCATCCAACTCATAACCGTTACCGTAATTGTTCGTTGCCCCGGCAGTTCTCGCTGCTTCAAGCACACCGGCAATACCGTAGAGCACAGATGCGAGAACAAAGATTCCCATAATTGTTTTAAATACATTTACACCGGACACGACTGCTGCCTCTCTATTGCCGCCGATAGCATATACATTTTTTCCGAACACGGTTTTGTTAAGAATAAACCATATCAGTATCACAAAGAAAATAGCAATAGGTACAAGAATAGAAATCCCCGGAAACACACCTTCTATTGTAAGGATTCTTTTCTGTCCTAGTGCAACAAAATCCGGACGGACTCCCCCGATAGGCTGAGATTTATTTGGCTCCATATCAAAATACAACGAAGTGACGCCATAAACCATTACCTGTACAGCCAGTGTTGCAATAAACGGGTGCATCTCATATTTTGCTACAAGAAAACCATTGAGCAGACCGAAAGCGGCACAGGCCAGTACAGCAAGTACAATCGGAACAATCAGTGCCATATGCGGAAGGTCCGGGAAAAATCTGTTGGCATAATCCGCTGTCTGCAGCATGGATGTAGAAATAACCGCTGCAAGGCCTACCATACGCCCTGCCGAGAGATCTGTTCCTGCAATTAGCAGGGTAAAGCTGATTCCAAGAGCTACGATCATTTTTGTAGAAGACTGTGTCAGAATATCCAGCATAACCTGAAGCTTCATAAAACGCGGCTCCATAATCATGATAACCACCACCATAACCAAAAGAGCCAGCATAATCGCATTGTTTGTCAGAAATTGCTTTCCGGTTGCAGATGAAATTTCTACGGGGACACCCTGATACTGCCTCCCTTTGAGCTGACGAAGACCATAAATCCCAAAGGCTGCTCCTACCAGCGCAACATACAGTCCCATATCATAAAAAACCGTTGGATCCAGAAAATAGTAGAAAATCCATCCCAGCACAAATATTGCAGCTCCGGCTATTGCAAAGGACATACCATACTTCCGGCGGGCAATTATTTTTCCTTTTTTTTGCATAAGTATTACCTCACTTTCACTTATTTCCTATCGCATAAACTTTGTGGCATAGTTCATAACCTTCACGGAATCTGCTTCTTCGCCCTTTAAAAATCCTGTAACACGTCCTTCGCACATTACCATGATTCTGTCTGACATTCCCAGAAGTTCCGGCATCTCAGAGGAAATCATAATAATGGATTTGCCTTGTGCTGCCAGTCTATGCATAATTGTGTATATTTCATATTTGGCGCCGACATCAATTCCCCGGGTTGGCTCATCCAGGATTAATATGTCGGGGTCCGTCAGAAGCCATCTTGCCAGAAGCACCTTCTGCTGGTTTCCTCCTGAAAGGTTTTCCATCAGTTCATCCAAATTTGGTGTTCTGGTTCTTAGTTCTGCATTGGACTTTCCCGCCGCATCTATTCGCTTTTTATTATTCAGTACACCACTTTTGGCATATTTTTTCTGGCTTGCTATTACCGTATTGTCAAGGACCGAAAGAATGCCAAAAATTCCGGTTGCACGCCGCTCTTCCGTGAGCAGTGCAATGTTTTCCCCTATGGCATCCCGCGGTGACTTTATCTGAAACGGCTTTCCTTCTTTAAAAATCGTCCCCGACACAATCTCACGCAGTCCAAAAATTGCTTCCACCAGTTCCGTCCTCTGAGCTCCTACCAGTCCGCCTATGCCGAGTATTTCTCCCCTTTTCAGCTCAAAGCTGACATCCTTAAAAGACTTTTCAAGGGGTGACGTAAGTCCCTCTACTTTCAGTACAACCTCTTCTGCTGGGACGTATTCCTTTGGTGGGAAGCGGTTTGTCATATCCCGCCCTACCATCCTGCTTATGATTAAATCAGTCGTAAGATCCTTTGAATCCCAAGTTCCTACATACTGCCCGTCCCGCATGATCGTGACCTCGTCCGCTATCTTCAGAATTTCTTCCATTTTGTGTGATATGTAGATAATCGCGCATCCTTTTGCCTGCAGCTGTTTTATAATCTTGAACAGATGCTGCGTTTCATTCTCAGTCAAAGATGAGGTTGGCTCATCCATAATAATAATCTTAGAGTTGTAGCTGACCGCCCTTGCAATCTCTACAAGCTGAAGATTGGACGCAGACAGCGCTCCGGCAAGTACTTCCGGATCTATATCCAAGTCCACTTCCTGAAACAATTCCTTTGTTTTTTGTATCATTGCCTTTTTGTCAACCGCCACACCTTTCATAGGGAACCTGCCAAGCCAGATATTTTCCATGACAGGCCTGAAACGAATAGGGTGAAGCTCTTGATGGATCATGGAAACACCAAGGTCAAGAGCCTGCTTTGACGTCATTATTTTTTCTTCTTTTCCATCCAGAATAATTTCTCCGCCGTCCTCGTGATAGATGCCAAACAGACATTTCATTAAAGTAGACTTTCCGGCTCCATTTTCGCCCATCAGCGCATGAACAGTACCCGCCCTGACTTTCAGACTGACATCATCGAGTGCTTTTACACCTGGAAAAACTTTGGTTATATGGTTCATTTCCAGTATATATTCGCCCATATCATCGCTCCTCCTTCACAGCCGGAGGCAAATGTACTCCTGCCTCCGGCCTGCTTTTTGTTACGGCGTTTTTATTTCATATAATCCTGATAATTCTCGTCTGTTACTTTTACGTAGTCAATCCAGATATATTTGCCGTCGGTTACCGGATAACCGACATTTTCTTCATTGATTTCTTTTCCTGCCACTGCGGCAGCTGCCACATTGATTGTTGCTTTTCCCTGATTGTCCGCATCGTTAAGAACTGTCCCCAGTAAAGAGCCCTCTTTCATAGCTTCCAGAGCCGGTGCTGTAGCATCAACACCTACTACAGGGATATATTTTGTGAGGTCATCTTTGTTGGTATTATATCCTTCTGTTTTCAGTGCCTCTATTGCACCCAGTGCCATATCATCATTATTGCAGAGCACTGCTTCAATCTTATCCAGTCCCTGTGCTGTAATGAAAGCTTTCATCAGGTCTGTAGCCTTCGCCTTATCCCACATTGCCGTATCTGCCGCAAGCTTCTCTGTCTTGAAGCCGGCTTCTTCCAGTGCTTTAACGGAATATTCCGTACGAAGTGTTGCATCCTGATGTCCCGGTTCTCCCTGAATCATGATGTACTGAATCACGCCGTCTCCATTCTTGTCAGCTTCCGGATGCTCTGTAAAGAAGTCAACAATAATCTCTCCGGAAAGAGTTCCTGACTGTTCTGCCTTCGCACCTACATACCAAACCTTATCGTAACTCTTCATATCATTTTCCTCAGGCTCACGGTTAAGAAATACGATAGGCAGATCAGCCGCTTTCGCCTTTTCAATAATAGGCGCTGCCGCTGTGCGGTCTACTGGATTAATTGCCAGGGCATTTACACCTTTTGTGATAAATGTGTCCACCTGCTCATTCTGAGTAGCCTGTTTGTTCTGGGAATCCACCAGCTCCAGTTCAGCCTCTTCTGCCTTTGCCTGATCCGTCATAGCTGTACGCACACCGGTCATAAAAGTATCATCAAACTTGTAGATTGCGGAGCCAATCATAACACTCTCTTTCGCTGAGCCCTCTCCGCCTTCTTTTGTATCTGCACTGCCGCCGCCCCTTCTGCACCCGGTTGCCATCCCCGCTGTCATAACCGCTGCCAAGCTAAATGCCAGTACTCTTGCTGCTTTTTTACTCTTCATACTACAATCCTCCTGATTTTTTTCTTGTTTCGTAAGCACTCATTTGCTTATCATGAATTCAGTGTAAAAAAAATCTTTTACAAAGTACATACGAAATTCTTTGGTGTTACTTTGATTTTTTTGGCTTGTTGTATATTTCTCACATATTACAATCTTATATTTTGTGCATATTGTCCTTGTACACAAAAGGGTCAGGCCCTTCTTAAATGGGGTCTGACCCTTTTTCCTTTTTTCCTCACTTCCACTTTACTGCACGTGATTTAACTGCTTTAAAACATCCTCTTTAACTCTCTCGATTGCTGCCAATGCTGTGCCTTCGCTTTCGCCCTTTGTATAAAAATACAATTTCACTTTTGGCTCTGTTCCCGACGGACGTACTGAAAACCATGTCTCATTTTCTAACACAAACTTCAAGACATTAGATTTGCTGATATCTTTATATCCGTTCTGATAATCTATCACTTCCTCTACTTTCATGCCTCCAAATTCAGCCAAGGGGGCTGTACGGAATGCTTCCAACATGCGCCCGATACGCTTTGCGCCCGCAATCCCTTCTAATACGATAGAAACCTGCTCTTCTTTATAATAGCCATACTTTTCGTATAGCTCTTGAAGCACCTGAAGAAGGGTCTTACCCTGCTTCCTATAGAATGCCGCCGCCTCACATACAAACATGGCCGCACTAATCCCATCCTTGTCTCTGACTTCTTCACTGACTGCATAACCTATGCTTTCTTCGTAGCCAAATACATATTGATAGCCATTTTTCTTAATTTCCGGTATCTTTCCACAGATATTTTTAAAGCCGGTTAATGTTTCAAACATCTCGACACCATATGCCTTACCTATTGCCGCTCCCATATCCCCAGTCACAATGGATTTAATCATAGCCCCCTTTTCCGGCAGCTTCCCGACTGCTTCCAGCCCCTCCAGTATATAGTGGATTAAAATTACTCCTGTCTGGTTTCCATTCAGGGATACATAATTTCCGCTTTCATCCCGCACTTCAACCGCCATTCTGTCTGCATCGGGGTCGGTGGCAATCAGTACCTCCGCCCCCACATCGGCACCCAGTTTTTCCGACAGGGCAAACGCTTTCGTATCCTCCGGATTGGGATACCCCACTGTTGTAAAATCCGGATCCGGGAATTCCTGTTCGGGCACAACATGAATACCCGTAAACCCTCTCTCCGATAAAATTGTTTTTACAGGTATACTTCCCGCACCATTGAGGGGAGTGTAGACAATAGGGAGAGCCTTTTCCAGCTCTGCCCCGCCGCGGATTGCAAGAGACTTCACCAGATCCATGTAATCCCGGTCCGTTTTTTCAGGGAGAACCGTGACAATGCCTTTGCCCACTGCCCTGTCAAAATCTGAGCGTGCAACCCCCTCAAACATATCGACCTGCTGTATTTTTTCATACATCCCATCCGCAATATTATCCAGAACCTGCGCCCCACTCTCCCAATATACCTTGTACCCGTTATATTGCTTTGGGTTATGGCTTGCAGTAATATTAATCCCGGCCGCCGCCTTCAGCCGGCGAATTGTGTATGATAATTCCGGTGTAGGCCTCAGCGATTCAAAGATAAATACATGAACACCGTTTGCCGCCAATATTTCTGAAGCTAATACAGCAAACTCCTTAGAAAAGTGACGGCAGTCGTAAGCAATAACGACTCCTCTCTGCCTGTACTCCTCCCCTTTTTCAGAAATAAATTCCGCTATCCCCTGAGTTGCCTTTCCAACTGTGAACTCATTCATTCGGTTTGTCCCGGCGCCCAACTTTCCTCTTAAACCCGCCGTTCCAAATTCAAGCTCTTTACAAAAACGATCCTCTATCTCTTCTGCATTTCCCCTTATTTCCTCCAGTTCATGGAGCAATTCTTCGTGCCCCTCCAGCTTATCCATCCATTGTAAATATACCTTGTCAGCTTCCATACAAACATACTCCTATTCCATTTTTTATCTTAATTATGCATAACATTCCTCATCTATCAATGCTATATAAATATTTGACCCTCGCGGCAGTCGCCAAATGGAAATGCAAGCATTTCCGCTTGGCTCGTTGCTCGCGGGAATAAAAAATACTTTAGATAATTCGTTGGTAAAATAGTAACATAATTTAAAAAGTTAAGCAATCATGAAAAAACTCTTCAAACGTAGTATTTTTTATTGTATTTCTCATCTTTACAGGGCTATACTATATGCATATACGATAAACCGTATAGAACCTGTATACGAAAGGAGGATTTTTTCATGAAAGCAGTTATTGACAGGGACGGATGTATCGCATGCGGTCTTTGCGCTGATACATGTCCAGAGGTATTTCGCATGGCGGACGATGGATTGGCAGAGGTCTATGGCGATGTTACATCAGACACAGAAGATATGGCAAAAGAAGCAGCTGACAATTGTCCCGTCAGCGTAATCACTGTCGAGTAAGTCAGGTAATTTCTTTTCTGCACATAAGGAGACTGCCCTTCGGATTTCGTTTTCCGAAGGACAGTTTCCTCATAAAGTGCTCTCTCTCTTAATAAACTATAACAAACCTGTTTTTAGAGGTGCTCATGCAGACTATTTTTCAAAAGCTCCTGGAAAACGCTATGACTTACCACGATATGCCTGTGTTCATCTACAAAATATATTACCCCTGCTTTACAACGACATGCAGCGCCGCTGCCGCTGAAAGTATTAACCGGCACTATACTGAAAATGCTCTGGCGGCGGAAACTCACTGCCGGACCGTACTCTACCCTCAGGCTGTGGAAACCGCCAGATACATTGTAGACAAAAAGCCGCCTTTTAACAGTTACACTTTTGATTCTGTTTATCAAGTCACTTATAATCAGAATTGCGTCACCAGCCTTTATTTTGACAGTTATACTTTTATGGGCGGTGCACACGGCGCAACATTTCGAAACTCGGATACATGGGACTTTTCCACCGGCAGCCGCATGGCACTAAAAGATTTTTATCCCCATGGAGCTTCTTTTACCGAATATCTTTTTATTAACATAGAGCAGCAGATAGCAGAGCGGCTGAAAACCACTCCCGGCTCCTACTTCGATAATTATGCACAGCTGCTTCGTGATAACTTTCACCCGGAAAATTATTTCCTAAAACCGGAAGGTATTGTTATTTATTATCAGCAATATGATATTGCACCTTACTCCACAGGACTGCCGGAATTTCTGATTCCTTTTTCCAGGCCTGAATAAGTATTTTGAGCCTGAATTTGCAAACACACTTCAGACCGACATTTACTCAAACAGATAGCCTGTCATTGAAAGTGAGCCAAGTACACAGGAGTTATTAAAGACTCTGATCCTGTCCCCCTGATTTGATGCCCCCAGAACATAGAGAAGCGGCGCAAAATGATCCATAGTCGAAAAGGCAAGCGCTGATGACGCCCCAGCACCTGAATAGTTAATCACCCTCTCAAGTTTGTGGTCTAATATACTTTCTTTGATGTAATCGTCAAATTCGTGTGCCCATGGATACCCGGCTTTTTCCATGGACCAATCAGTTCTGTAAAGATTATGGACAACATTGCCGCTTCCAAAAATCAACACTCCCTGCTCCCGCAGACTGCGAAGCCTCTTCCCGATCTCATAACATTCCGCTGCCGGTGCAAGCCTGTCCACACTTAACTGAAACACTGGTATATCTGCCTTTGGGTACATGTGGCACAATACAGACCATGATCCGTGATCCAGTCCCCATGAATTATCAATCTTAATATCTCCGCCGATTAATTTCTCTGTCAGATGTGCAAAGTCCGGTGACCCGGGTGCATTATAGACGATCTGGTACAGCTCCTCCGGAAAGCCATACATGTCATAAACCATCTTTGGGGAAGGCGCATCTGTAACCCGCAGCCCGGATGTGTACCAGTGCGCAGACACTGAAAGGATTACTTTCGGACGCGGGATTTCTTCTCCAAGCAATTTCCAGTAATCGGAAAAACGATTGCCTTCAATAGCATTCATGGGTGAACCATGTCCAACAAAAAGTACCGGCATTTCATTCATCATATTATCCCTTTCTCCTGCCGTCAGGACAATTCCTGCAGCGTTAGAATTATCCAGTTGCTTCTTCACAGGGAAAGGCAACTCTCTGTCAGCACATTCCTGACGGCATCCGCCAGATTCTTATGTCCCTCTTCTGTAAAATGTATTCCGTCTTCGCCAATGTCCGTTACATAATCCGATGCTCTCAGATACATGAAGTGAAATTCCCCTGCCATCTGCTCATATTCGGCTTCCAGCTGCCTAATTTTCGATTCAGAGGAATGATCAAATTCTGCGTCCTCCTGAATGTGTACATAAGCCGGGGAAATGATCAAAAACCGAGGTGACTCTTCCTTTCTTCTGCAAAATTCCTGCATTCGGGCGACAAGCTCTTCCAAACCATATCGTATCTCCGCAGCCGACACATGATACCTACATTTTGCGTCGTTTGTTCCTAACATAACAATGATGACATCAAGGGGAAAATGAGACATAAGACAGGGGGCCGCATAATCCAATCCATTCCTGAATGGCTCCAAGTTGTCCGAAAATACCGTTGTTCGTCCGTTTAACCCCTCTTCAATGATCTCCAGATTCTCACACTGAGCCAACCTTCCCGTCCAGCGTACGTCTTCGGGATAGCGGGTGCCATTTCCCGGCATATATCCCCACGTGTTGGAATCCCCGTAACACAAAACCCGCTGTTTTCTTTTCATATCATACAGCCTCCTAAATTAGATTATTAACTAGTGAATTGATTTAACACTTCTTTGGATCTAAACCTTGCAAAACATCAACGTCTTAATACATTAGTATAACATATCTTTTCTTACCATAGCAATCTGTTATAAACTGCATTTTAGGCAAAAGATACTTTTTATTTGATTGCTGCCTGTGGTTGTGATATATTTACTTTGATTAAGAACTGCAGAAATGAGGATATGCCTCCATGACAAAAGAACTTCAAAGTACAAATGCTCAATTACAATTTATCTTTACAGACACAGGTTTTTATGCAGAGACTTCTACTTTTTCTCTTTCCGAATCCGACAGGCGCTGGAAAGCTGCTTTTGATTTAGACTGCTACAACGCTTTGTTTCAATTCAGCTTTGAGGCAAAATCAGCGTCTTTCAGTCCATCTGCCGCTTTCTTATATTTGGCCTCAGAAACCTTTTTCAAAGAGCTTACAAGTCTCCCTGAGCTGGAACTGGCCAGGGAGACTGTACAGGTACCATTTTCCGATGATAATAAACAACTATTATTAGATTCTGTTCCCTTTTCTATCGGCGCCGAATATATTACCGAAGAATGGCTGAAAAATGTTTTCGGGCACCTTCAGCGGGTTTTTGCATCCGAAATTTCTGGCTACAAGGGAAGTGTGAGTATGTATCTGGCTGAAAAGAGCCAGCATCTCCAGGTTCCGGAACGTATTTTTTTTCATCTCGTAGAAAGCCATAATTCAGATTACCCCTTTGCCTTCCTGGCAACTTATGCAACACGCACCGCACAGGGGTCTATCTCGCATATGCCTTTAGAATATGCTCTGACCGAATATAAGAATGAACGTGAAAAGCTGCTTGCTCTCCTCTCCTGCCTGAATAAAGCAGCTGAAGTATGTGAGTTAATCTCCGGTTTCGTAGAGAGTGGGGAGCTTTTCCATCCCCTCCGGCTGACTGCCTCCGAAGCATATGCCTTTTTAAAGGCTATTCCCGACATCGAAAAAAGTGGTATTCTTTGCCGTATTCCGAACTGGTGGAAGAAGAAAAGTTCATCTATTTCTCTTTCGGTCAGCCTTGGAGATGAAAAGCCTTCAATGCTTGGTTTTGATACACTGGTATCCATAAAGCCAAGCCTTACAATAGATGGTACACAGTTATCGGCCGAAGACATTCAACTTCTGCTGAATCAGACAAATGGACTTGCTTTTATAAAGGGAAAATGGATTGAAGTGAATCATGCTCTCCTTGAGCAGTTATTAAAAGAAATAGAAGATTTACAGGAAGCAGTTCCTTTGTTGGATGCGCTGCGCCTGGATATCCGTCCACAGGATCAAAAAGATATATTTTCTGCACCCGAAGTTACAAACGGTGCATGGCTGAAGGGTCTTTTACAGAATCTGCGCTCTCCTGGCCGGATTAAAGCGCCTGCCCTTCCAAAAAGTTTTACCGCTTCGCTCCGTCACTATCAAAAAACCGGCTATACCTGGCTGAATTACATGAGTTCACTGGGATTTGGGGCCTGTCTGGCCGACGACATGGGGCTTGGCAAGACCGTTCAGGTTCTGGCTTACCTGGAATCATTACGCCAAAAATTACCTTCCTCACATGTTTTGCTGATTGTTCCTGCTTCTCTTTTAGGAAATTGGGAAAAAGAAACTTTACGGTTTGTACCTAATATGTCTTTTTGCATTCTTCACGGCAAGTCTGCCCCTGCATTGTCCAAAGTGCTTGATGAAAAAAACGCATTTCTTTATATAACAACCTATGGTATGGCATCACGCATAAAGACTCTATCGGAAACAAATTGGCAGTGTATCATTCTGGACGAAGCGCAGGCAATTAAAAATCCTGCCACAAAGCAGACCAAAAACATCAAGAAACTACATTCTGACATGCGGATTGCCATGACCGGTACTCCCATAGAAAATGACCTGTCCAATCTATGGTCTTTATTTGATTTTTTAAATCACGGACTTCTGGGAACTCCCACTGAATTTAAGGATTTTTCAAAAAGTCTGGACACCCACCCTGAAGGCTATCAGAAGCTAAAAACTATGGTTTCGCCCTTCATTCTGCGCAGGCTGAAAACGGATAAAAGAGTTATAGCAGATCTTCCCGATAAACTAGAAACTATTGATTATTCTGGCCTGTCAAAAAAGCAGATTGTATTATACCGAAAATTCATTTCTGATTTAGAGCACAAGCTTTCAAATTCCGAGGAAGGGATGGAACGCCGGGGTCTGATTCTTTCTTCCATTGTGAAGCTAAAGCAGATATGCAATCATCCGGATCAATATCTGGGCGGAGGGACCTATCTGCCGGAAGAGAGTGGAAAGTTCCAAATGCTCCGTGATATTTGTGAAACAATATTTGAAAAACGAGAGCGTGTTCTTGTGTTTACACAGTTTAAGGAGATCACAAAATATCTCGCCGGCTTTTTAGAAGATATCTTCCACAACAAAGGCTATATCATTCACGGCGGCACCCGGATCAAAAAGAGAACTGAGATGGTCGATGCTTTCAACGGTGAACAGTATGTGCCGTTTATGATTCTTTCTGTAAAAGCAGGGGGGACCGGTCTGAATCTAACGTCTGCCAACCATGTCATACATTTTGACCGCTGGTGGAATCCTGCTGTGGAAAATCAGGCGACAGACAGGGCCTACCGAATTGGACAGACTAAAAATGTCATGGTTCACAAACTCGTGTGCGAAGGTACCATTGAAGAAAAAATTAACGCTTTGATCAATTCCAAAAAGGAACTGGCCGAAAATGTCATCGGCTCCGGAGGTGAAAAGTGGATTACCGAATTGAACAACGAGGAGCTGCTTTCACTCATGCGTCTGGAATAGAAAGGGAAGATATATATGAGTAGATATTGGAATACAAGTGATAACTATTCACAGATTTCTGTCACCGAACTGCGCCGTAAGGCATCTGAAACAACGAAAAAGGCTGCAGCTAAGGGACAAGCTATGGCTCCTGTCATTGTTTCCGGACGGCAGATTACAAAAAGTTGGTGGGGAACCGCCTGGTGCAAAAATCTTGAGCAGTATGCCGACTACGGTTCCCGCCTTGAGCGCGGAAAACGATATATCCGTTCCGGCGCACTGGTAGATTTGAAAATACAGGGCGGCAAGATCCTCGCACGTGTCCAGGGTACACGAAAAACCCCCTATAAAGTAGAAATTCACATCAGTCCTCTTTCCGAAGAGAGATGCCAGAATATCATTCACAAATGCAGCCAAAAGATAGAAAACCTAGAGGCATTAGTTTCCGGCAACTTTCCCGATGATTTGAAGGAGCTTTTCCTCAGTGAAGGCGGACTCTTTCCCTCACCCAGAGAAATCAGTTTTCAGTGCAGCTGCCCGGACTGGGCGCTGCTTTGTAAACATGTGGCGGTAGCACTTTATGGTGTAGGTGTCCGGGTAGATGAGAATCCCTTCCTTTTCTTTGCTCTGAGAGGAATCAATATTGACCGGTTTATTGATGTAACGCTCAGCAGCAAGACCGAACAGATGCTGGAAAATGCAAAACAACCCAGCAGCCGCATAATCGAAGATGCAGATATCACCGGTTTATTCGGTATCCTGTAACCGGTCCGCTTTAAAATTATTCCATATTTGCCTTTTCGTCAAGTTCAATGTTTTAAAATACATTTATTTCAAGCAATTAATATGCATTTTTACTCTTTTCTTGGAGTTAACACGGAGCATTTCTCATATTAAATGGATTAACGTACCATCTCCCGAGCTATTGACAACATCATTAATTTCTGATAAATTAAATTAGTCATGACTAACTTACACTAACATACTATGAGTTGCCCGACAAATGGAACCTTTGAACCTTGAAAATTTAATACATTATCAT
>ENA-UOOI01003243-UOOI01003243.1-fermentation-metagenome-genome-assembly--contig:-NODE-3243-length-12572-cov-65.408245_pt1 | contig 12572 bp, 14 predicted proteins | sample MGYA00245779_ERZ724027 | MGnify/ENA primary metagenome ERZ724027 (study PRJEB28704, sample SAMN03018318) | fermentation metagenome | biome: anthropogenic terrestrial biome; feature: soil... | reverse complement strand
AAGGACGTTTTTTTTCCCCCTGGGGATACCCTCTGCGCATACGAGGATGAGGAAAACCCCGGCATACTCGAGGGTGAGGGGGATCTTTGCTCGCACATCGGTGAAGAAGATCCCACCAAAACGAATCTGTGGAGGGAGACATCGTTTGCATTTTATTTGCTCCGATGCGCAGTAAATCCGGTTTTGTCGCTCAGTAAATGTCTCGAACGCTGGTGTCTCATTGCAAAAGGACTTGCAGAAGGCAACAGAGAGAGACCACGCCAGATGGTTGAGGTATACCAGTACCGACGCGGGGTAGGTGTACCTGCGGGTTAAGTTAGCGCATATGCGGCCATCCCCCCCCCATCTCCCATCGTCTGGCCCGCACCATCCCGGCCCCCGGCGCCGCAGGAGCGAAAGTCGCGAAAGAAGAAGGATGAGGAGGACGAGCGGTGGAGGAGGAACCAGAGTAAGGTTCGCCCTCACTGGGAGCTCGGCCCGGCCCCGGGGCTCGTCGAGATGGGGATGATGGTCTTCGGCTCGGGCCGGTCGATCCTGGACCTGTCCAGTGGGAGGGGGGTCGGTCCCAAAACATCATCATCCAAAAAAGTTGCACATGCACAAAAGACGAAGGAAACAACCCGAAAGCCCACCAAGACCGGCCGCAGAACCAAAAACTCAAAACACTAAGATTTGGGCGTCTTTCGGCCATCCCCCTATTTTAACCGCCCTTATATTGGCGATTTAAGGCCCGGTATTTTTGGGAGGTTCTGGGATACCACCGAAGGGGAGATCGCCCGCCACAGCGACGATGTGGGGGCGCATGTTGGGCGCCCCCCCACCCCACCTCACCACCAGGCCAAGGCGTCTGAGAGGAGATTGTAGAGGGCGAGAACCACGAAGAGCGCCTGGAAACCCACGATGCCTAGGACAACGAGCCAGAGGGCCCCGTGACCGAGGGCAAGCCCGAAGAGGTAGAAGCCGATCGTCCCCCCGAGGGCTCCCACCAGAACGACCCGGACGGGATCCTGCATAGTTAAGCAGAGGAGGGCCAGAAGGACTTCAATCGCGACGAAGAAGAGGATCGTTCCGAGCGGGGAGAGAGTCTGCACCCGGGCCGCGGCCACGGTGGCGCCCGTTGTGGTATTGACGAGATCGATCTGGTGCTCTTCGGCCGGGTTCAGATCCGTGAGGTAGTACATACCCCGGCCTTCGGCCGCGCCCCGCTCGACCCCATCAACTACGATGAGGGTATCGTTGCCGTAGGTCGCAGGAAAATCCCAGCGGATCCAGGTCTCTCCGATCTCGGCAGTGATCTGGGCCGCCGCGGGGGCGACCAAGAGGAGGATCAGGGCCAGGAGCAGGAGGATTCGCTTCATCGCCGACGACCTCCACGGAGGCTCCGCACAACCATCCCCGCTGCAGCCAGGCCCCCGCACACAACAGTAGCGAGGGCGGCCCCCTGCCATCCGAGGACGACCGGGGCGCGGAAGGCTTCGGTCTCGTTTGCGTCAGCAGCGAGGCTCGGGGTCAGGTTCGCGTCCGGGCTCGGGGTATGGGCAAGGATCGAAATCCCAAGCATCAGAAAGAAAAAGACTGCTACAACGAGCAAAATAGGCGTAAGCAAACCCATTTTACGGCGCATTTTAATTAGTCCAGGGCGGATTCGAACCGCCGTCGCCGGGTCCAAAGCCCTGCATGATTGACCACTACACTACCGGACTCTGAGGCAAAAACCGGGGAACGGGTTATAAACCCCGGCATGGCATACCATTTCCGGGCGCAGGAGTCTTGTGGAGGAGCCCTGCGCCCAATGGACTGGAGGTGCGGTGCTACTGTGCGTTTTATCTAGTATCCGCCCTGTCTCTGGCCGCCAAAGCCCGGAATGAGACCGGAGCCCTGCAGATACTGGAAGACGACGGCGACGATCGCGACCAGGAGCACAATCCGAACCAGGCTGATGCACTGGTTGAACGTGTCGAGGATCGAAACCTGACTGTCGTAGAGCGGATCGCCAACGCTGAGGTTGGTGGCCCCGACGAGGGCGTCACCTACATAGATCCCGATGACCGAGACCATGAGGAACCCCACGAGGAGTCCTACAATCATAGTTGCCTGCTGCATCTTGTAAACACCTCCCACACGCTTACTGTGTGGCAGGGGAGGACGGATAAAGAATAGCTATGTTTTGGGGGGGTAGGACAAAAAGGGTTACGGGGCCGCTTTCGCCGCCGGAGGGCGTTCTGACGCCCAGAACGGCCGGAGAACCTGCCAGGCCACCAGGACGACCCCCGCCATCAGGACGAGAGCCAGGGCCGCCGGGGGACCGGTGAGGACCCCCGCCGCGATGGCGTACCCCCCGGTTCCGAGGGTGGCGGTCGTCCCGACCGCGACACTGGCCGGGTGCCGCCGGAGGGCGAGGACGAGGAGCGCCAGCGAGCCGAGACCCCCTGAGATGATCGTCGCCCCAAGCCCTCCGGCGGGAACGGCAGGAGCGAAAACGATACCGGCGGCGCAGATGATGGCGCCAAGACCAATTCCGATAATTATGTCTCTTTTTTCCATTTGAACCTCCTAAATCTGTAATTCTCCTTCGCTCATCCGCATGTAGATCAGAATCCCGATCACGAGCGCCCCCCCGACGACGAGCCACGGGACCTGCAGCCAGCCGATGAGCCAGAGGGTGCCGGCGAGGATCGGGATCGTGAAGAGCGCCCCCCGGATCTCGCCTCGTCCGAAGGTCCACGCAAAACCAATGATCAGAAAGATCGCGGACCAATGATAGACCCCTCTCGGGATCCAGGGGGCCAAATCGACCCAGGGCCGGGCCTCCAGGGCGAACCGGATGTACTGGTCCTGCCGGAGCTCCCCGGCCGTCCGGGTCTCGGCAACGTAGCCATAGGTGTAGGCCTCCCCCGGCTCGCCGTCGAGGAGGTAGGAGAGGTCGTCTTCCGGTGCGGCAGAACGTCCGGTGTAGACGACCGCCCCCGCCTCATCCTGGACGCCGAAGGTGATCCGGGTCAGGTCCGCGGCCGCGTACCGGACCCCGACCCGGATATCATCCCCCTCCTCCTCGGCGTAGAGGCAGAAGTCTCCGGCGGCCCCGGCGGGTTCCTGCGGCCAGACGGAGATCACGACCGCGTCCTCCTGCGGGTAGATAGTGATGCTGGTGTCGATCCCCCGCGAGGCGTCGGTGACGTCGATCTGATACTTGACCGGCCGGAGGAGGGGGAGGACGATCCCGCCGTCCGTCCCGGTGGTGCCGGCGAGGACGGTGCCGTTGATGTCGGCGTCACCGCTGATCCCGAAGAGATCCAGGAGCCAGGCCCACGGCCCGGTGGACTCGAGCGGGGTGGCGGTGACGGTGACGTTCGCGAGGCGCTGCCCGCCATATGCCTGGATAATAAACCGGGCAGGGACCTGGGCGGGAATGGAGATCCCGCCCCCTGAAACGGAGATGAGGCGTTCTTTAACTACCTCCCGCACCCCGAAGTGGTTCTCAGCGGTCAGGGTGACGCTGTAGGTCCCCGGGCCGTAAGCGTGGCTCGTGCTCTGCCCGCTGCCGGTCGCCCCGTCCCCGAAATCCCAGTGGTAACTATCGACTCCCTCCCCGGTCGCCTGGAAGGAGACTCGGAGCGGGCCGCCGCCGGAAGTGGGGTCGGCGGAGAAGGCCACATTGCGCGGGAGCAGGCTCTCGTCCCGGATCAGGAGGAGGAGATCAGCCGTTTGCCCCCGGGAGAGGGCGTACGTGTGGACCTCGCTGACCTTGTGCCCGGTAGCGTTGCGGGCGAAGAGGGAGTACTGGACGTCCGGCGCGAGATCCGGGAAGTTAAAATGCCCCCCAGAATCAGAGATTGCCGTAAGCGTGGTCGTGGCGTTCTGGAGGACGATCGTCAGGCCCGGCGCGGGATTGTTCCTCGGCGGATAAACCGCCGTCCCTCCGATCTCCGGCAGCGGGGGCGGGGGGATCGCGGTAAGCCGGGCGGGGTAATGGATTTTCCCGGAGACATCGATCGTGATGGTCTCCTCATGATCGTAGTACCCATCTGCAGAGACGGTAACGGTCGCCGGATACCGCGGAACGAGCCCGGAGACCTCATACGAGCCGTCCGGTCCACTTGTCCCGGTGAGGACGGCCCCCGCCACCTCTGGATCTGGGTGGGTCGGTTGCTGGACCTCGACCAAGGCGCCGGGGATGGGAGAGAGGTAGATGTCCGTGATCGTGCCATAGAGCCAGGTTTCGTCGGATATGAGGAGCGTGGAGGTGTTCCCGGGGATCCGGTGATCGTCGGCCTTCCGCACCGCGAACAATTCCGCCGTGTAGGCCCCAAACTCCGTCATGTTCGTCGGTGCTGGCCGAATCGCCCCCGCCGTTGGGAGCCGGTGGCGCTCGACGGCTATATCGGAGGGGTCGCGGATCTCGATCCAGTACGAGTATCGATCATAGTCCGGTACATAAGAGTACCCGATGGCGGCCTGCTCCCCAAGGTAGGTCACGTTGCGGTCCCAGTGGACCTCCCCGACATCGAGGCGCTGTAGGGTCGCCGTGGCGAGGGTCTGGAGGACTTCGTACTCCTCCCAGTACGCTCGGAGCGTGAGCGTGTAGTTCCCCGGAGGGTTGAGCGTGCTGAGGGTGTGGGCAGTCGTGGCGTTCGCGAGGTCCCAGGTCTCGTAGAGGGTACCGTCCTCGCCCGTCACCGAAACCCAGTAGGTCGCGTTCTGCCAGGCTGCCCCCACGAGATCGGTGGTAACGTTGGCCTCTTCCGCGGCGTATGCGGTGGTCGCATCAAGGGTCAGGGAGCCGCTGCCGAGCCATATTACATCCTCCAGATCCTCCAGCCGAACCACGAGGGCGTCCGTGCCGGCGGCGCCGAAGCCCGATGTCGAGCCGGTTATGATGCAGCCGTAGGGGTGCCCACCACTGGGGGCGGCGGTCAGCCGCTTGCCGAGGGTCGTACCCGCCGGATCCCCAATGATGACGCTCTCCAGGACGGCCCCCGCCGCGTCGAGCCGGCTGAGCCGGATCATGCCCCCGTCCTGCAGGATCGCGAGGTACCCCCCGGCGACTTCCACGGCCTCAAGGACCGGAATCTGCTCCCCGGAGAGGGGAGAGACATAGGTTCGGGACCACGTAGCCGTCCCGTTCGCCGCAATCCGGGTTAGGCGGTAGGTCTCCTCGTGTTGGAGATGATATGTTATGATCGCCCCCCCATCTGAGACAGGGGAGAGTCGCATTGGGTATTCGGGACGCCCGTAGCCGTATCCCGAGACGACGCCGACGTTGGGGACTGCAGAGGGCACGCATCCGTGCCCGTTCAGCGTATGGGTCTCGGGGTAGGTCGTGGTTCCGGTCCGATCCGCTGGACGGACCCGGTCTGCCGACGGCCGGAGGAGGCCGAGGTAGCCGGGGTCCGAGCCGTAGACCGTCTGCCCGACTGATCTCCAACCATAAACCCAATATTCCCCGTCCGATCCCGCAACGGGGGCGATATTGAACGGATATGACGAGGTGTGCTGGCGGTAGGCATCAGTGTGGATGCGCCAGGCGCTCTCCTGGGCTCCGGTCCCGTTCAGGGCAAGGATATATGTCCGTTCGGCGTTTACACGCCAATATACGCCAGATTTGTACCATGCCGGGGTGCTGACCGCGGCGGCCCAGAATCCGCCACCGGGAGCCTCAACGAGGCCCGTTATGCTCCATCCGGATATCTCTCTCTCCCAGACCGTCGCCCCGGAATCCGCGTCGATCTCCCGGAGCCAGGACCGGGCCGGGGATGCGGCGGCGGGGCCGGCACGGAGGATGATCGCATGTTGTACGGAGTCGTAGGCAAGGAGGTTTCCGTCGCTCAGGAGGGTTAGTTTCGGGGAATACCGCTCTTCCGCGTTGGAAAACATCGGGGTGCCCCCATCATACGTCATGGAGGCTCGCTGCCAGGCGATCTCATCGGACCTCCAAACGATCGTCCCCTCCGCGTCTGCCCGGACGACCCGCCAGTATTGAGGTGCGGGAGTCCAGGTGTGACCGACCCACGGCGCGACCGGCTCCGTCATTTCGATCCACGCCAACCCGCCGTCCGGGAGCGAGACCGCCCCGTAGGCCGCCGTTTCCCTTCCCGCTAGGGTCAGATCCCCGGCCCCGAGGCTCATCCATGATGAGGCCGAGACCGGGACGATCAGGAGGGCGATCCCGACCATGACCAACATACATGCACATGCAGTTAATCGCATAGTATCGCCACGGATTAGTCCGTGCTCCTCCCTGAGCGGTTGCTCTTCCATTGCGCGTACCCATACGCGACCTGCAAATAGATCATCGACTGTAGGACGGCCGCCAACGGCAAGGGGATGTGGAACTGCTCTACAAGGGTCGGGAAGATAAAGACGATCGCCTGGACGATCTGGAAGAGGAGGTTGATCCCGGCCATCCCGAACGTGACCGCGAGGTCGAAGTACGACATCTGGCTGACCCCGCCCCCGCTCTCGACATCGTGGAGGTCCGATATGTCCCCAACGGTAAACGAGGTCGTAGAGTCGTTCTGCGTGGCGAAGTAGGTCACATCGAAGAGCCCGATCCCGTTAACAAGCCCAATGCAGGCTTGAACAACGATCAGGAAAAAGGTAATGTCCCATGCTCGCATTTCTAGACCCCCCTTTCGCCTTCAGAATACCGCATGTAAAGCAGCACGCCGAGCACGAGCGCACAGAGTGTCAGCATGATCGGGGTCGCCAGCCATCCCATGAACGTGAAGAGCAGGGCGAAGACTGGCACGATGACCACCCCGAACTTCAGCGTCTGGAACCCGAAGATCGCGGCGATACAGACGATGATCCCGATCGCGGCCCAGTTGTAGACCCAGAGCGGGATCCAGGGGGCGAGGTCCACCAGGGGGCGGCCGCCCGAGAACCGGATGAACTGGTCCTGGGCGATGGTGCCATAGACGCCGTGCCGGGCCTCGAACCCGAAGATGTAGACTTCCCCCGGCTCGTTCGCCATCTCATAGGAGAGGGTCACGGTCGCGTCGTTGGTCTTGGTCTCGGAGTGGAGGTATTCCCCGTCCTCAGTCCGGACGTAGAACCGGACGCTCGTGGTGTTCGCAAGGCCGTCCCGGTAGGTGAGCGTGAGCCGGGTGTTCTCGCTGTCGAGCGGGGTGGCGGTGAGGGCGTAGTCCACGGTCGTCCCCATCGCCGGGGTGGTGGCGGGCCAGATGTAGATCGGGATCTCGTCCTCTTTGGGGTAGATGGTGATCGAGGTGTCGATGCCCCGGGCGGGGTCGGTGATGTCGATCCGGTATTTGACGCTCTCGACCAGGGCGAAGACGATCCCGCCGTCCGTGCCGGTGGTACCGGTCAGCACCTCGTTCTGGACGTCCACTTTCCCCGGTACCCCGAAGAGGTCTTCGAGCCAGGCCCAAGGGCCGGTGGACTCGAGCGGGGTGGCGGTGACCGTGACGTTCCCGAACCGCTGCCCGGCGTAGTCGAGAACGACGAATCGGGCCTTGACGGTCGAGAGGGAGGCGACGCCGCCGCCGCCCCCGGACGAGCCGTTGACGGTGATGTAGCCCGCCTTGGTGGTGGAGTTCGACGTGCCGGAGCCGGAGGCGAATCCCACCAGGGTGACGTCGAAACTGGCGTCGGAGGCGTAGGTGTTGTAGGCGTGGCTGACGGTCTGCCCGAAGCCTTCGGCCCCGTCCCCGAACATCCATTTCCAGTTGGTGATGTTGGTCGCGGCTGGGGAGACCGAGGCGGTGAACTGGACCGTGAGGGGGCTGGTGCCGTTCGTGGGGGTGGCGGAAAAGTCCACGGTGAAGTCGCCTTCGGCCACGGTGCCGACGGCGATGTAGGCGGGTTTGACGGTCGTGTTGGACTCTCCCCACCGGGTAGTCGTCGTGAGGTGGACGTCGTAGGCGGTGTTGGTGTAGGAGTAGGTGTGGCTCGGGTTCTGCTGGGTCGAGGTGGCGCCGTCCCCGAACGACCAGTCCCGGGCAACGATGTTGCCCTCGCTCCACTGGGTGGTGTCGGTGAACTTGACGGTCAGGGGGCCGTCCCCGCCCGTGGGGGTGGCGGTGAAGGAGGGAGAGATGGGCTCGGCGTAGACCCGGATCTGGTCGAACATGAGGCGGGCGGGAGAGTCGGTAAAAGACTGGAGACGAACCTCAAACAGGATAGGCCCGCGGAGGTGGTCGCAGGGATACTGGACGTGAACCCACTGCCCCCGGTGGTCCTCGGGGAGCCATACCCGGGTATTGGTGATATCGACCCCGTTCACGTAGAACGACGCGGTACCGGCTCCGGGCGCATCGAATTTGTACCAGAAGTCCAGGTACTTTGCTTTGACCGGGCTGCTGGCGCTGGGGAGGGGGATGGTCCGGGTGAGTAGGCCGCTCTGGAACTTGTCGTAATACGGGTGGCCGATGCCGTTGGGAGAACCGAAGATGGGGTCGGTGACCTTATAGTCCGGGGAGACGGCCCACTGGTTCCGTTCCTTGGAGTCGGTAACGCGGTACGCCCAGTCGGCCAGGCTGTCGCAGGAGTCTTCCCAGTAGATCATGAGGTTCTGCGTCGGGTCGCCGCGAGCCGCCATCAGGCGGTACGGGGGGGGTGAAGAAACGTCCTTGGGAGGCCGGGGGGTCGGGATCGGGTCTGGCAACAGGATCGAGCCATCAGGGAGCCGAACCGTGCCGTCCGACAACGGGACAGAACCCTCGGGCAACTGGTCCGGCGGGGGGATGAGGGCCGCTGCAGGGACGATGAGGAGCAGCGCGAGGAGGAGGACGACCAGCCCCCGGTTCATCCCCATAGTTCGTCCTCCTCGGGCGCGAGGTCCCGGTACTGGTGCCGCCGGAAGAGGTAGATGAACGGCCAGATGAGGTACATGACGCCGAGGAGCCGGAGGACGAGGTAGAACCATTCGCCGTAGATCATGAACCCGGGCATGTACTGTTGCCCCCAACTCGAGAGTTCAAACGATCCGCCGAGCCAGACAAACTCGTCCACGATCGGGCCGAGCCCGATCAGGGAGATGACCAGCATGAGGGTCCCGCAGGCCGAGAGGATGAGGGCCTGGGTGAGCCCGGGGTCGTGGCGGCCCATTAGATCCCCCCGGTCCCGCGCTGGGCCCCGTTCATCAGGAGGAAGATGACGACGCAGAACGCCCCGACGAAGGGAACCGCCCCCCAGCACATCAGGAGGAACCCCATCGTCTCCTGCCGCTGCTCGGAGTACGGGAGGTCCTCCAAGGCCAGGATATCGTTGTCTGTTGAGATGAGCTCATCGATGACCGGGCCGAGGGCGATCAGGAAAAGCCCGACAATGACCAGGGTCAGAACCGCGTATGGGATGGCCGAGATTGTCACGATGCGGTCTCCTCCGAGGTATTTGTTGCATGTGCAAGTTTCTCGGTCGCCCAGACGATCCACATATACCGCGCTCCCCGGGGACGTCGGAACATATTGATTCCCCCGCGGGCAAATCTCGGGAATCCATAAGCCCGGAGCGGCCTTTTTTCCTGCGTGACCCGGGCGCGAGGTCCCCCGGCGCGGATGTCCCGGGCGGCGGCACGGGCCTCGCCCGGAGAGTCCCAGGCCGACGCGGCGAGGTAATGCCGTCCGTTATAGCGATTCTGGCGCCGGCTGCCATCGGGGCGGTAGAGGAGGTCGTCCGGGAGTCGGCTCAGTCTGACCGCCCCCCGCGGAGATAATTCCGGAGCGACCGGATCGAAACCCTGTAGTTGCCGACGCCGCCCGGCCTTCCTCCTCGGAGGATCCCCGCCCGGACGAGGGACCGGACCCGCTCGACGGGGAGGTCGAGGATGATTGCGGCTTCCCCGGCGGAGATATACTCCGGTTTTAGTATCATCTAATCCCCCTCTGCCAGGCCGCCCATACCGGCTGCTCTCCAGCCGGCTCGGCCGCGGGGGAAATCTCATCAGGGGGGATCGCCTCATGAGTCACGACCGAAATAACCCCGATAGTCTTTAAGCACTTTATAAACCCCGCGAAATAAGTAACGGTGCCCGCATAGTCCTTGTTACGAGTGAGGAACTCATCCGAAACGGTCTTGACCCAATCCGCGTCCATCGTGAGAGTCTTCTCACCACGGGTGACCACTATCGGGGGATCCGGGATAACGACCCGATACCGAAACGCCTGCCCTCGGGGGGGCCGAACCTCATATTCCTGTTGTGCCATTTTTTAAACTCCATTTACCTTTCATTTTCCAATTCGCGGCGCGCATGACGCGCGACGCGCGCTACTCTTAGAGTACTTCTAACTTGCTCTTCAGATGTCCAACCAACTCCAACCCAGAAACGATCCCCAGAAAGATACTCGGCTCCATCGCACCAGAGGCTAGGAGACGGTGCTGCTCCCGGAGGGCCCTGATGGTTTTCGGGGAGCGGGAGATGATACAGACGTTAGCCGACCGGGAGCCATCCGTAACTCTGAACCGCTCCCATTGGTCGAAATGGATTTTCCGGGCCTCGCAGAACCGAAGATGTGCCCGGAGTGCTTGCATGTTCCGCCATGGCCGTCCACAGTACTTGCATCGTCTCATGGACCGTACTCCAAAGGACTATAGGTTAGGCACGACTGCCTAGGCATAATTATAGGTGGGTATATGGCGATATATATTCTAGCTATGGAACTATAGGGAATTATACAGAACTATAGAGATCGTTTAAATCTGCCGATTTGGACGGCAGGCCGGAAAAATCTTGCATCTCTTTATATACTCGCCCCCGGCCCGGGGGCGAGGATTGCCTCTTCTGGGGGGAGACGGAAATGTGGTTGAGGGCCGTGGGCGGCCCGGGGACGGGGGGCTCGTGGGGGAGAGCGGGCCGGGCCGGGACCCGGTGAGGGGCAGGGGGCGGCCCGCTGGTGGTGGAGCTGTGGCCGTGGAGGTGAAAAGAGATGGAGGATGGGATCGCCAGCAAGGAAGAAAGCAGGCATTTTTGGTGGCGCCAACAAAAAGGTCAGAAGAAGAGGAGAAGGGTCACCCACAGAACACCGGTCATGACGAGGGCGCTCGCCCCAAGGACGAGGGTGTTCGGGGGAGGGGAGGGGGCCGATGCGGTGGTGTGGACGACGTCCTCCGGAACGATGCGTTTGACGAGCGAGCCGAACCAGAGCGCCACGACCGCGAGGATGAGAACAAGCACGATCCGCCCGATGTGATAGGTGACCGCCACGCTGCCAGTGAGAGGGACGCTGGACGCGAGGAGGCTCGCGACCACCACGGGGGTGGTCAGGAACACTACCGCCCCCGCCTTGTTCCCGGCACTCCAGAGGTTGACGGAAACCCAATAATATGCGAGGAGAAGGCCGAGAGTCCCGATGAGGGCGGCGATCCAGACGAGGTTCAGGAGCACCTCGGCCGAGGGGATCGCGATGACCACCGCGAGAGCCACGACGGGGACGGCCACGAGGATGAGGGTTGAGGCTATTGCGATGTTTTTAGGAGAGATCTGTACCATGCGGGAAGTGGCAAGGCAAAGTATAATAGGTTTTCGGAGAGGGGCGGGGGAGCCGGAAACCGAGGACGGGGAGAGGCAGGGGGCGGCCGCGTGGTGGGGGCCGGCCGTGTGCGAGGATGAAGGGGAGGGTGAGGGGCCGATGTGTAGGGTGAAGAAGAGGGGTGTGGTCTCCAGGATAGGGAACAGTTCGGGGAGGCGTTGCTACCCCTCGTTTCAGCTATCGCCTCCTATTATTTTTGAGGCGTGGGCCCTGGGACCAGAACGTATCCCTGATGGCTTCATTCAACTTTTCAAATTCTCTCTCGGTGATTGTCTTAGGAACGTTAGAATCAGGATCTCTTGCTGGTCGCCGTCTGCCCCCGCTGGTAGACTCGGTGATTGTCTTAGGAACATTAGTATCAGGATCGCTAGAATCGTTCTTCTTAGCCGAGGATTTCCCACCAGATTTAGGTAATACTCGAGCATACTGTTCTCGGGTTAACCCTATTTTTTCCAACTGTGCGTCGGTGAATTTCCCTTTATCGTACATGCCATGGTGATTACTGCACATGGGGACAACCTGGGTACCCCCCCTTGACCTTGCTTTTATGTGGGCCTGCTGTAGAGTACCTACTGATTTTTCAGTCTTTCCACAGATGATACAAGCGTTGTTATACCGTTTCTTAATTGCGTCCCACTCAATTTTTGAAATCTTTGCCATATTTCGAATATTGGTAACCAACATTTTATATATGCCTTCTTCCTCATTAGACGGCGTCACGAAGACTTTGAGATGGGGCTTTTTGTACTCCACTTTTGATGTGATAAGTTGAGTACTGAACGCAGCCAGATAATCCATTTTCTCAGTGAAATATCTTCGTAATATTGTTAGATGTGCTTGAACTGATCCTAGTACTCCACTTTTATGATATGGTTCCAAAACTTTTCTCTTGCGCGCGCGTGCGCGCGTATATGATAGTCTTGGTCGGAAAAAGTGGAAAAGTGGAGTACTGATCTTAGAATATCTATGAATAAACCATAAATCCCAAAAATAACCCTTTTAATAATTATCCCACCTTTCGCAGGAGCTCACCCCCTTCCCCTAATTATCAAACCGCAAGATCCTTGTACTTTCAGGAAAAAC
>ENA-UOOI01003242-UOOI01003242.1-fermentation-metagenome-genome-assembly--contig:-NODE-3242-length-12576-cov-7.911828_pt1 | contig 12576 bp, 8 predicted proteins | sample MGYA00245779_ERZ724027 | MGnify/ENA primary metagenome ERZ724027 (study PRJEB28704, sample SAMN03018318) | fermentation metagenome | biome: anthropogenic terrestrial biome; feature: soil; material... | reverse complement strand
TTGATAATCTGGCAAAATTCAAACTTTAAAAGAGTTTTGAATTAGATCAAATAGTTCATTTGTCTCTAACTCTTCTATCATTTCCTTTGCCTCGTCATTACTTATCGTTCTTAATGGAAGACGACATGGGCCACAATCCATATTTGCAATCTTCATAAGATATTTTCCAGCAACAATACCTCCTCCATGTCTGCTTATGATGTTCATTAACCTTACAGACTTTGCCTGAAGTTGTCTTGCCAAATCTACATTATTGTTATTGAATGCATCTATCATTTCATAATACAACTCAGGGATCAAGTTGTAGGTTGTTCCAATACCGCCTTCAATACCGAGAGTTAATCCAAACAGTAATGTTTCATCAGATCCATGTAGAATATCAAATCGCATATTATCGAAGAGTATGCATTGCTGCATATCCATGAAATTGCTATTGGTATATTTAATCCCGACAAGATTGGGTATTTCATTTTTGGCCTCTCTTAGTAGATCAATCATATTGAAATTAATGCCTGTTCGTACTGGAATATGATAATAATAAAATGGAATGCCTGGAACTACATCTGCGATTATTTTTATATATGATACAAGATCTTTGACCGTTTTGGGTTGGAGAAACGTAGGTCCCATAACTGATAATGCATCCACTCCCATATTTTCAGCATACTTTGCCAAAACCTGTGAGTCCTTGTATGAGTTTGCACCGACATGAACAATAAGTTTAAACGTTTCCGAACGTTCTTTTGCCCATATATCCATAATTGATTTTCTTTCCTCCACACTTAGCAGCATTCCTTCTCCTGAAGAACCGAGAATAAAAGCTCCCTTTAGCTTCTTTTTCTTTAATTTATCCGCGTAAGCTGGTATTATATCCTTGTTAATTTCTCCATCTTGTTTAAAGGCTGTAAAAACAGGTGCAATTAAACCTCTTATTTTTGTAAATTGTATCATGAAATTATATTTTATGTGATTTGTTACCTTCTGATAATTTTTCTAATAAATGCTTTAAATACTTGTGATAGATTTCACGAGGTTGAATATTCCTTTCTTTGCATATAGATGCCGCCAACCCAACTACTTCTCCCATCATAGATATTGTTCTCATCACCCTTACTGTTCCCAACGCTATGTGAGTGACACTGATATTTCGGCCTGCCATAAATAGGTTAGTAATGTTCCGGGAGTAAAGGCAGCGATAAGGTACAGCATATGGCGATATCTGATGTTGCACAGCTTTTGACAAAAATGGTTCTTCATCAAAATTATCAAAGTAGATAGGATAATGTAAATCTATACTCCAGGTAGTGGTAAACGAAGCATCAGGATAATAGATTTGGTTGATGATATCTGTTTCGGTTAAGATCACATCCCCTAATAACCTTCTCGATTCCCTTTTACCTGCGATATATGCAATCCAGTTCAACGAATAATGTTTATATCTTTCACTCCTTTTGCTGTTGTTTTTAATAAACGACCAGTTACCGAAAATTACCCTCAGTGCGTAATCCCTGATGTTTTCTACATCCAGAGCCTGGTCTTTAAAGAAGCCAGTTTCCCAGTTCCAATCCCCTTTGATTTTATGTTTACATGTTTTTTCGTTAAATTGTACAGCCCAGGGGCAGTCTGGAAAAGAAGTCTCTTGTTCTTGTGCAGTAGCATACCACTGGCAAGAAGTACCCATAACCAAATTATCCGCTTCATCAGGAGCAGACGACTCATCTGTCATCTCTTTACTTTCTCTACCAACCCTGTAATCTGCTCCTGCCAGAAACCCCAGGTTAGCATCACCGGAACAATCAGCAAAGTAAGTGCCTTTAAAGATATATTCTTCGTCGTATCGACAATTTACTCCTCTGACAGCGGTAATACGATCACCATCTTTTGTTACGGCAACCACGTGAGTCTGCAAAAACAAGGAAACATTTTTTTCAGCTTTCAGAGTCTGCAACTTTAAAGCATCTTCATAGTTTGATGCAGGTCCACCATTGTGAATCTTTTTTTCCGGATACTTTTCTATGATTTCAAAGATTCTTTTGCTTCTTTCTGATGTCGGATCCTTCTTAGCTTCCCATAACGTCCAATGCCCTATGGGTCCAAATTCATCAACCAACCTCCCTAATTCAGAATAGGGCTCTTGGTAAATGAGTCCCGACAGTCCGACGCGCACTTCTGAACTATTATTGCCACCCAGTATCTCTCTGTCATGTATCAACGCAACTTTACAACCGTTTCTTGCAGCTGAAATAGCAGTTGAAATTCCTGCGATACCTCCTCCTACAACAACGAGATCGAAATTGCCATATTCTTTAATTGGAGACAAGTTGAATTTTTTGCGAAATAATCTCAAAGATGAGTAGTCGTTTGGAGGCACAAATGCGGGTTCATCTGTGATAAAAATAGCATCACATCTACCATTAAACCCTGTCAGATCATGAAGGGCGATTTCGATATTGCCGCCCTCCAATTGTATCTCACCTCCATCCTGCCAATGCCAAGCTGCATCCTCAGTACCAAAAGTTGTAGCTAACGCCTTTTGGTTTATAAGCACCTGAAATTTTCCCGGAAAGTAATTATTATTCCAACTAGCAACCCAGTTTCTGGTTCGGACCCAAACTTTATACATGCCCGAAGATTTGATGGTAATAATGGTTTTCGCATCTCTTACAGGTATTCCTAAACCATGAGCCATCAGATAGGACGAACCCATAGACACAATACTCTGTTGATCTACTACCCAACCACCAATATCCTCAAAATGCTCCGCTTCTATAAAAATACTCTCCATTTTTTATTTGATAAATCTGATTAATAGCATGTCACAGGAATCTTGTAGATTCATTTGGCATATTATTTATTAATTATAATCTACATTTGGTCATCATCAACCAAGATCCTCTGCTGCTGATGTAAAAAAACTATTTTTTCGAAACTTAAGTTATATCGTCAAAACGAAGTGAACGGCAATTCTATTTTTCAACAGGACAAAAAATGCTGTATTGTTATCATTCACTTCTTGATTCCGTTAATTTCTTCCCATGGAAATTCTAACCTAACAATATCAGGCAAATCACTAACTGATTTTACATAAGTAATAGTGTTAAAAAATGTTTTACCGTTCTTTTTAGTAAAAAAAACTTCAGCATAATATGCATCTCCTGGACGCTGATCCAAAGTGACATAAGTTTCCAGATGCAAGGTTTTAGGATCAATCTTATATAAATTAAGACTGTATGGATTTGTATAATCTCTTCCCAACAAATACATTGCCCCATCTTTTAGAAAAAGTCTCGGTCTACCAATTATACTTTGAACACAATTGTAATTTTCAGTTAAATTGACTTGCTTTACTAGTTTAAAATTATTGTCCGTGTGAAATATCCATTGTTGGCCATCATATCCTCGTGTTGTTACAATAAAACCATCACCATATTTAATGAAAGAACTTTCATTTATATCTATTTCTCCAAACTCAAAGCTTAAGTTGCGAACGAACTCCCAGGATTTTCCATTATCATTTGACTTGATTACATGAACTTCTCCATATTTCCACCCTTCTTTCCCTATTTTTCCCACCAGTTCAGGAAAAGTCATCACCAACATATAAACTTGTGATCCAACAATTATGTCTTCAAAAACATATCCGTATTCAATCCCGTTTACCGGCCCCATCTTTTTCATCACCTCAAAGCTCTCGCCATTATCCTGTGATCGAGAATAATAAATCCCTATTCGGTGATTGTTTCTATAGTTAGGTGTAGGTACTATTTTCTGCATGTCAACGTAATTAACAATATCACCATTTGGGAACTTCACCCATTCTCCCATTTGAAAAATTAATCCATCAATATCGCCAATTATTTTTGTTTCAAGTTCCTTTTCCTTTATTACATCATACTTCATAATTTCTAGCTTAGCACCTGGGTCTCCACCGTGTGCCTCACCGCGCTTATATGAAATCAATACCGTGGAAGGGTTGATTTGCAATACGGATGGGAAAGCAAGATAAGACCATCGGTCCAAATCTTCTGATGCTTTCAGTACTTTTTCATATTTTGTTCTGTATTTCAACTGAATGCACTCTTTATCTTTTTCACTTAAATTCTCCATCGCTGTAAGCGTATTAGGAAGAATAATGAGGATAATCGACATTACTATATTGTTTATGATTATCTTAATCATCGTATGATGACTATGAACACAACACTTTTTTTTCATTTCCTTGAATATTTATTAATTTTTATTGGCTATAATCCTAAGATAATTATATTTACTACTTTTTCTTTATTAATAAGTTGTAAAGGTACGACATAGCAATCTCATTAAAAAGAATTACTAATTCCGTGAAATAAGAAATTATATCGAACTTTAGTAAAACTGTTATTTAAACCCGGGATCTATTAAGAGATTTGGATTCTCATTAGTAGCCCTTAAAGGGATAGGATAAAAATAGCGATCTTTTGTAACATTTCCGCCATAGTTATAGGGCGTGAGAAAAGCATTCATAACGTCAAGTGCTCTATCAGTCCTTACCAAATCAAACCAGCGAATATTCTCTCCAATAAACTCCCAACGTCTTTCATTTTCTATCCACAAACGAAAATCATCCTGAGATTGAATTTCAGCTGAGGTTTTAGGTGCTAAACCAGCACGTAGACGAAAATTGTTCACTATGTTAAAAGATTCCCCATCCGCTACAAATCCAAGTTCATTTAGACATTCAGCGTAAAGCAACAAAACTTCGTCAAATCGGTAGTCAATATAATCGATATCCCAATCGTGTGCTGTTGAAACAGGTCCATCTTGATATTTTCTGCAGTAAGGTTCATTATCAATAAGATTTCCATTTGTATGTTTCCATACTTGTTGTATGGATATGGGCAAACGGAAATCATTTGATTCAAAACTATTAACTAAATCTTCTGATATATGAAGACAAGCTGCATTACCTCCAAATATTATACCTAACTCTCCTGATTTGGCTATGTCTCTGGGTGCATTTCGTGAAGGAAAAGGATTTCCCTGATTTCCAACTCCAGATAAACAAGTAAATGATGCTACAGACTGCTTACCTGACTCATTTGCGTATAAAAAAATGTCTTCAAAGTTAGGAAAAAACTCAAATTGATTCGAATCAATAACCCTTTTTAACCAGTCTTTTGCTTCGTTCCATTTATTGTTTTTAAGTGGATATCCACTCTCAAATACGAGTACTTTTCCCATATAAGCAATTGCCACATATTTGTTAAAACGACCTGAAATGGTAGAAGAAGGTAATAAATCAGAAGCTTTTGTCAAATCTTCTTTTATAAAGTTATAAACCTCTTGCATGGTTGATCTTTCTACAGTATAACTTTCAGATAAAGTTAATGTTTTATCTATGATTGGAACTCCTGCATATATGCGAACAAGATCAAAATATACCATTGCTCTTATTAAGCGAGCTTCGCCTTCAACTTGATCGCGATTCATTTCAAAATCCACTTTCTCTAAATTTTCTAAAACAGTATTACATCTATTTATTGCATTATAACTAGCAGCCCACATATCATTTAGTAAGGGAAGAGCACTTGTTTCTTCAAATCGGGAGGTCTGTCCATCGTCATAATCTTGCAATTGGAATGTGTTGTCAGATCTTGATTCTGTTAACCTGAAATAAATGTTATCCCGCAGTTTATATTGCCGAAGTATGTAATAACAACCTGCAATAGCTTGATTAAATTGATCTTCGTCGCTAAAAAATGTTGCAGAACTTTTTTCTGATATTGGATATTGATTCAGTGAATCACAACCAATAAAAAAAGTTGTAGATAAAGTGGTTATTAGAAGTATTGTAATCGTAATTTTCTTCATGATTTTTATATTTTAAAAAGTACACGAAATCCCTATTGTATAATTCTGAGAGATAGGATAAGTAGTTGCAGAGTCGTTGTTAGGTACTATAGCAGAGTTGGATTGATTTGCTGTAGTTGGGGCATGATTGTAATGATCATACATATATACATTATCTACGCTTAATTTAAAATTCAAGGAACTAATGATATTTTGGTTTTTCAAAAAACTCTGTGGTACTGTGTAACCAAGTGAGATATTACGTAATGCAAAATAAGTTTGATCAAACAACCAGAATGAAGATGGGGTGGTCATGTTTGCAGATACAACAGCACGTGGGACCTTACCGTTACCTGGATCCTCTTCTGATTTCCAACGATCTAACCAAAACTTCCAAACATTACCTCTGGATTGTCCATCTTGACGACCAAAGCTTCGAAGAATTTTACCTCCAACCTGACCATCGACAGAGAAACTCAAATTAAAATCCTTATATGTAAAAGTATTTGTCATACCGTAAGTAAAATCAGGATACGCATTACCTTGAATAAACTTATCATCATTATCTATGACGCCATCCTTGTTATAGTCAATGTATTTTGTATCTCCTACTTTTTGAGTTTTATAATGCGGATTGGAATCAAAATCTTCCTGATTCATGAAAACACCATCAGTGCCAAACATATAGTAACTTCCTATCGGCTGACCAACTTCAGTAATAGTAACCATATATCCATCTGCATACCCATAAATTGGGGCATTATCATCACCTAACTTTAATACTTTGTTTAAATAATTAGAAATATTGGCATTCGTTGTCCAAGAGAAATTCTTCCTGTAAATGTTTGTTGTAGTGAGTTCAAATTCGAACCCTTGGTTCTCCACTTCACCCAGATTCTTCATTGCGCTACTGAAACCCGTAACTTGAGGTATATTCAAGTTAAGTAGAAGATCTTTTGTTCTCGCATTGAAGTAATCAACATTAAACTGAATTCTGTTCTTTAGGAATCCCATTTCGAGACCTACATCCAGAGTATGGGTTTTCTCCCATCCTAAATGTGAATTCTCATACCCACCAATAGAATAACCAGGAACTACATCATTACCCCAAACATAGTTGTTGGAAGCGAGTGTAGAGTAAGGAGCATAATTACCAATATTGTTATTTCCGGCAACTCCGTAACTTCCTTTTAACTTTAAATTGCTCAGCCACGTTAAATCTTTCATGAATTCCTCTTCAGATATACGCCATCCTAATGAAACTGCTGGAAAATAACCCCATTTGCTATCTTTACCAAAACGGGATGAACCATCTCTACGAAGAGAAATATAGCCTAAATAACGATTTTTATAAGCAACATTCAATCGAGTAAAAAATGACATCATTGTCCATTTATTCATACTGCTACTGGCTCCAGTCATATCGGTACCGGCGTTCAAAGTTTTTACCTGGTCGTCAGCAAAACCTGATCTGGCTGCATAAATTGAATAGAATGAATTCTCTTGATAGGAAAATCCCCCAATAGCCCCAAATTCAATATCTTTAAATAACTTCTCATAACTTAACACGTGCTCTGTCAGATAGTTGGTATTTTCTGTTGACTCTGCAAATCCTGAAGAACCTTTACCTCTAGTTAAATTAGCCATTATGTATTGCTGGGTAGTACTATTATTGAGATAGGCTCCAAAGGATGAACGCAATTTAAATTCTGAAGTAAATTTAACATCGGCATAAACGTTGGCTCTTATTTTTCTGGTTTTGTGAAATCGTGTTTCATCCCGTAACTGAGCTAACGGATTGATGATAAAAGAGCCAGCATATGGATAATATCCACCATTTTCCGTATTTTGTTCAAGTCCAATAACAGGAGGAGTTAGTTGAATACGACTAACTCCTGCAGCATTGGAGGAGGTTTGAGGGTCATTTTGTTCTTCTTGGGAAGCATTTAAATTCACTCCTATGCTTAAAAAGTCTTTTATTGAGCCTTCAACATTAGATGTAAATGAGAGTCTGTTAAAATCGGTATATAAAACCACTCCCGGTTGATCTAGCCAGTTGGATGAAATATAGTACTTGACATCATCTGTCGCTCCGGAAACCGATAACTGATACTTTTGCATAAGAGCGTTCCTTGTAGTTATGTCATACCAATCGTGATCGGGCAAAGAAGTAGGATCTGTCAACCATAATGGATCAATTTGATAGGCTGCTGCTCTTTTAGAGTTGTCATTATTTCGGTCACCCCCATTTAATTCATAGGTATTATTTCGCTCCTCTATGGCAAATTCAATCCATTCATCTCTATTCAATACGTTTATCTTACTCCATGGACGTTGTACAATCAAATCTGTATTTAACTGGACAACCGGCTTTCCTTTTGCACCTCTTTTAGTTGTAATTAATATAACTCCTTGTGAACCACGTGAACCATAAATCGCAGTCGATGCCGCATCTTTTAAAACTTCTATTGATTCAATATCACCTGTAGTCACACTACGTAGATTATCAACGGGAAAACCATCAATTACATATAATGGATTGTTTGAAAAATTAATAGATGAAATTCCACGAACTTTAATATCCATTCCTCTGCCTGGCATACCATCCATTTGCATAACACGTACTCCGGCAACTTTTCCAATTAACGCTTCATCAGCTGAACCTGTTCCGCGACTGATTAAGTCCTCTCCTTTAATTGTTGAAATTGCATTTGTAACGTTAGATCTCTTTTGTGACCCGTAACCAATTGCAACAACTTCGTCCAAATAAGTGACATCTTCTTTTAGAATCACATTTATAACATTTTGCGTAATTGGGACCTCAATGGATTGATACCCGATGTACGAAAAAACCAATATTTCCCCTGGTTGTGCGTTTATGATGTAATTTCCTTGAACATCACTTACAGTTCCAATCGTTTTTCCCTTTACAACAATATTTACGCCAATTAATGGCTCTGCGTTCTCGTCAGTTGTTAAACCCTTAATTGTATTATTTTGCGAAAATAAAATTAACGGTAATAGACAACTAAAAACAATAAAAAACATTCTTTTAATCATCGTTCAAATTTTTAGGATTAATTGTAAATTAAGTATGCACATATAATGATATTAGTAATTTATAACCAGTAACGATCTGTTTGAGGTATTAGAGACTATATCGCTGTTTCTATTTTATTGAATTATTATATTTTGTAATTTGCATGTGGTGGATTAGGGAATCAATTGTCATACTTTTCCTCCATTGTTTCTTTTTATTATTAGTAAGTTGTCAATGAAACTTAAAAGTATCCCGAGTGTAATACCTCCTACGAGTGAGAAAGTGGTAACCCACAACGATGAAATACCAAACAATTCAAAGAAGGCAATAAGAATTGCAATTGCTAAAGAAAACACTCCGGCTAAAACAGAAGATCTGTCAGTAGCATAAGGCACAAACAAGGCCATAAAGAACAAGACAAACAGAGGAGCAACTACCAGATTAACCACTTTTTGAATTATATCGAATAGGTTCCCCGTAATATACGGTAGAAAAAATGTGGATAGAGCTACCAAAATACCGAGTATAAATGAGATTTTTTTGATTAATTTTAAATCATTTTTATCATCAGATGGCGCTTGTCTTCCTTTTTTCTTTCTTTTCTTAAGGATATCTTCCAAAATTACTGTAGAACTTGAGTTCAAACCAGAAGATAAACTTGACATAGCAGAAGCTAATAAGGCTGCTGTAATTAATCCCGTCAATCCTGGTGGAAGCCCAACCCTTATGTATAATGGAAATAGCGAATCCGCATGATCGTATATGGTTCCAACATTTTCTATTATTTCAGGATTATAAAAGAAAAAAGCCATTACACATATCCCTGCTATAGCCAGCAGTATTTTAATAAGTCCACCACCCCAAAGCGATATATTGTATGAGGATGAGGCATCTTTTGAACTTTTTGTGGATAAATACCTTTGTATTGCCATTTGATCAGAACCTGCTGTACACACCTGTATGACTAATATCAATATAATAATATTTCCCACTGTCATCCTTTTAGTAGGGTGAATCCCCCAATCAAAGGATCCCCAGTGAGCATATACTGAAGGATTAAAAAGAGATTGATCTGGACTTAGCTGGCTTATTACAAAAACAATTGTCATAATAAGTCCAAAAAACATGATAAAGGATTGAGCAACATCGGTTCTGACTACAGCCTTAATTCCACCCATGGTAGTATAAATAACCGTCAATATTGACAAGGCAATGCTTATATAGGGAACGAGTGAACGGTCAATATTTAATATGGGGACCATTGCAATATCAACAGTTGCATATATAATAGTTGTCATCCACAAAAAACGCAAGCACAGGAAGAAAAATACGGCAAGTTTTCTTGTATTAGTTCCCAGTTGAATTTCTAAAATTTCATATGCACTTTTTACGTTCATTTGCATAAACTTGGGAATTAAGAATTTTCCAACAATCCAGTTTGCAAGAGGCAATGCGAGGATACCCGCTAAAAAAACTGGCCCATACTTAATCATTTCACCCGGATATGACAGATAGCTTAATGTACTGAAGAGGGTGGCAAACAATGAAATGCCGATCATAAAAGGGTTCATTGTTTTGCCTCCAAGAATATAATCTTCAGCGGTTTTGTTATTTCGTGAAGATAAATATCCAATTAATAACATAAGTAAAAGATATGCTATTACAATAATCCAGTCTATGATTGAAAAATTCATATTTGTTATTTATTTTTATGGTCTGATGTTTTTAATAAAGCATAGGATATGGCGGACAAAACATCCTTTTTGTTCCTGTCAAATTCTGCTCCATTCTTACATGAATATAATTTCAGAAATTCCTTTTTAATGAAGTTGAAATCTTCCTGATCCGCAAAATTCCCCAAGGCAACATAAGCCTCGTATTGATTAATCGATTCATTCCCTTTTGCCAGAATTTTCAATTTTTGTTTGATCAGATCCGTATAACGACTTTTTCGTTCTTTTTCGGGGCATGTACTTAGTGCTCCACTTAACAGATAAGTCGAAAAAGGATATTCTGCAAGTTGATTTATTGCTTTCTCAGCAACATTTCGCCATGGCTTACCCTCCATTTTACCTAAAAATTTCAACCCGTATGCCATTATTCTTCTGTAATCTGAATTATCGGATTGAAGTGTTTTGAATAATGCTGAATAGTCTATACATGAGACTGGAGAATCTGGATAAATGGAGGACCAGTTCAGGTAAGCATTACAGATGTTGTTTTTTGCAGAATCATAAAGTGCCGGCCGAGGGATGTTTTTCAAGGATACCGACAACTTTGCAAGACTTTCAATTGCATGTATGATATCAGGGCTATTTGGGTTTGTATAGACTTGAAAGATTTTCTCAATATATCTGTTTTTTTTATCGGTATTCTTTTCGTTCTTTACCCTGCATCTCCAACATCCGATTCTTTTTTGAGGAATATTTTCATAATTGCACTCCAATTCTTCCAATATCACGTCTATGTCTTCATTAAATCCTAAATCTATCAAAAACTCGATCGCATGAATCTTATTCCAAAAAATGGTATCATTAACCGTTTCGTATAGATAATTTAGTGCAATCTCTTCTACACACAATTGATTTCCATTAATTGCATATGAATTAGTTAGTATAAAGGATAATAATAAAAGGGATAAAAATCGATTCACAGGTTTAACTCTTTTTGGGAGATTTCAGGGGTTTAACTAATCTACAAAACTTGTCTTCTCTCTTTAATATACATATGATAAGGCAATAGATGCCTTTTAATTACATTTTCATACCGGTCACTATCTCGACTCTCAATTGCCTTAATGATATCAAAATGAGTGGCCTTTAGATTATTACTATTCATCTTTTGATTAAAAATTGCAAACTCTGAACTATCATAAAGTCTGAAACGCATCGATATAATGATCTGCATTAAATCGATCAACGTCTGATTGTTCACAATTTTATAAATAACAGTGTGAAATTTAATCTCATCTTCTGTCGATAACCGAACATCCTTGTTTTCAATCATATGCAACGGAAGCACCTCATAGAGATCCCTGATGTCTTGCTCCTGTAAATTTTCAAACAAAGAGGGTATTATACCGATCTCTAAAATATATCTTAAGTCAAGCAGATCCAGATATCTCTCTTTGCTCAATAGCTTTGGATCAATAATCCGACTAAAGTTTTTTTTCATATCGGGTTCTTGTAAAAAAATCCCCTTCCTTTTTCGGCTGTTGATTATTCCAAATGAGTGCAACCTGCTGAGGGCTTCTCTAACAACATTTCTACTTACATTCAATTGCTCTGACAGTTGACTTTCATCAAACATGAATTCATCACCCGGCTTTAAATGACTCTCTTTTATATAATTGAGTATTGCCTCTTCTGTCAGGTCAACCAGAGTGGTAGTCCCTTTTTTGATTTCGAGTTTTCCTGTTATATTTTCCATTATATAGTATAAATATTATATGTCCTACATAATAACATTTGCAAATGTATTAATAATTCAATTCATTGATATCTAAATTGTGTTAATAAAGTAAAAAAGTATCGATTTTAGTAAAAAATATGACGTTTTTTATTCTTCCTCCAATGAATGGACAATATCAGAAATTTGAATAAAAACCTATGGAAATGTTTATGACGCCACAACAGTTTACAGAGATAACAATTATCTAAGAGAATGTAAATTAATAATCCAGAATACAGGGATAGAACAGAAAACGA
>ENA-UOOI01003240-UOOI01003240.1-fermentation-metagenome-genome-assembly--contig:-NODE-3240-length-12585-cov-12.150040_pt1 | contig 12585 bp, 4 predicted proteins | sample MGYA00245779_ERZ724027 | MGnify/ENA primary metagenome ERZ724027 (study PRJEB28704, sample SAMN03018318) | fermentation metagenome | biome: anthropogenic terrestrial biome; feature: soil; material... | reverse complement strand
TTATCCTTGATTTCTTCCCAAAACTCATCCGATATTGTCCATGACTGATAAGATTTCTTCTCTTTCATTCTTCTCTCACCAGTCCCTATTTTACACCTTGTTTTAATTTATGGATATGCTCTTAATGTCTTCGAGGCGGGTGCTTCACGAAAAATGCAATAATTTCTTATTGAAAAACCTTTTCCGCTCGAAAACGGGGAGGGCAGTTTTGTTTATATCGCTACTCAAAATGAAAAAGTCAGTAAACCGGTTTGAGTTCTCGGTTGCCGGCTTTTTGCCGTATCCGTTTGTCGGGATAACTTTTGGAACCGGCAGAACCGAGGGGATCAGGAATCCCTGATAACCTCCGGGCAAACCTGCAAATAGGTGTCAAGCCCTAAACTGCGAAAAAATGATCTGGCTATCTGGTACAGGAAGTAAGACATGACAAATAGACCTGCAAAGCGGTGTGCTTTTACAGATCTGAGGTTCCGCAGCACTGCGGTGCTGCGAGGGCAGACATCATCAGACCATGCCGCTTCTCGGCATGGCTGCTGCCGTCAGCCGTGTATGAATGCTCTTGTTATGCTACCGTGTCGGTTTGAACATCAATAGCGTTCAGATACTCTTTCACCCTGGCATAGTAAATACGCAGGAATTTTGCCGTTCCCGCGACAGTATAGACATAAAAGTGTTTCCCTTCGGCCCGCTTTCTGTCCATGAACTGGTAGATCGGGTTCTCTGGATCAGCGTGCTGGAGAATGACGCTGCAAATCGTAAACAGCACTCTGCGAAGATGCGGTGAACCTCGTTTTGAGACGTGTCTTGATTTGGAGTCGAAAGTGCCGGACTGGTAAGGTGGTGCATCCACTCCGGCAAAGGCGACCAAAGCACCTTTGCTCGTAAAACGCCGCACATCTCCAATCTCAGCCATGAGCTGCGGCCCCGTGATTTTTCCAGCGCCCTGCATCGACATGACAATCTCAAACTCAGGAAGCAGCGAGGCCAGCCTGTACATTTCACCCCGAAGAATTTGAAGCGTGTCGTATACCGCATTCAGGCTGTCAACCGCTTGTGTGATCAGCAACTTCGTGCTATCATTTTTTGCAAGCGTGGCAACCGAGTTCCGGGCAATCTCATGAATCCGTTCGGCATCCGAAAGGCTGAAATGGTAACCGGTTCTTTTGCACCATTTTTGGAAGGTGTCTGCAAAAGAATGTAGGGATAAGGCTGCCACGCAGTCTTTGTGCCAAAAACGTCTGACAAAATCCACCCACTTGATATGACCTGAGGCGGTGCGAGTTTCAATACCGAAAAGCTTATTCACGCCAGGAAATGTCTGGTCAAGCAAAGAGATAAGCCCGTTTCGTAGTGCAACGCTGGAGTTCAGCGTGCGTTCATACAGGCGGCTCTGAATCTTAAGCAGTTGCCGGTTCTCGTCCTCCACGGAATAATCCCGCAGTTCCTGCCAAAACGTCAGGGCGTAATTTGCAATTTTGAGAGAATCGGCTCTGTCTGTTTTCACTTTACGGATTGAGTTGTCGCTGAAGTCGTGGATCAGCATGGCGTTCACGACGCTGACGAAAAAGCCCGCATTCTTCAGCGCCAGAGCGATAGGCCTCCAGTACATGCCGGTATGCTCCATCACAACACGGATTTCACCATCTACCGAGCGAAGCGTGTCAATGAGCTTGTCCAGCCCTTCTATCGTATGGATAACGGTAAAAGGTGTCATTACGATTTCTCCGCCCGGCCTGCGGACAGCGACCGTGCTTTTTCCCTTGGACACATCAATGCCAACCGCTGTTATGGTGTTCGTTTTCATGAGCAGTCCTCCAATTAAAAGATTCCTAATCGGTGACCGCGGCAACTCATTACCGATTCAGCTTGCTTAGTTACACGAATGTACGGAAAATCTCCGATGCTTCAACCTGCGTAAATCGAACGCTGCAATGAGGGGGCGGTTTACAGTTTGCCAGTACGAGCGTGGAAGCTCAAGCAATGCTCCGTAAGACCGATTACCCTTCATTGTAGCTTAGGCATGAGCCGCTGTGCAGTATGGATTTCCACGCTGTTTCAGGGTCAAACTCATTGTAGCAAGCAATGCCTTGTGGTACCCACAACGCTTAAAGGCCGGTTTCCGTATAAGCGGAAACCAGCCTTTTGCTTGTTGGTGGCAGTGCCCCCAAATCCCCTTTGATCGCACAATAAATTGTGCGGCTGCGCATCCTCGGATGCTTTCAAATTATAGAGCGACGGGAGTGCTGGAGAATTTGTCAATGAATAGAATTACGATGAGAAATTCTATTGCTACAGCTGAAAGAAACATTGCTCCTGTGCTTGACTTTTATAGTTAGTCTCCTGATAAAAGCATAAAATACACCCTGCATGGAGTACTCAGATTTGGTGACCATGATTTAATTCCTTGTACGTAGTTGAGAGTCCTCTCTTATTTTCAGCATTCTCATCAAATATTCCCCAATTTAGGTGTGCAACAACACAAAATAACAGGACAAAAGAGCCGCCTGTAAACCATATTTCACACATAGATTTTCCAAGCGGAAGGCGTGTTAATTCCCGACGTAATATGCTATAATTAAACAAAGTGTGCAAGTTCGGGAGATGAAAAGATGGTAAAGTTGGATGATATCTGTGAAGGTAGCGTTGTGCGTGGAATTGCAGGTGATGCGCCGGTTTCAATCGTCGCTGTTAAGTATTACGGTGATGTGGCCGCAGAGGTAACATACAAAGACCTTGCCGGGCAGGTTGCCAGCAAACTAATTTATCGCGAAGACGCTGAAAAGTTCGAACTTTCCGAGAAAAGTCTCCCGTGGCGATTCGACGGCGACGGCGAAACCATGCGCCTTGTTTCAGAAGCGTACCGAATTCATCTGGCACATCTTTTTGACCCGTATCTTGCCGTACATACATCCGCAGTAGAGCCGCTGCCACACCAGATTTCAGCCGTTTACAAAGAGATGTTGCCGCGCATTCCACTGCGTTATGTTTTGGCAGATGACCCTGGTGCCGGAAAAACCATTATGACCGGTCTGTATATCAAAGAATTGATTGCCCGTGGCGACCTGCACCGCTGCATGATCGTTTGTCCCGGAAATCTTGCGGAGCAGTGGCAAGATGAGCTTTATAGCAAGTTCAACTTGCGTTTCGATATTTTGACGAACGATAAAATAGAGAGCGCAGTTACCGGAAACGTATTCAAAGAAACGAATTGGTGTATCGCCCGATTGGACAAACTTGCTCGAAATGAAGACCTTCAGGAAAAAATGAAGGCCGTTGATTACGACTTGATCGTCGTTGATGAAGCACATAAACTCTCAGCTACGGTATTCGGCGGTGAAGTAAAATATACGAAGCGTTATCTCCTTGGAAGGTTGCTTTCAAGTATCACGCGTAACTTTCTAATGCTGACGGCGACACCGCACAATGGAAAAGGAACAGACTTTCAACTCTTTATGGCCCTGATTGATCCGGACCGTTTTGAAGGACAGGTGCGCAACAGTAACCAGTCCATTGATGTTTCAGACTGTATGCGCCGGCTTGTAAAGGAAGAGCTGTTGAAATTTGATGGCCGTCCGCTGTTCCCGGAACGCCATGCGTATACCGTAAATTATACACTTTCCCCTGCGGAAGCAAAACTGTATGCGGCTGTTACCGACTATGTGCAGGAAGAGTTTAACCGGGCTGATGCTCTGGAGAATAAACGCAAGACTACGGTCGGATTTGCACTGACCATCCTGCAGCGCCGTCTCGCTTCTTCGCCGGAAGCAATTTACCAGTCTTTGCGCCGGCGCAGAGAAAAGCTGGAAGCCCGCCTTGCTGAAGAAAAAATCGGTCGGCGCGGTAGAGAGTATTCGCTGGAGGATGCCGCGTCGGATGGCGATATTGATGACATCGAAGATGATTACGACAGCAGCGATCTTGAAAACACAGAGGAAGAAGTTGTCGATCAGGCAACGGCGGCGCGCACCATTGCAGAAATGGAAGCGGAAATTGCAACTCTGCGTCGATTGGAACAGATGGCCAACGAAGTGCGCGCAAGCGGCGAAGACCGTAAGTGGGATGAACTTTCTCACCTTCTGCAAGAATCAGCCAATATGTTTGGAGAAGACGGCCAGCGAGAAAAGCTGATTATTTTTACCGAGCACAAAGACACTCTGAACTATCTGGCACAAAAAATACGCTCTCTGCTAGGCAGTGAAAAGTCTGTTGTAACGATTCACGGCGGAATGCTGCGTGACGAGCGCAAAAAAGTGGAAGCGCTTTTCAAACAGGACAAAGATGTGCTGGTGCTTGTTGCAACAGATGCTGCAGGAGAAGGAATCAACCTGCAACGTGCACACCTGATGATAAACTACGACTTGCCGTGGAACCCGAACCGGCTGGAGCAGCGTTTCGGTAGAGTCCACCGCATCGGACAGACGGAAGTCTGTTATATGTGGAACCTTGTGGCAGGTGAAACAAGGGAAGGCCAGGTCTTTGAGCGGCTTTTCAAGAAGCTGGAAGAGGAAAGCAAGGCACTGCACGGCAGAGTCTTTGATATTCTTGGCAAATTGACCTTTAACAACAAGCCCTTGCGTGAACTGCTGATAGATGCGGTTCGCCACGGGAACGACCCGGAAACCCGCGCAAAACTGAATCAGGTGGTGGATAATTCCGTCAGCCGCAAACAGTTGCAGGAGCTTCTTGATGAGCGCAGCCTGACGCGCAACGTGATGGATGTTCATCAGGTAATGGAAATACAGGAAGACATGGAGCGCATGGAAGCCCACAAGCTGCAGCCGCATTTTGTGGAGTCATTCTTTCTGAAAGCGTTTCAGCTGCTTGGTGGAGAGATTCGTCCCCGGGAGGCGGGGCGCTACGAAATTCTCCGGGTGCCATATGCGATTCGCAGCAGAGACCGAATTATCGGCTGTGGGCAGCCTGTGCTGCAGCGTTATGAGCGGGTCTGCTTCGACAAAGATTTATGCAATGTTGAAGGTAGGCCGGTCGCCGATCTGATTTGCCCGGGCCACCCATTGATGGAAGCGACGATTGATCTCATTATGGAGCAGCACCGCGACGTGCTGAAACGCGGCACCGTTTATATTGATGAAAACGACCTTAGTACAGAACCGCGCCTGCTGTTTTACATTGAAGATACGATTCAAGATGGATATGTCCTTGAAAACGGACAGCACCGCACCATCTCAAAACAGTTTCATTTTGTGGAGCTGCGCGAAAACGGACCGGCGACCGACGGCGGCTATGCCCCATACCTGGATTACCGCGGTGCGACGGATGCAGAACTTGCCGTTGTGCGCCCACACATTGAAAAGTTGGGCTGGCTGCGCGGCAATGTGGAAGAAAAGGCTTCGCAGTATGCCATTATGCAGATTATCCCGCCGCACTTTGAGAAGGTACGCAATGACCGCCTTAAGTTGATCCAGAAAGCCGAGAAAGCCGTAAAAGAGCGGCTTTCATCCGAAATTAATTACTGGGATTACCGCTCTGCCCAATTGAAAGAAAAGGAAGATGCAGGGAAGTCCAGTTCAAAACTGAACTCGGCCAATGCGGCGCGGCGTGCGGAAGACCTGAATTACCGCATGGAAAAACGGCTGAAAGAACTGGAGCAGGAGAAGCAGATCTCCGCTCTGCCGCCGGTCATTTCCGGCGGAGCCGTTGTCATTCCCGCCGGGTTGCTGGTACAGCTTCATACGTCCGGAAGCAGCACAGTTTCACTATTCGGCGGAGCGGACAAGCGCAGCATGGAGCTTGAGGGCATGAAAGCCGTAATGGCTTTGGAATGTTCCCTTGGCTTTGAACCGAAAGACGTGAGCGCAGTAAAGTGTGGCTATGATATTGAGTCACGGATTCCGGAAGGTATGCGCGAGGAAAACGGCGGCCGCTGCCTACGCCAGATTGAAGTTAAAGCTAGGCAGGCAGATTCCACTACTGTTACTGTCAGCAAAAATGAAGTGCTCTGCGGGCTGAATAACCCGGAAGATTTTATTCTTGCCGTGGTGCAAGTCGATGGAGAAACCCATCATATTACCTATTTTAAGAATCCATTTCATCATCGACTGGATTTCAGCATTTCCAGTGTCAACATCGACATCGCAGACTTAAAACAGAACGCACAAATTATATTGGAACAATAAGGGGAAAAGAAAATGCCAAAAAAGCTCATCGAAGTTGCTCTTCCGCTGGAAGCCATTAACGCGGAATCTGCGAGAGAAAAATCCATCCGCCATGGGCACCCGTCTACACTGCATATGTGGTGGGCACGTCGCCCACTGGCAACAACCCGCGCCGTCATTTGGGCTTCGCTGGTGGACGATCCCTCGGCACACCCGGAACTTTTCTCAACGGAGGAAGCGCAGCAAAAAGAGCGCAGCCGCCTTTTTGGCATCCTTACAGATTTGGTGAAGTGGGAAAACAGCAATAACGAAGATGTACTGAATAAAGCTAAAGCAGAGATTAGAAAATCTACAGGCGGCAACCCGCCGGAACTACTGGACCCGTTCGCGGGCGGCGGAGCCATTCCGCTGGAAGCCCAGCGCCTCGGCCTGAAAGCCCATGCACACGACCTGAACCCTGTGGCCGTCACTATCAACCGAGCCATGATTGAGATTCCTGCGCGTTTTGCCAGCATAGCCCCGGTGAATCCGGAAGCGCGCGCAAACAGTCTTGAACGGGATGCATGGCCGAATGCGACCGGCCTTGCCGAGGATGTGCGCTATTATGGCGAAAAGCTGAAAGAGGCGGCATGGAAGGAAATCGGGGACCTGTACCCGAAGGTGAAAGTGCCGGAAGAAATGGGCGGTGGGGAAGCAACCGTTATTGCGTGGATCTGGGCACGCACAGTGAAGTGCCCGAATCCGGCCTGCGGCTGTGAAATGCCTCTTGTACGTTCTTTCGAGCTTTCTAAGAAAAAAGGCAAAGCAGCGTATACGGAACCAGTTATTGAAAATGGGAAAATTACTTATACTGTGAAACAAGGCAAGGGCGCACGAGAAGGAACGGTAAACCGCCAAGGCGCGGTATGCGCATGCTGTGGAGCGCCGGTACCTTTCTCTTATATTCGTGAAGAGGGAAAAGCAGGTAGAATGCATGAAGACCTCATGGCTGTTGTGGCAGAAGGTGCCCACGGACGTCTTTATCTGTCACCGGATAGTGCCCAGATTAACGCTGCCAAGGTTTCAAAGCCATCAAATTATCCGGAAGGAGAATTAGCCTATTATCCGGGCCATCTAAATACAAAAATCTATGGCTTAACTGAATTTCACCAACTTTTTACCAACCGTCAGTTAACGGCCTTGACGACTTTCTGCGACTGTCTTTCTGATATTACCGAAAAGGCGGAGCAGGATGCGATTGCCGCGGGTCTAGCAGCAGACGGAAAGCCTCTTGCGGAAGGTGGCAGTGGCGCAAAGGCCTACAACGAAGCGGTAAGAGTGTACCTGACATTTAATATTGATAAAGTAATAGATAGAAATTGCGCTATTTGTTCATGGATTAATACCTCAGATGATATAAGACCAGTTTTTGCAAGGCAAGCAATCCCCATGACATGGGACTATGCTGAAGCCAATCCATTTAGTAACTCTGTTGGCTGCTGGAGCCACATGACTGAGTGGATTAGTGATGTAATCAAGGAACTTGTAATTAATAGACCGGCAAAAGTGTTTCAAAGCAATGCTCAAAGTGACTGTGGACTACGCAATGTTATGGTATCAACTGATCCGCCTTACTATGATAATATCGGATATGCAGATTTATCTGATTTTTATTACATTTGGCTTCGCAAAAACCTGCAGAGCATTTACCCGAAAGAGTTTTCGACGATGCTTGTCCCGAAAGCGGAAGAATTGGTCGCAACGCCATATCGCTTTGATGGAAGCAAAGAAAAAGCAAAGAATTTTTTTGAAGATGGGATGTTCCAGACATGTCGGCAGCTTGCCAAATATACGAACCCGGAAATCCCGGTTACGATTTATTACGCCTATAAGCAGAGTGAAACAAACGAAAGCGATAAAACGTCTTCTTCCGGTTGGGAAACTATGCTTTCCGCCATAATCCGTTCCGGTTTTGCAATTACAGGCACTTGGCCCGTAAGGACTGAACGTAGCGCTCGACCAATATCATCTGGCGCAAATGCACTTGCTTCTTCCATCGTACTGGTGTGCCGTCTGCGCCCGGAGGATGCGCCGGTCTGCACCAAACGTCAGTTTGTTTCGCAGCTGAGAAAAGATCTGAAAACCGCGCTGATGAACCTGAAAAACGCAAACATAGCGCCGGTAGACCTCGCACAGTCGGCCATCGGGCCTGGCATTGGAGCGTTTTCTCGCTATAAGCAGGTTTTGGAAGCGGACGGCAGCCCTATGACGGTGCGCTCTGCATTGTATATCATCAACGATGAGATTGGTACCTACTTCAATGAACAGGACAGCGGCCTTGACCGCGAAAGCCGTTTCTGCATCGACCTTTACACACAGGCGGCATTCAACGAAATTCCGTTTGGCGACGCGGATATTCTGGCCCGCGCAAAGAATACGTCCGTTGACAAAATGGCGCAGGATGGTGTTTTGCAGTCCGGAAAAGGCCATGTGCGCCTGCTTGCCCGCGAGGAACTTTCCGAGCACACGAACGACTTTCAGCCCTTATGGCTCAGTGCTCAGCAGCTAACCCACGCGATGACGCAGGGAGGTACGGAAGCTGCTGCGAAAATCGTACTTCAAATGTCCGCCACAGATGCGGAAAAAGCGAAAGACCTTGCTTACCGATTGTTTACTATTGCAGACAAGAAAAACCGTACTCAGGAAGCCTACGAGTATAACAACCTCGTTGCAGCTTGGCAGGATATTGTGAACCGTGCGGCAGAACTGAAAAAAACCACGGCTGTCGAGCAGCTGAAGTTCGATTGACAGGGGGGTATAAAAATTGAAGAATCATGAGATTATCACAAAGAGTTTTGACATTCTCCTGAATGTGCTCGCTCCGTTCGTCGCGCAAGAGTTGGGCGAAGAATACGGCAGCAACGTCTGGTGGCGTGAAGGCGTGATGAAAGCACTGTACGACGACCAGAAGTTTGGCCTTCCGCAGAGCGGAGACTATGCAACACTTGTGGATTCACTGGATATTCAGCGCTGCCTCACGCTGCTCGACATTCACTGGAACGACGGTTTCCGTCATAAGCTGACTACGGCACAGCGCAACTGGGCCAAGGAATTGCAACAAGTGCGCAACCAATGGGCACACAGCGGTGGCGCGGATATTTCAGACGAAGACACTTGGCGCGCCCTTGACACCATGTCGCGTTTCTGTGATGTAATCGACCACGAAAGCGCGGAGGAAATCCGTACTCTGCAGCGGGAATACCGCTATGGTTCCGCCGCAGGCTCTACAGTAACTACAGAGCCACTTCCAATCCCGGAGAAGAAATTGGATGTTACGCAGAAAAATGCAAGCACCCTTCTGTCATCCCCTTACCAAGGCCTTCCTGGTTGGCGGCAGATTATACAGCCGCATCCGGATGTTGCCGAGGGCAGATATCACAATGCAGAGTTTTCGGCAAATTTAGGTCAGGTCGCTACTGGTGAGGGTACTTTTGAGTATCGTGACCCGACTGAATTTTTTAGCCGTACTTATATCACAGAGGGTATGAAGGGTTTGCTGAAAACGGCCATCAACCGCGTAACTGGAAAGAGCGGCGAGCCGGTGATTCAGCTGAAAACCGCATTTGGCGGTGGGAAAACGCATAGTCTGCTTGCAATTTACCATCTGATGCGCAGCGGGAAAAATGCCGGAAAGCTGCCGGGCATTGCGCCAATACTGCAGGAATGTGGTGCCGACTCCTTGCCGGAAGTGAATGTGGCGGTTCTGGATTGTACTGCACTTGATCCCTGTAAAAAAAGAATCCCTGCAAATCTGCCGGGCATAACAGTCAGCACACTGTGGGGTGAGATGGCATATCAGTTGGCACTTTCCTCAGGAAAGCACGAACTGTACAATATCGTAAAAGAATCTGATAAAAAGGGGATTTCGCCTGGTTGGCAGACACTTCGGGAACTCTTTGATGCCTGCGGCCCCTGTGTGATTCTGATCGACGAACTTGTGGCGTACGCGCGCAAACTATATGGACAAACAGGCCAGCCGGCAGGAACTTTTGAAAACCAGCTTACTTTTATACAAGAGCTTACCGAAGGCGCCAAGGCAAGCAAAAACAGTCTTGTTATTGCTACCATACCGGAGTCAGAAAAAGAAGTCGGCGGTGAAGCCGGCGAGATAGCTCTTGAGCGGGTCGAACATACTTTCGGGCGATTGGAAGCAATCTGGAAGCCGGTTACGGCAAATGAGGGATTTGAAATTGTACGCCGCCGTTTGTTTAATGAGTGCAGAGATCCGGAAGCCCGGTCTGTCGTTTGCCAGAAATTCAGCGATATGTATTTGGAAAATCGGGATGCGTTCCCGGTAGGCTGTAGCGAAGTGGAGTACCGCAAGCGCTTGGAATCGTGCTATCCATTTCACCCTGAACTTTTTGATCGGCTGTATGATGACTGGGCTACCTTGGAAAACTTTCAAAAGACCCGCGGTGTTCTGCGTTTAATGGCCGCTCTGGTTCATAACTTATGGATCAATCAGGACAATGGCCTGATGATTATGCCAGGCTCACTTACTTTGGACGACCCTTCGGTAAAAGAAGAACTGGTTCGGTACGTTGAAGGAACATGGAACAGTATTATAGACAATGAGGTCGATGGGAAAAATTCTGTTCCATACCAAAAAGACAACACAATCACCCGTTTCGGAGCTTGTATGGCAACACGCCGCGTTGCCCGAACTATTATGCTTGGCAGTGCACCTTCGTCGAAGGCACAAAATCTTCGAGGTATTGAGAAAACGCATGTGATGCTTGGCACCGTTCAGCCGGGTGAAAATGTTGCCACCTTCAGTGATGCGCTTAGTAAGCTGCAGGAATCACTCGCATATCTGTATTCTAACCCGGACGGCAGCCGCTTCTGGTATGACACGCGCCCGACTCTGCGCAAAACAGCGGAAGACCGCGCTTCTCAGATCAAGTTTGAAACTGTGGACTGTGAAATTATAAAGGAACTTCACGGTATTCGCAAAGAACCGCCCTTCGGCGGAGTTAATATTTGTCCAAACAGCAGCCTGGACGTTCCGGATGAACAGACTGTCCGGCTCGTCATTCTGAGGCCGGATCAGGCAAGAAATACTATTGAAGGCGATAATGATGCTGTCCATGCGGCAGAGAACATCTTTAATACCCACGGGTCTTCGCCGCGCATCTACCGGAATATGCTTGCGTTCGTTGCGCCAAGCAGTGATGGAATTGCATCACTGCGCGATGCTGTGCGCAAATATCTGGCATGGCAGAGTATTCAAGAAGAGAGTACGGTACTGAACCTTGATGCACATCAAACAAATGATGTGCGTAACAATCTCTCTCGATCTAAAGACTTATTTCATACACTGTTGAACAGCGCATATTGCTGGCTCCTTGTTCCAAGCATTGATCCGAACGAAGATATTTCAAAAGTCGTCTGGGAAGAAGAACGTCTTTCAAGCGGCAGTGAAATGTCTGTTTTGGCGAAGGCGGGCAAAAAAATGATGGAACAGGATGCACTAATTACCAATTGGTCCCCTGCCATCCTGAAAATGACGATGGACGACTGGCTCTGGAAAGAGAAAGACTACATTGAAACTAAAGATCTGTGGAATTTCCTCACGACATATTGCTATCTGCCGCGCCTTGCAAATCGGGAAGTGTTGGAAGACACAATTCGGCACGGTGTAAATTCGAAGGATTATTTTGCCTATGCAGACAACTTTGACGGCACACGCTATACCGGCCTTGTTTCCGATAAGGCGGTCGACGTTGACTGCAGTTATGGCCTGCTTGTCAAACTGGACGCAGCAAAAGATCAGATGGCCAAAGAACAGCCATCTGTGCCTGTGCAACCGATTCCTCCACAGCCTATAATCATTTCAGGCGGCGATGGTGAAGACTCTACACATCCGGTGGATATTCCATCAGATGGTCAACCACCGGTTATTCCTCAAGTGCCGCAGAAAAGGCACTTTGCCGTTACAGCAAAAATTGATAACACCCGTGTTATCAACGACGTACATAAAATTTATGATGAAATCATCAGCCAGTTGACTTCTCTTGACGGCAGTAATGTGGAAATTACCCTGCACGTTGAGGCAAGTGTTGACAGCGGAATTAATGCTGCAACAACCCGTACATTAACGGAGAACTGCCGTACGCTGAAAACAAATCCTCCGGAGCTATACTAAATCATTTCCCAGAATTTAGTTTGGGTGTGTTGTCCATAAAGGAACTTCCAAATTTCTTGTCTTTTCCTTTTCCTCAAAGCTGCAAGGCATACGCGCAAAGCGTAATACCCCAGCTTTGAGGAAATTCTAGTTTATGGGCAAATCAGTTCACAGAAATTGGTGTCAAGCGAAGTTCGCAACTGTTGTTTTACGCTTGTTCTTTATCGTACTTTCCCCATAGACGGCGGTTCCGTGGGCTGTGTCAAGAGAAGTTCGCAATTTCAGGGCTCCGGAATATGAATCAGG
>ENA-UOOI01003238-UOOI01003238.1-fermentation-metagenome-genome-assembly--contig:-NODE-3238-length-12586-cov-22.674008_pt1 | contig 12586 bp, 11 predicted proteins | sample MGYA00245779_ERZ724027 | MGnify/ENA primary metagenome ERZ724027 (study PRJEB28704, sample SAMN03018318) | fermentation metagenome | biome: anthropogenic terrestrial biome; feature: soil... | reverse complement strand
TGATATCATCAGTACCTATAACCGTATCTGGGATGAAATCAAGGCGGCCCAATAAAGCAAAGGAGGATGACAAATGAAAGTTATTGTGTTTCTTGCAGATGGATTTGAGGAAGTGGAAGCCTTGACGACGGTGGATTATTTACGGCGGGCGGGGATTGAAGTGGATACCGTATCCATTGCCCGGAGCAGGGAAGTAAAAGGCGCGCATGATATTTCCGTGTGGGCGGATCAGACCATGGATGGGATCGAAGGGATCGGATCCTTTGACGGAGTCATCATCCCCGGAGGAATGCCCGGAGCCTCCAATCTACGGGATGATGCGCGGGTAATCAACATCGTGAAGAAAGCATATGAAAATCACAAACTGGTCGCTGCCATCTGTGCCGGTCCCATTGTCCTGAAGAAAGCCGGAATCATGGAAGGAAAAAAGATTACCTCCTACCCCGGATTTGAAAAACAGCTGTCCGGCGGAATTTATCAGGAACAAAGTGTGGTTCGGGACGGCAATCTCATTACGGCAAGGGGTCCGGCACTGGCTGTGGATTTTGCGGTGGAAATCGTAACGTATCTTCTGGGAGAGAAGAAGGCCAGGAAGCTGAAGGACGGGATATTGTACCAGGTGTCATAAACAAAAAAGCAGACAGAGCCCATGCCCTGCCTGCTTTTTGTTCCTGCTTTGCTTGCCTGCGCCGGAATCGCATGATTTATTGAGGCCTGCGGACAAAAGCCCCTTCCTTCATGATAACTTCCATATTGTTCACGGCAATGGAACGGATATTGTTCAGAGGATTTCCGCTGATGACCAGAAGATCGGCGGATTTATTCTCTTCCAATGTGCCGGTGATATCGCCGACTTTCAACATTTCGGCACCGATTTTGGTTGCAGAAACGATGGTATCCATTTCGGAAATGCCGGCCCGCTCCACGAACGAATACATTTCTCCGATTGCTGTGATGCCGTAAGGTGTCAGGCTGGAGCAGAAGGAATCGGAGCCGATGGTCAGTCCGATGCCCTTATCCCTGGCTTTGCGCAGGTTGGCATAGACCCGGTTCAATTCTTTTTCTGCCACAGTCTTTCCGGGATATTTGTCGTGCACCTCAGGAATATAAGGAGGGGCATAGGTCTTGAACCATTCGTTCAGGAACTGAATCGTGGGGCAGAAATAAATTCCCTTGTCCGACATGATATCCAGGCATTCGTCGTTCAGTGCCTGTCCATGGATGATCAGATGAACGCCTGCCCTGGCAGAATCCAGTGCGCCGCCATAACCCTCCGCATGGCTCCATACCGGAATGTCTACCATGTTGCTCTCATCCACGACTGCCTGGATTTCTTCCAGGGTGTAGTGCTGATCCAGTTTCTGATCCCAACGCCATACACCGCCGCCGGTAGACCAGATCTTGATGGCGTCCGGATTGTCCCGCAGCCTGCGGCGTACTGCCTTGCGCAGATCCCAGGGCCCATCCACCCGTTCTGCCCACGGATGGGATTCATCGTTGTACCAGCTGGGTAATCTGTGGCTATCGCCATGTCCGCAGGTTCGGCAGAATCCCAGTCCTGCAGCAACTACTCTGGGGCCTGTCATGACGCCGGCTTCGACCATGTCCCGGATTGCAATTCCGGAGCGGGAGATCTCCCCTACGGTGGTCAATCCTCTTTCCAGGCATTCATGGGCCTGCTGCACTGCCACTACGGTTTTCTGAACCGGGTTTTCCAGCACCCAGTCGCTGTCATTGTCGGTGAGATTGCCTGAGAAATGCAGATGCGTATCAATTAATCCAGGCATAATCGTTTTTCCGCTGATGTCCACGACTTTGTAATCCTTACCAAACTCTTTTGCCGGTCCGGCGTATTTTATCTTTTTGTCGTCCACCAGGACCAAAGAGTTCCTGATGGGTTCCGCGCCGGTCCCGTCAATCAGCAGACCGTTTTTAAAAGCAATTTTACTCATAACGACTCCTCCAATTATTTATTGTTGTTTTTCATGCAGCCTGAGACTTGTTCCCCTTTTTGTTGCTGATGTACATCAGGATCATTCCGATCAGAAGCCATCCGATTACAATGCTCCATTCCACACTGTTCAAAGCTGCCGGGCTGAACGGCAGAATCATCAGCAGCACGATGATGGCGCCTGCAATACAGGCCAGGGCAATACCAAACTTCCCGCCGGGCACTTTATAGGGCCGCGGCAGGTCCGGTTCGGTTTTGCGCATTTTCATGCACGCAAAGGAAACCATCATGCAGGAAAAGATAAAGGCCAATGCCGAAACATTGGTAAGGGGAACCAGCATTTTTTTACCCAGGAAAGGCCCTGCCAGTGTCAGAATGGCCAAAACAGCGTTGGCTGTCCTGGGAGCGCCTGTTTTTTCATCCACTTTGGCAAAAGTGGCAGGCAGCTGCCCCTTTCGGCCCATGGCCAGCAGAATACGGGATGTGGCACCGTAGAAAGAGTTCATCGGTCCCATGGGTCCCAATGTGGCAATGCACAGCATCACTACATACAGAATCATGTTGATGCTTTTCAGACATGCCAGTGCCGGTACGGAAGCCTTGACGAACTTTGTCCAGGGGATAATGGTGCCGAACGAATAGATGCAGATCACATAGAATATCCCGGAGGCAAGCAGTGCCATACCTATAACCCTGCCGAATTTGTGCCAGTCCAGTCCCTCGGAAGCTTCCTCCGCCTGCTGCGGGATGGTGTCAAATCCGGCATAGAAAAATGGGGTCATCACCAATACAGAAAGAATTCCTGAGAGCAAACCGGTTCCCTTTGTGGAAGCGGAAGGCCCCATGGCACGGGTGAATACAGGCAGTATGTTCTTCGGGCTGCCCTTGATCAGGGAGATAACCATTGCCACCAGCATGCCGGTCAGCAGTGCCTTTGTCAGGAAGGACTGCAGCTTTGCAGCGCTGGAAGCCCCTTTGAAGTTCAGCAGGATCACATAGACTGCTGCTGCCACTGCCAGAATGGTGGGAATCAGATATACATCCGCTCCCAGGATGGTATACAGCTTTACGCTGCGCAGAAAGGGCAGAAGGTCTCCGAACATTTCAGAAATAAGAGTGGAAATTGCGATTGCCTCCCACGGGCAAAGGATTCCGTTTCCCAGGACCAAAAACCAACCGGTGATATAGGAAGCATTTTTCCCGAAGGTACGGTCCACATATTCCACAATTCCGCCCGATATTGGAATGGCCGATGTCAATTCACCGAAAACCGCGCCGATCGGCAAAAGGAAGAGGGCGCCTATTAAAAATGCTACAATTGCACCAATTGGCCCTCCGCCCAGAATGATCCAGTCGCCTACCAGCAGAACCCATCCCGTGCCGATGATGGCTCCAAACCCGATGGTAAAATAATTCCACAGGGAGAGTGTTTTTTTCATCCCGGGTGTTTCGGATGGTTGATTTGATGATTTCAATACTTAAGTTTCCTCCTCCGTAAAATGAAGTCATTCTTTGCACAAAAAAAATACGGCGAACCGATAATGTAATGTTTTCTATATTTAAAATAAAAAAACAGGCGCGCCGAAAGCATTAAAAAAAGGATCGTTGTATCTTGTTTGCACAACGTATCCAATTTTATATCTGTAATGCTAAATTGTCCAATTTCATCTGCTTTATGCTCGTTATGTTTATCGCATTCAGAGCCTGTATCAAGGAAGATAGGCCTTCTTTTCGGGTTTTCTCTCGTTCTATCTTTCATTATATCGCGTTTCTGCTTCTTCTCACCTCATTACGGCAGAAGGTCGGCATTGGCTGTCGATTCTGCAGTGGAAATCGTATCGTATTTTCCGGGAGAGAAGAAGGCCAGGAAGCTGAAGGACGGGATATGGTGCCAGGTGTGATTTCCTGATGCTTTACAGTTTCTCCACCGTAAACAGATGGGTGACCATATAGTAGGTACCTGGGAAGGGTTGATTGATGATCCAGTAGAACACTCCGCGCAGGCCGAGCTCCATGGCCAGCTGGTATTTGAGATAATGGCTTCGGGCATCCTCAAACCAGATTTCATGCTCTGTCCCCTGATCGTTGGTGTAGTTCAGGGACGGCTGCCCGGCTGTTTCATCAAACTGGATGGAAGCACCGTATCTCCTTGCCAGATCCCACACTTCCGGCTGCGTCACTGTGGTGGCCAGGTTATCCGGAGTATCGGGAAGCTCCCAGTTATATCCGTACAGTGACATGCCCATCAGTATTTTATCGGCCGGAATATTGTTGGCAAGGGCAAACTCCAGGACTCTCCGTACGTTTTCAATGGGGGCCGTAGGCTGCGGCGGTCCGCTGATATATCCCCATTCATAGGTCATAATCGCGGCCCGGTCCACCAAAGGCCCCAGGGCACTGTAATCAAAGAATCCCGACCAGGAGGCATCCGGCACATCCTCCCACTTGGGGGCCAGGTTCAGGATGAGGATTTTTCCGTCGTCATGGAGTTCCTGTGCCAGTTGCCCGATAAACTCCGTAAAAAGGTTCCTGTCTTCCGGATTCAGGTTTTCGAAGTCGATGATAATGCCCCTTAAATCGTATTGATCCAGCATTTCCAGGACGTTGCCGATAAAGTTCTGCCGGTTGGCGGCTTCTATGATAGAATGCCCCAGTTCCGGACTGAATCCTTCTTCTGCCCGATTGTTGGTCAGAACGGGGAGCAGGGCTGTGTTTACCTCATTGGCGGCTGTCAGAATATCCTCATCCAATGTGCCCTGTATCTCTCCGGTTTCGGTAACCGGAAAATCAAACAATCCCAGATAAGTAAGGTCCGGTCCGATCTGGCGGACAAGATTGGCCGCAGCTGCCCCGGGAAGCAGATAGCCCAGGGTTTCAATGGAGGGACGGTTCTGCAGTACCCGCAGCAGCTGGTTGTTTATGGTGTCCCCAACCGGTATGACCAGCTCCATCCCGGTTACCAGCTCCTCTGTTTCGGACAGGCCGTTGACTTCTGCAATGGAAGAAGCGGGAACCCCATACACTCCTGCTATTCCATATAATGTTTCTCCCTGTGATACGCGGTGGATGACCAAATTCAACACCTCCGGGCGGCAAATTGACATACTGTATTATATGTTATCCCTGTCTCCGGTATGAATGATACGGGGAGGTTTCCATCAGCGTTTTCGTAATGGTTTGACGCTTTTACTGCTATGTGAAACATCAGCCTGAAAACCTATAAGCGGTTGAAGAGCATGTTCCCATGGACCATGACCATTTTCATATCAATGTTGTCGTCAAACAGAAGAAGGTCTGCATCGTATCCTTCGGCGATCAACCCTTTCCGGTCGGCGACACCGATCCGTCTGGCTGGTGTCCAGGTAGCCATTTTTACGGTGTCCAGCAGGGAGATATCTGCATGTTTGTAAAGATTATGAACCAGCTTATTGCAGGTGGCCACGCTTCCTGCAAAAGCCTGACGGTCCAGCAGCTTCATGACGCCGTCTTCATATACCGTCTCCACGCCGCCCGGCTGACGGTAGACCGTACCTTCCTTCAATTCGGATGCGGCATATTCCAGTCCGTCCGTGATCAGGGAAATCCGGTCCGCTCCCTTGCATTTATAGATCAGTTGAATCAGGGCCACGGGCAGATGTTTTAAATCGGCAATCATCTGAACGGTATATTCGTCCCGCAACAGTCCGGCTTCCACCACTCCGGCAATCCGATAAGCATTTTTCCGGATGACGCTGGAACAGCCGGAGTAGATATGGGTGATGTCACAGTAGCCGTATTCCAGAGCCGTGACGGTTTCATCATAGGTGGCATCGGAATGGGCCACGGACGGGATGATATTGCGCTTTTCCAGCGCGCGGCCCAGTTCAAGGCAGCCTCCCACCTCGGGAGCCGCTCCCATCATCCGGATTCCGTCCCAGGTATCCAGCAGTTCCTCGTAATCGCATTCGGTGGGCTTCAATAGATTCTCTTCGTTCTGCGCACCTTTTTGATTTCTGGAGAGAAACGGGCCTTCCAGATGGATCCCGAGAATGTTGGAGTCCTTGCAGATTGCCTGCGCTTTCCGGACGCCGTCAATGGATGTTTTCAGCTTTGGGATCTGCGCGGTCGTGGTCGTGGGCAGGATGGAAGTCGTTCCATACTGTGCATGTGCGCTGCACATTCTGACGACATCTTCCGGATCTCCGGTCATGGCGCTGTATCCGCCGCCGCCATGTACATGGATGTCAATGAACCCCGGAGACAGGTAGCAGCCCTTTGCATCAATCACCTGCATATCGGGAGCCGGATCCAGCCGGGGATCGACTCCGGCAATCCTCCCATTCTCCACCACTACCACAGCGTCTTTTCTTTGCAGCGGCGTCAATACTTTTGCATTCACAAAACAGGTCTTCAATTCAATCACCATCCTTATGAACTTCATGAACTTCAAAATACATTTCTCAAACAGTAGTGTATCACAGGCGGCTATCTCTCTTTAGTTCCATAATATGGACGGATTCGGTATTTGTCAACCTATTTTATAATTTCCTCATAGGCCGTTGACAAGGTTGTTTCGTTGGTGTAATATAATAATTGCTGTTGTTCGCGCGTTTCGTTTTCGGCGGAAGGATACCAACCGGGAAGAGGCCTCGAAGGACAGCGGAGGAAAATCCCGTTTATAATGGAATCAGTGATATGGAGAAGTCGCCTAGTTTGGTCGAGGGCGCACGATTGGAAATCGTGTAGGCGTCACAAGCGTCTCGAGGGTTCGAATCCCTCCTTCTCCGCCATATAAGGAACCCTGTAAAATCAATGTTTTATGGGGTTTTTTCATACTCACTTTCAGGCGCTTGACCCTTTAATTGATTCTTTACAATTTTTTTACGTCATTTATGAACCTTTCCATGCGGTCCGCACTGTCCCTCTTCATCCGTTCGGATACATGGCCATAAAACGTCAAGGGTAAATGCAGCAGAATGATGTCCGAGGTTCTCCATGTCAAAATTTTATGTTGATTATCAATAACTAAGTAGCGAATAATAATAAATACATATTGAATAACGATAAATAGTCTGGTATAATCAAGTCGAGACTAAAAAAAGGAGTGCTTTTTATGAAATGGTGTTCAACAATCCTCTTGCGTTTTGCAATCTTTGCCGCGGGGGCAATCGTGCTTGCCATGTGCTCTGGCGCGGGATGGGTAGCAGTAAAGGTGGATCCCGCATCGGACTACGTTATTTGGGCTCGTGTCTTGCTCGGCGGCACATGCGCGGCCGCTATACCCTGCTTCACTGCACTATATCAGTCGTTTAAGCTGTTAGGGTATATTGACACAAACCGCGCCTTCTCGGACTTGTCAGTAAAGGCATTAAAAATTATCACGCGGTCTTCCCTCGCAGAGTTTTTTATCTGCACATTGGGCGGCTTACCCTTCGCCTATATCATAGCGAAGATGGACGATGCGCCGGGCCTGGTGCTTATCGGAATGGCAATAGCCGGTGTTGCATTTGTACTTTTCGTATTTGCTTCTGTTCTTAATCGGCTTTTGCAGGAGGCCATTGTAATGAAATCTGAAAACGATTTGACGATTTGAGGGGAATCATATGTCGAAGATATCATTCACTGATGAAAATTTAGTGAATTTCAGCCGGTTGGAGTTATGGAGGCGGAGTTATGTATGATATTGCCATTATAGGTTCAGGACCCGCAGGTGCTAACCTTGCACGGTTAATCGGAGATAAATATAAGGTTTTGTTGATAGATAAACGGGGACTTGAAAAAGAAAGCCCTCAAAAACATTCAAATAAATGTTGTGGGGGATTATTGGCTCACGATGCTCAGAAAATGATTGCAAAATTGGGTTTGGGAATGCCGAAAGACATTTTGGTGAACCCGCAACTTTTTGCTGTAAGAACCATCGATTTAACAAATAATCTGGAAAGGCTATATCAACGGTTCTATTTAAATATGGACAGGGGGAAATTTGACAGATGGCTCGTTTCCATACTTCCGGCTGGTGTAGATAAAAAGTTTAACGCTTTGTTGAAGGACTTCGCCAAAATACCGGAAGGATATGAGATCAGATATATTTATGATGGGAAAGAGGTATCTGCGAAGACAAGGATCATCGTTGGTGCTGATGGTGCCTTTTCGAAGCTAAGGAAATGTATCTGAAAAGATGTAAATACTCCTGAAACGTACATCGCAATTCAGGAATGCTTTGAATGCTCAGATAACATCCCGTATTTCACGGCAATCTTTGATGAAGAAATCAGTGACTTCTATTCCTGGATAATACCAAAGGAGAAGTATCTATTATTGGGTTCAGCCCTTAAACCTAAAAAAAATGTCAGGGAAAAGTTTGATATGTTGAAAGCAAAATTGGCAAAGTCAGGCTTCCATTTTGATAACAAAATTGGGACAGAAGGAGCATATATCTATAGGCCCAACAGGATATCACAGTTTTGTGTGGGCAGGGATGACATAGCCTTGGTGGGCGAAGCTGCCGGCGCTATTAGTCCCAGTTCTGCGGAAGGAATCAGTTACGCATTAAAAAGTTCTTTGTATTTGGCCCAGAGCCTTGAAGGAGGGCTGGATGGCTTTTTGGAGAGATATCAGCATAAGGTAAGGAATATCAAATTGAACTTATTGATCAAGAACTTAAAATCTCCGGCCATGTATAATCCAATACTTAGAAGACTCATTATGAAATCCGGCATTCTAAGTATTACATGAGGCTCAGGTATCACTGGCTTTTTTGTTTGTCAACAGGATTCAAAAATGCCTGTAATCCAAAATAACTTATTTTGCTGAGGAATAAAGCAAGCTCACGCGGCTTTTTCTGCTGTCCTTCCTGTATCCATTTTTGTATGATGGCAACGCTGCCGTTGACTGAAAACTGGTAAATCATTTCGATTTGTTCCTCATTGTCCTTCATACCTGCAGCCCGCCATTCCGCAATCGTTCTGTCGTGCGAAAGATCAATGATATGCCGGAGGAAATCCTTGTCGCCATATTCGGAGAAAAGAATGGTGCAAAGGTCACGGTTATCGTAGATTGCCTGAAAGATCTCTGTCAGCAGGGTGGGAATACTCCCATTCTTCAGGGAGCGTTCAATGGAATGTTTCACTTGTTCGTATAGTTCATCTTCAATGCTCTTTAAAAGAGCTTCCGGGTTGTCGTAATGCGTATAAAATGTATTACGATTTATATCGGCATGACGGCAAAGTTCACTGGCCGTTATCCTGGCAATGGGTTTTTCCTTCATCAGGGCCAGCAGGCTTTCTCTGAGAAACATCTTTGTATACAACACCCTGCGGTCAATTTTTTTATTTTTTCTGTACTCCATTTTTGTCTCCTTCAAAAAATATTCATTATTCACCAAATTAGCGAACATTTTTACCGCGGTTTGTTAGATAATGGGCAGTATTTATCGAACATAGTGTTGATTAAATTACACATTGTTAGTATAATGATAGCCAGCCATAAAGTCAAGATTGAATGCGGCGAATAACCCATCCTGACCAGTATCCTGTATGCACTGCTGCCGATGAATTGGGTAACAATTAATCAAAAAGAAAGGATGAAGTTTATATGGAAAAGTATGACGTCATTGTCATTGGAGCAGGACCCGGCGGCAGCGCCGCGGCAGCCCTGCTCGCCAAAGAAGGCAAAAAAGTTCTGTTGGTGGATAAGAACAAATCCGCGGGCGGACGGATGATGACCATCCACGACAAGGAAGGGTTTCATTATGAATTGTTCCCGATCAATGGATGCCCCGCCGAAGGATCACAGATGGATTATGTGCTGGGACGAATCGGCAGGCAAAATGCCGTTCAGCGTATCATTCCGAAAGATCTGGGTCTGGTGGATCTTATGTATATAATGGACGCCAGGGGCGAGGTGATTGCCAACGAAATGGAAGGAATGGATGCAAAGACCCTTAAATCCCTGCAAATCTCGCCGCTAAACCCCAGGCATCTGGTCGGGTTGGGCAGAGCAAAAAAAATGTTTGCAGATATGATGAAAATGTCCGACGAAGAGATCGGCAGGCTTTCCACAACTTCTGCCATGGACTTTGTGGACAGTTATGGCCCGTTTCCAGGGCTGTTTCGGACGTATATGCTGTACCAATGTGAAGGCGCGTATGAAATGACATGTGATATGGTTCCGGCATCCGAAATGATACGGTTTGCCAGGGAAGCAGCGGTTCAGGGAGCAGGCCGCTATTACGAATATGGCATCGGACGCGTTTTTGAAGTCTATGCTGAAGCGGTGGAGGAGTTTGGCGGAACGGTACGATTCAATACACGGGTAAAGAGCATTGACGTCGAAGATGGTGTTGCCAGCGGGATAACCCTGCAAAATGGCGAAACATATGCCGCTGATCTCCTGCTCAGTGATGCGGGAATCCGCCAGACGGTCCTCCACCTTGTTGGGGAAGACAAATTCGATGCCGCATATGTGAAACGGATCAAATCCCTTGTTCCAAATCTTGCCTGTGTCGGATACAGATGGTTCCTGGATGCTCCTGTTCTAAAAAACCCAATGAATGTCGTCTTCCCCGAAGGCGGACTGGACACATTCGAGGAATTTAAGGCAAAATCGGAGGGAAAAGGCGGAGAGTTTCATAACTATGTCTATTTCGGAACGACTTCCCTTTATCCAAATACGGCTCCGAAAGGCAAACAGCTTGTCTATGCGGTCATGTCCTGCTACCCGAACCCGGAGCTGGACTTTCAGTCACATCTTGATTATGTGAAAAATATGATCCGCAAAATTCAGCCGGAACTTTTTAATCACATTTACCGTACCGAACTCATGACTCCTGCACAGGCCTGTACTGTCGGGACGGATAGAATGGAACCAACCCTCGGCGGTGAGGCGTACGGCATCGCCAATTGCATCGGGCAGTCCGGAGAACAACGGCCCAGCCCCAAATCTCCGATACAACATCTGTACTACGTTGGCAATGACGCAGGAGGCTTTGGTATGGGTACCAACCAGGCTGTTGACTCTGCAGTTCATGTTGTCGACAGGATCCTCGGTTCATTAAAAGAGGGGAAATAGCAACTCCAGGTATCATTTATGCCGGGTAATACCGAAAATTCTGCATTGCTGGGAAGGCTGATAAAATCCTGCCATGTTGTGCTATACTATAGTACATGACAGGAAAGATAACATAACAGGAAAGAAAGGAGAAAGAGAGTGGGAACGGGATCAGATTCAGATAAGGTTTCTTTTCAGATACTTCAGCAGCAGGAAATGGACGGAGCAGCTTTATACGGGGGAATTGCCCGGCTTACGAAAGGGGAAAGCGAGAGGGCAACGCTTCAGACCATATCCAGGGAAGAATCCCGACATGCGGCGGCCTTTGCGAAGTATACAGGCGCCAGGTTGAAGCCCCGGCGTTTTTGGCTATTATGGAATATATTGGCTGCCCGGATTCTGGGATATACTTTTATCATCAAGAAACTCGAAAAGGGCGAGGATCAGGCAATCGAAGTCTATAGGGAGAACATCAATGCCATTCCCGAACTGAAGCAGATCCTGGAAGATGAAGAGCATCATGAGCAGGAGCTGCTGGATATGCTGGATGAGGAGCGCCTGCATTATGTGGGGGATATGGTGCTGGGGATGAACGATGCACTGGTGGAGCTCACCGGCTCTTTGGCGGGGTATACCCTGGCCATGCAGAATACGCATGTCATTGCCATGGCTGGATTGATTACGGGCGTATCTGCGACGCTGTCCATGGCAGCTTCCGGTTATCTCTCCTCCCGTGAGGCAGGACAGAAGGATGCGGCGAAGTCCGCTACATATACGGGAATTGCCTATCTGGTGACCGTTGCGCTGCTGATTATTCCCTTTCTGATTTTACCATCCGGCAGCTATCTCTGGGCTCTGGGCATTACGCTGCTGATGGCTGTTACGATTATCGCCGGCTTCAATTATTACATTTCCATTTCTAAAGACAGGCCATTTCGTCGGAGCTTTCTCGTAATGGCCGGGATCAGTCTTGGAGTTGCGACAATTTCCTTTGGAGTTGGTCTGCTCGTGAAAAACGTCCTGGGCATTGATTTATAAGGTGTGTTGATAACGAACCCCGGTTGGGCTTTAAAAAGCTTTGCCTGGGGCTCGTTCTTTCCTATTCTATATTGTTGGAGGGATTTTTTATGTTGACAGTAACGAATTCCAGTGTCATGAACTTCGAAAATGCGATCCGCGGTGCAAGAAATCCAATGAACAGCTGGAATCGAATGGACAGTTGTTTAAAGGATGGGAAATATATATTGGGAGAAAATGATTTGGGCCTTGCCAAGCGGCTCTGCAAAGCGGGACGGGATCACAGAAAATTTCTGAGGCAGATCTTTGTCTCGGTTGACATCAATGCACCGATCTATTGGTGGAAAGAGTTCGACACCTATAAGGTGGGCACGGTTTCCAATTCCACGAGTACCATGCATAAAATACACAGCCGGGAATTCCAAATGGATCAGTTCAGCCATGATCAGATGACTCCGAAGACCAGGGAGAAACTGAGCGAAATCGTTGCGTATCTGGAAGAGCTCAGGCAGGAGTATCTTCGGACAAAGGACCGGCAGGTCTGGATGGATATGATTCAGCTGCTTCCGTCCAGCTACAACCAGCTCCGGA
>ENA-UOOI01003237-UOOI01003237.1-fermentation-metagenome-genome-assembly--contig:-NODE-3237-length-12586-cov-28.274679_pt1 | contig 12586 bp, 6 predicted proteins | sample MGYA00245779_ERZ724027 | MGnify/ENA primary metagenome ERZ724027 (study PRJEB28704, sample SAMN03018318) | fermentation metagenome | biome: anthropogenic terrestrial biome; feature: soil; material... | reverse complement strand
AAAATTAAAAAAATGATAGAAAAAATTGGGACCAATGCCGGTAAAGTCTGGACATTGCTGGACGAGGCCGGAACACAAAACGTAAAAGATCTGAAGAAGTCTTCAAAATTGACGGATAAAGATCTTTATGCTGCTCTTGGCTGGTTAGCCAGAGAAGGAAAAGTAGCGTTGGTGGAAGACGGAAAAGAATTATTCGTTTCGCTGATATAAAAAGCACACAACCAACGATTTAAGAAAAAATAAAGTAAAAGCCGTCTTTAAAGACGGCTTTTTTGTATCCATTTTTTTCGACGATCTGTTTTTATCCGCTATCTTTACTAAAAAATAAGCGAATGAGAAAGTTGGCCATCCTTCTTTTATGGATATTTCTCACCCTCTCCGAAAAATCCATTCCCTGCACAACGGCTGTTATTTCCGGGAAAGCCACGCCTGATGGGCGAAGCATGATATGGAAACTGCGTGATACGGATGACCTGGAAAACTGTTTCCGCTATTTCAATGACGGAGAATACAGTTATATCGGGCTGGTAAACTCCGGGGATATGAAAGGTGAAAACGTGTGGGGCGGATCCAATAGTGCTGGATTTGCCATTATGAACAGTGCATCGTATAACGTGAACGAAAACGATACCACCTCCTTGAAAGACAGGGAAGGTATTTTCATGAAACTCGCTTTGCAAACATGTGCATCGCTGCAGGATTTCGAAAAACTGCTCAATGAATACCCAAAGCCGCGAGGATTGGCGGCACACTTCGGCGTTATAGATGCCAGGGGCGGAGCGGTCTTTTACGAGGTGAACAATTACACCTGGACAAAATTTGATGCCAATGCCGCTTCCGAAGGTTACGTGATCCGCACCAATTATTCCGAAACCGGCACTCCTGATTCAGGATACGGTTTTATACGCAGACAAACGGCAGAGAAAATTTTCGCAGAAGCGAAACGGATGAATCGGTTGAATTATCAAACCATTGTTCAAGAATTTACGCGGTGTTTCTATCATCCGGTTTTCGGGTTGGATTATCGGGAAAAATACGAAACCTCCACACCAGAAACCGTCTTTATCGCATCCGACGATCTCCTTACCCGCCATAGTTCCTCATCATCTATAATTGTACAAAGCATAAAGAAAGGCGAATCGCCCGATATGTCAACCATCTGGGCGCAAGTGGGATTTCCCGGAACATGTATAGCAATTCCACTCTGGGTACGCGGCGGAAAAAATCTTCCACAACTGGTACAATACGAAGAATCCATTAAAAACAGCCCACTCAATTACTTCGCCTCCCTGTGGAAGAAAGAGGCTTACCCCATCGGTCGTTCCGACGGGTATCACTATTTAAAAGTGCCCGTGCTCGTCAACTCCCAAAACAACGGCTATATTCAACGTATCGAACAATTGGAAAAATATATTTTTGCATGGACGGACGAGAAATTGACCTCGTGGAGAAGCATGCTGCCGCAAGCATCTGAACTTGAAACGTTTTATGAACAATTGGATGAAACAGTGAGTGGATTTTATGGAAAATAAACAACTACATTCTCGCTTAACAAAACTTTTTCCCAAAGAACAGGTTTTCACCGACGAACTCTCGCGCCTCGTCAAAGGCACCGATGCCGGACTGTATCGGCTTGTTCCCAAGGCAGTGGTAAAAGTCAACACGGAAGACGAAGTTATCCGATTACTGCAGTTTTGCAGCAAAGAAAGCATACCCGTAACTTTCAAGGCGGCAGGCACTAGCCTGAGCGGACAAACCGTATCCGATTCTATCCTGATGGAAACCGGGCGGGGGTTCGAGTTTTCGACCATAACGGAAAACGGGAAAATGGCTACTTTCGGCGCTGGCATTACCGGAACAGCAGCCAACCGTATGTTGCAGCGCTACCGTCGCAAATTAGGCCCCAAACCAGCATCCATCAACTCGGCGAAAATTGGAGGCATTATTGCCAACAACGCCAGCGGTTCGAGTTACGGCATTAAGCACAACAGTTACCATACCGTAAAATCGATGCGGATTATTTTTGCCGACGGCTCATTGCTCGATACCGCCGATACAACCAGTTGTCAGTCGTTTATCGCATCTCATCCCGAATTTATTGCTCAGATTGAACGCTTGCACAACGAGGCTTCTGGTAACGAAGGGGTTAAAAACCGGATACAACAGAAGTTCCAACTCAAAAACACATGCGGATACGGCGTAAATTCGTTAATCGATTTCTCCGACCCTGTAGATATTCTGCAACACCTGATGATCGGCTCAGAAGGTACACTGGGGTTTGTATCGCAAGCCACGTTCGAAACCGTACATGATGCGCCTCTCAAAGCTACAGCCATGCTCTATTTCCATAACTTGCGCGATGTGTGCGAAACCATTCTACCGTTGCGTTCGTGTTCGGTAAGCGCCGCCGAACTGATGGACAGGAACGCTTTACGTGCTGTGGAAAATCAGGAAGGGATGCCTGCCGAACTGAAGTCACTTCCGGAAGGGGCCGCGGCATTGCTTATAGACACCTCTGCCGACGACGAAGAAACGCTGCTTGTCCAGATGCGTGACATTGAAGCAAAACTGGCGCACATTCAAACACTTTATCCCATACGGTTTACAACCGACATTCATCTGTATAACCTTTACTGGAACGTACGTAATGGGTTGTTTACTTCGGCAGCGGCATCACGCCCACCACACACGGCAAGCATTATTGAAGACATTGCCTTTAGCGGTGAAATTTTAGGCGACGCGCTGACCGACGTGCGTGAACTGTTGGTGCGGACCGGTTATGCCGATGCCGTAATGTGGGGACACTTGCTGGATGGGAACGTTCATTTTACAGTTTTTCCAGACATAAATTCACCGGACGGTGTTGACAAGTACGCCCGTTTTATGCATGAACTGGCCAATCTGGTGGCTGTGAAACATAACGGCAGCCTGAAAGCCGAGCACGGAACGGGGCGAAACATGGCTCCCTTCGTGGAAAAGGAATGGGGCACGGAGATTTATGGGTTAATGAAACGCATAAAATCGGCTTTCGACCCAAATCACATATTGAATCCGGGAGTAATTATCAACGACGATAAAGACGTTTTCATCAAGAACCTAAAAAACATCCCCGATGCCAATCCATTGATTGACAAATGCATCGAATGCGGGTTTTGCGAAGTAACTTGTCCGTCAAAAGAGTTAACCTTTACACCACGTCAGCGTATTGTAGCGTATCGTCGGTTAACGGAATTAGCCGATAGTCGTTTTGATAAAAAGTTGCGCGAAAGATGGGCAGGAGAGATGGCATATGAGTTTAACGAAACTTGCGCTACCGACGGACTTTGCGCCATTGCCTGCCCTGTAAACATCGATACGGGGTCGCTGGTGAAAGAACTTCGCTGGAAAGAAAACGGAAAATTCGCGAACAGAGTTGCAAGCAGTATGGCTAATAATATGGCATCGGCCACATCACTGATACGTGGTTTGTTAAAAATCCCCCATTTCATCGCAAAAATTATAGGTTACAACCCAATGGAAGATATAACGAAAGGGGTATACAAAATGGGCGACGGCCTCTTTCCCTTATGGACAAGATATACGCCGTCGGGGAGCCGGAAAATTGTTCGTAACATTTTTCCGGGCCACAGTGCCGATGCGCCCGTAGTGGTTTATTTCCCATCGTGCATCACGCGCTCCATGAGCGGCCCTTCTTTCGGCTACGCAGAAAAAGAGGATATCCCTTCGAAAATGCTTTCGCTGTTGCGAAAAGGAGGTTATACCGTTATAATCCCTGAAGGAAAGGACAACCTGTGCTGCGGAATGGCATTCAGCAGTAAAGGGTTTCGGAAGCAAGCGCGGCAGAAAGAGTCGGAGTTGAACGGTGCATTGCTCAAAGCGAGCCGGAACGGCGAACTACCCATCGTGTGCGACATGAGTCCCTGTCTGCTGCACATGCGTGAAACGCTCGACTCCCGCCTGAGACTGTACGACCAGGTAGAGTTTATTCATGATTTTCTGTTAGACAAACTGACCTTCGAAAAGCAACCTGTGTCCATCGCCATTCATACCACATGCAGTTCAACGAAAATGCACCTCGAAGAAAAACTATATACTGTCGCGGCTCTTTGTGCCGACAAAGTCATCGTCCCCGAAAACGTTTCGTGTTGCGGATGGGCAGGCGATCGCGGCTTTTTCTATCCCGAGTTGAACCGTTCGGCGCTCGCATCCCTTAAGCACGATATCGGCGATGCTACCGAAGGGTATTCCAACAGTCGCACCTGCGAAATCGGCTTGTCGATAAACAGCGGTGTAACGTATAAATCGCTGGTATATCTGGTGGATAGGGCTTCGGAGAGGAAGTTTCTTTCGTAGATTGTTTGTATCTTTGCACACTCAATCAGCAAATTCACATTATGAACATCGAGAATATACTTCAGACTGCAATTATAAGCGCAATAAAAGAATTGTACAGCGTAGATGTAAATGCATCGCAAATCACACTTCAGAAAACAAAGAAAGAATTTAAAGGACATTTCACCCTCGTAACCTTTCCTTTGTTAAAGATTTCGAAGAAGAATCCCGAACAAACGGCACAGGAAATCGGTATGTACCTGGCCGATAAATCACCCGTTGTTTCGGAGTTTAACGTGATAAAAGGTTTTCTAAACCTGACGATTGCCTCGAAAGTATGGCTTGATCTGCTCGAGAACATCGATAAAAATCCCGAATTCGGCTTCACACCTGTTGCTAATGACGCACCCTTGTTTATGGTGGAATATTCGTCGCCCAACACCAACAAACCGCTTCATCTGGGACACATCCGTAACAATCTCCTGGGACATTCGCTCTGTGAAATACTGAAAGCCAACGGTAAACGGGTGGTAAAAACCAATATCGTGAACGACCGGGGTATCCATATCTGCAAATCGATGCTGGCCTGGCAGAAATGGGGAGATGGGGAAACACCCGCATCATCGGGCAAGAAAGGCGACCACCTCATCGGCAAGTATTATGTGCTTTTCGATAAAAAATACAAAGCCGAACTAGCCGACCTGCAGGCTGCCGGACTATCAAGGGAGCAAGCCGAAGCCCAATCGGTTTTGATGGAGGAAGCGCGCGAGATGCTTCGTCAATGGGAAGCAAACGATGCCCAAACTGTGAATTTATGGAAAATGATGAACGGATGGGTGTATGCCGGTTTCGATGAGACGTACGAAAAGCTGGGGGTCTCGTTCGACAAGATCTATTATGAGTCGCAAACCTACCTGGCTGGAAAAGACGAGGTGCTGCGAGGATTGAAAGAGGGTATTTTCTACCAGCGTGAAGACGGGTCGGTATGGGCCGATTTAACCCATGAAGGGCTTGATGAAAAAATCCTTCTTCGCTCCGACGGAACTTCAGTGTACATGACGCAAGATATCGGCACAGCGAAGCTCCGGTTCGATGACTATCCCATAGACACCATGATTTACGTGGTTGGAAATGAACAAAACTACCATTTCCAGGTGCTCTCCATACTGCTCGATAAGCTGGGTTTTGAATTCGGAAAAGGATTGGTCCATTTCTCTTACGGGATGGTGGAACTGCCCGAAGGCAAGATGAAATCGCGTGAAGGGACCGTAGTGGATGCCGATGATTTGATGGCCGAGATGATTCAGACCGCCCGCGAAACTTCGGAAGAACTGGGAAAGCTGGACGGTGTAACACCAGAGGAAGCCGATCGTGTTGTAACCATGATTGGAATGGGGGCCCTGAAATATTTCATTCTGAAAGTAGATCCGAAAAAAAACATGACCTTCAATCCGAAAGAATCCATTGATTTTAACGGGAATACCGGTCCGTTTATCCAATACACCCACGCCCGCATCAAATCAGTTTTGCGCAAAGCCGAGGAACAAGGGATTCCTGTTCCTGAATCAATGCAGGCAGACATTGTTCTTTCTGAAAAAGAAGAAGGGTTGGTGCAGTTGCTGGCTGAATTTCCGGATATCGTCAAACAGGCCGGAGACGAATACAACGTCTCGCTAATCGGAAATTACGTGTACGATCTGGCCAAAGAATTCAACCAGTTCTATCACGATTTCCCCATGCTGCGTGAAAAGGACGAAGCCCTGCGTGCGTTCCGCCTGCTGCTTTCGAAGAACGTAGCCATAACCATCAAAAAGGGAATGGTATTGTTTGGGATTGAAGTGCCGGAAAGGATGTAATCGGATTGCGGAGTTGGGAATCGGGGATTAGATTTTTATGAACAAACAAATCACATACAAATTATTAATTTTTGCTACTGTTTTCCTGTTTTTCGCCACGAAACCCTCGTCCGCTCAAACACGTTCAGATTCTGTGCTCCAACCGGATAGGTTCCGGAACAGATTGGAATTCGAAGCCCGGCCGGGATACATTATTCCTACCCATAATTTTCTGAAAGGCGAGAATGCCCGCTCCAAACCCATTCGGAATTCGTTTTCCACCCACCTGAAGTACTCCTTTCAATTTAAGCCCGGCTCCCCTGCAGGGAGCATTTACGGTATACCGCACCAAGGGATTGGAGTTGCATATTTTACGTTTGGCGAGCCTCAGCAATTGGGAGCCCCCCTTGCCGTGTATTTGTTTCAAGGTGCTCGTTTAGCACAAATGACCTCCAAGTTGTCGCTTCATTACGAGTGGAACTTCGGGTTATCGGGCGGATGGAAACCTTACCATCCCAAAACAAATCCGGATAGCCGCGTCATCGGCTCGAAAATAAACGCATATATGAACACCGGATTTTATCTCAACCAAACACTTTCACAATACTTCAACCTGATTGGGGGTATCAGCATCGCACACTTTTCCAACGGGAACACACAGTTTCCCAATGCAGGATTAAATACGGCAGGAGTCAAGCTGGGGCTGATGTACACGCTTAATCCTAGTATAATGTCCCGGCAGTCCCCATACCGGGGAGCAGTGGCAGATTTTCCCCGCCATGTGAGTTACGATATTGTTTTGTTCGGTTCGTGGCGGCGAAAAGGTGTTTATCTTGAAGGCAAAGGAATAGCCTCACCGCACGAATATCCGGTAGGCGGCTTCAATATCAACCCCATGTATAACTTTGGTTACAAGCTGCGTGCCGGTTTATCGCTGGACGGTATTTACGACAGCAGTGCAAACGTGTATACCGAAGACTATATTGTTGAGCCTGGTGGTAAAAATCCCGGATACACGTTTCATAATCCACCGGTTAACAAACAATTGGCTTTAGGTATTTCTGCACGGGCGGAGTATGTGATGCCTTACTTTACGGTGGGTGTGGGTATCGGTTCGAATATCGTCCACGGAGGTGGCGACCTGGCCGGACTATACCAGATGTTGGCGCTTAAAGTGGAAGTTACCAGAAATTCGTTTATCCATATCGGCTATAATCTTCAGAACTTCCAAACGCCGAATTACCTGATGTTGGGTATCGGGTACCGGTTCAATAACAAATATCCCTGTTTTTACAGGTAATGGAAAAAATGTCCTACCTCTCTCCATATGAATGTGCGAAGGAATTTGTCACCTATACCGGCAGGAATATATTTATCACCGGAAAGGCCGGCACGGGAAAAACGACTTTTCTGCACCGGTTTCGTACGGAAACCACGAAACAGGTAGCCGTGGTAGCACCAACGGGTGTAGCGGCCATTAATGCGGGTGGGGCAACCATCCATTCTTTTTTTCAGTTGCCGTTTACCCCTTTTACGCCAACACCTGCCGGATGTGAAGCGTTGATTGCCCGTATGAAAATGAACAGCTCCCGGCGTCGTGTGATTCGTGAACTGGAAGTGCTGGTGATCGATGAAGTCAGCATGGTGCGAGCTGATGTGCTGGATGCCATCGACACGGTGCTTCGCAGTGTGCGCCACAGGCGTTCTGAACCCTTCGGCGGTGTGCAAGTAGTTTTTATCGGGGATGTATACCAACTGTCGCCCGTGGCCAAGGCCGATGAGTGGCGGATCCTGTCGGACTACTACCGGGGAATTTATTTTTTTCACAGTCGCGTCATCCAGGAACACCCACCGGTCTATGTGGAGTTCGACAAGATCTTCCGGCAGTCCGACAACCTTTTTATCGATGTGTTGAACCAGGTGAGGAACGACTCACTTTCAACTGAAGGGCTCGAGCTCTTGCAAAGCCGTTACGACCCGCACTTTAACCCGACGCCTGAAGAAAATTACATCACGCTCACCACGCATAATTTCAGCGCCGATGCGATCAATAGTGCCGAGCTGGAAAAAATTAACACAACCGCTCATTCGTTCCATGCGGTGGTGAAAGGGGAATTCCCCGACAATGCTTTTCCCGTGGACCGGGTTCTCATCCTGAAGGAAGGCGCCAAGGTAATGTTCGTGAAAAACGATACGGAAGTACCGCGACGTTATTTCAACGGTAAAATTGGCACGGTCACACACATCCTGGAAGAGGGTGTCACCGTACAGTGTCCGGACGACACGGAAGAAATCACCGTTTCTCCTGTACTCTGGGAGAATATCCGATACACCACCCATTCGGAGACCAATACGGTGGAAGAGGAAATAATCGGCACATACAAACAAATTCCCCTGCGGCTCGCCTGGGCCATCACCATCCACAAAAGCCAGGGACTTACTTTCGATAAGGCCATCATCGACGCGGGGAAAGCCTTTTCACCGGGACAGGTGTATGTGGCACTGAGTCGTTGCCGGTCGCTCGACAGCCTGGTATTGAAAAGTCCGATTAACCGTTACAGCATAGGGGTAGACGAACAGGTTGTCCGGTTCTCCTCCTCTAAACCAGAAGAAAACCAGGTTGCCGGAGAGTTGCAGTTGGCAAAGAAGCAGTTCAGCATCAACCTGCTACTGCAACTGTATGACTTCGACCCGCTTCTCCAGGCAGCACGTTCCTGGTACTCCAATACTCAGGAAAACGAATCTTCTTTCAGCGAGGGAACCGTTCCTTTCGTAAGTGAGGTCTGTAATCAGTTGACGGAATTGGAGCAGGTAGCCGGCAAATTCAGGATACAGTTACAACATATTACCGGGCAAACACCCGTCAACAAGGTTTTTTTTGCAGAACGCCTCCGAGCATCCTCATCCTATTTCACCGAAAAAATAGAAACATTGCTGCGGACATTGCAGGAATCGGCCGCAACCACGGATAGCAAGGCAAATGCGCAGGAATACGACGAGGACATCGTTTCCCTATTTGTAGCGGCAGCCCTGAAGGCGCACCTAATCTCTGCGACTTCAGATAACTTCTGCATAGAGTCGTATTACAATGCGCGACGCCAGTTCAGGCAACCTCCTTTCTCCCTCACTTCCTACAGCCGTGACAGCACGGGGATACAGTTGAAATCGATCCACCCCGAACTACTAAGCGAGCTGGTACAGCTCCGTAACCGCATCAGCAAAGAGGAAAATCTGCCGGTCTATATTGTGGCTTCAGTAAAAACATTGGTACAAATGGCGGATTACCTACCGGAGACGGAAAAGGAGTTACTGAGGATCCACGGTTTCGGAAAAGTTAAAACAGAACGCTTCGGCGCGAAGTTTCTGGAGCTAATCCAGAACTATATCGCGGCTTATGGAATAGAATCACGCATGATTCATTTTAAGGAAGACAAAAAGCCGAGAAAAAGAAAAAATAAAGGATAGGCCCTGCCGTAGAACCTATCCGGGAGCAATAACAAGTAAACGGGAGCACCTCTATCAAAAGTGCTCCCGTTACATCAATTCTGTCGCCAGTTATTCACCAAGAAACTGTTTTGAATTTTATATTTCTATTTATTAGGCATTTTCTCGCTATGGCAAAGTCCGAACAAATTTAGTTTTTCTCATTTAGCTTAACGAAATAGTTCATCTTATTTGTTGGGCGTTTCCCAGATTTTTGTCGCCGTACAACGAATACCGGCGGTCTGGTTTCCAGCCTGCAGCATAAACTCACCTTCTTCCAGTACCCAATGCCCCTGTTCGTTGACAAAGGCCAGCTCATTGCCTTTCATTTCGAAAGTGACTGTCCGGGTCTCTCCCGGCTTCAGCGAGATTTTCTCAAACGCTCTCAAGCGGCGTACATCGGGAGAGAGGGATGCTACCAGATCACTGCTAAAGAGCAACACGGCCTCTTTTCCTTCCCGGGCTCCGCTGTTGGTAACATCTACTGATACGGAGAACACATCTTCCGCCGTAAAAAGTGTGTTACTCACACGGAGATTGCTATAATCGAAAGAAGTATAGCTCAGTCCATAGCCAAACGGATACTGTACCGATGTCTGCGCCCCGTAATCGTAGGCACCTTCCATCTTTCCGTCAATATTCTGACTGGGTTTATGGTCGTAGGTAATCAGGCCCTGTTCGTATTTCGGATAGGTGTAAGGCAGTTTTCCACTCGGGTTCACATCGCCGCTCAGGATATCCGCCAGCGCATCTCCTCCAAAATTTCCAGGCAGATAGGTTTGCACAACCGCCATGGCACCCGGTTCAATTTTGCGGATCAGTCGTGGACGTCCTTCATTCAGCACCAGAATCAGGGGCTTACCTGTTTTTTGTAACGCCAATGCCAATTCTGTTTGATTTTCAGAGAGAGTAAGCTCATCCAGGTTCCCGGGCGTTTCGCAGTAAGAGTTTTCGCCCAGGCAAAGCACGATATAGTCCGCCCCTCCCGCTGCTGTGACAGCCTTTGCTATTTCGGGTGCATTCTCCTCGAAGTACTGTCCGTCCATTTTATAGGTAACACCGGGTTCATATCTCACGTTGGATGCTCCAAATTTCTGCTGCAACGCTTCGTAGATGGTGTTGTAGTCCTGAGCAAACTCCTCTACTTTTTCTCCTTGCCAGGAATAGCTCCATCCGCCGTTGAGCGTACGCATGGAGTGAGCATTGGGGCCTGCAACAAGGATTCGTGCAGCAGGAGGCAAGGGTAGGATATTGTTATCATTTTTCAGCAAGGTAATCGACTCATCCGCTGCTGCTTTTGCCGCCTCCTCGTTCCCGCTGTTCCCAAAATCGGGATATTCTTCCCGCGGCCAGTAGGGACGGTCAAAAAGTCCCAGCCGGTATTTCAAGCGCAAGACCCGGCGTACTGCGTCATCAATCCGTTTCATGGGAACCTGATCTTCCTGAACCAGTTGTATCAGGGTGGGACAGAAAGCGAGGTTGTAGGGTTCCATCACCATATCGATACCGGCATTGATCGCCTTTTTGACGGCTTCTTTGTAATCAGCGGCCACACGGTCACGGCTCAGCAGGTTCTGCACGTCCGCCCAGTCAGTCACAATAACTCCATCGAAATCGAGATCCTCTTTCAGCCATTGCGTAAGCAGCCGGTAGTCGGCATGAGTAGAGACTCCGTTGATCATTCCCGAGTTGACCATCACCGAAAGAGCACCTGCCTCAATGGACGCACGAAAAGGCTCGAAATACTTTTCCCGCAAATCATTCTCCGGGATTACCGCCGGAGTACGGTCCTTGCCAGACACCGGTACGCCGTAACCCATGTAGTGCTTCAAACAGGCCGCAACATGCTGGCTACCTACGTTGTTGCGATCCTCTCCCTGAAAGCCAAGGGTAGAGGCCACCGCCATCTGTGCGTTGAGGTAGGCATCTTCGCCATAGCTCTCCCACTGCCGGGACCAGCGTGCATCCCTTCCCAAGTCCATCGTTGGCGCGAAGGTCCAGGGTATGTTGCTTGCCCGTGTTTCATAAGCAGTGATGCGCGATCCTTCTTTCATCAGTCCTGTATTAAATGTAGCCGCCATACCGATGGCCTGCGGGAAGAGAACTCCTCCTGCCGTGTATGTAGTACCGTGGATGGCATCTATGCCATAGATTACCGGAATACCCGTCTCCTGCAATGCCCTTTGTTGTATGGTTCTGATGGTATTTTCCCATACTTCGGTAGTACGCGCCCGGTTGTTACTGGTGTTGAGGATGGAGCCCACCTTGTATTTCCCAATCACGGTATCGAGCATGGCCGGATCCACCTCAAAAGGTTCGTTACTGAAATAGGCATTTCCTCCTTTTCCGATCAAATCGATGGTGAACTGAGCCATCTGCCCCACTTTTTCTTCCAGCGTCATTTGTGACAGGATACTGTCGATCTTTTTTTCCACGCCGGTATCCAGGGTCATCCCGGTTTTTCCGGTACCGCCGTTACAGGCAGTTAGTAACAGAATAAAAAAGGAAAAAAAGAAAATTTTGTTCGTGTTCATTTTATGTTTTTTTAAGCATTCAGCAATCCGCTAAGCTCTTGTTTTTATGTTTTGTCTCTTGGTTCTACTTCTTTTGATACACCCGTACGTAATCGATCTCGTAGGTAGCAGGCAGCTTCGACTCATCTACACCCTGTGCGCCACCCCAATTGCCGCCCCATGCCAGGTTCAGCTTCAGGTAGAAGGGCACATTGAAAGGCCAGGTCTCCTTGTTTCCGGCACCATCGTTGTTGAACCGGAAATACTCCACGCCATCCACGAATCCTTTGATATAGTCTGCGGTCCATTCCACTGCGTAAATATGGAACGCTGTTTCAGCGGTTTTAACCTCTTTCCTGGCGGTTTTTTGGGTTCCGATTGTATGGTTGTAGGCTTTTGTATGCACAGAAGCGTGTATCCACC
>ENA-UOOI01003236-UOOI01003236.1-fermentation-metagenome-genome-assembly--contig:-NODE-3236-length-12587-cov-10.607724_pt1 | contig 12587 bp, 25 predicted proteins | sample MGYA00245779_ERZ724027 | MGnify/ENA primary metagenome ERZ724027 (study PRJEB28704, sample SAMN03018318) | fermentation metagenome | biome: anthropogenic terrestrial biome; feature: soil... | reverse complement strand
AGGGAAGGCGGAAGAACAGTCGGTTCCGGCGTCGTAACTAAAATAGTCGAGTAATATATGATTTTTTGAGTTATTTATCTGAGAGGGAAAGAGTATGTAAATAGGTACCTTTCCCTTCTTCATGAATTCATAATTTTTATACTTGTCATAGATAAATATTTATTGTATAATTAAGAGGTTGTGATGTTATAACAGCGATGAAGCAAGAGGTTGCCGGGCTTCCGGGTAATTCTTGATTGAGTATGCCTTGGTCGTGAACCAGGCGACGGTGCTTTTGTAAAAGGCTGTTTTGTGTTGATTAAATGAAACGCCTGGTACAGTTTACAGAATGCATCCGCTGTTGTACGTAAGAAGTATAGCGTGCATGAAAAGGAGGGAAATATCAATGGCAAAACAAAAAATAAGGATAAGGCTAAAAGCTTTTGATCACACCATATTGGATCAATCATCTGAAAGGATAGTAAAAACTGCTAAATCTACAGGGGCAAATGTGGCGGGACCAGTACCACTGCCGACTGAAAAAGATGTAGTTACAATTTTGAGAGCTCCACATAAATATAAGGATTCAAGAGAGCAATTTGAGATAAGGACTCATAAGAGGCTTATAGACATAATAAGTCCGTCACCTAAGACTGTTGATGCATTGATGAGGTTGGACTTACCAGCAGGTGTAGACATAGAAATAAAATTGTAAGTTAGTATTTTAATTACTGGCTATTATGACCGCTTATGCGATCCGCTAATATGTTTGGGAGGTGTATGTAAATGAAAAAAGCTATATTGGGTAGGAAACTTGGTATGACCCAGATATTTGATGATAAAGGTAAAGTAATTCCTGTTACAGTTATTGAAGCAGGACCCTGTGTAGTTATACAGAAAAAAACAGTAGAAAAAGATGGTTATGATTCTATACAAGTTGGTTTTGATGATATAAGAGAGAAGCTTGTTAATAAGCCATTAAAAGGACATTTCGCTAAATCAGGTGTTCCTTTAAAGAGATTTATAAAAGAATTTAGAATCGATGATGCAAATAAATATGAAGCAGGACAGGAAATAAAGGTAGATGTGTTTGTTGAAGGCGATAAAGTTGACGTGTCGGGTGTTTCAAAAGGTAAGGGATTTCAAGGCACTATAAGAAGATGGAATGCTCAAAGAGGTCCAATGTCTCATGGATCAAAATTTCATAGAGCTGTTGGTTCAATGGGAGCTTCTTCTGATCCGTCCAGAACCTTTAAAAATATGAAAGCACCAGGTCATATGGGAAACAAAAATGTTACAGTGTTGAATCTGGAAGTTGCAAAAATTATCCCCGAGAAAAATATTATCCTAATAAAAGGTGGAGTACCGGGGCCTAATAAAAGTTTTGTAACGATAAAAAATACTGTTAAGGACTAATTTTGGTAGAAAGGAGGATGCAGAATGCCTAATGTAGGATTATTTAATAAAGAAGGACAAAAAATTGGAGAACTTGAATTATCAGATAAAGTGTTTGGAGCTAAAGTAAATCAGTATGCTCTTCATCAGGTGATAGTAGCACAGCTTGCAAACAAAAGGCAGGGAACACAATCAGCAAGGACTAGATCTGAAGTTTCCGGCGGTGGAGCTAAACCTTGGAGACAGAAAGGAACTGGTAGAGCAAGACAGGGATCTATCAGAGCGCCCCAGTGGATTCACGGAGGTATGGTTTTTGCAGTAAAGCCGAGAAACTATAGAATTTCAGTCCCTAAATCAGTTAAAAGATTGGCTATGAAATCAGCTTTGTCCAGCAAAGTTGAAGAGAATGAAATGGTAGTTCTGGATAATTTGGAAGTAGATGTTCCGAAAACAAAGAAAATATTGAAATTGTTAGAAGCTTTTAATGCAAAAAAAACACTGATTGTGACGGCTGAGTCAAATCAAAATGTATATAAATCTGCTAGAAACATACAGGGAGTATCGACTATTCCGGTAAATAACTTGAATGTGTACGATCTGTTGAAGTTTGAAAAACTTATAATAACTAAGGATGCTGTATCAAAGATTGAGGAGGTGTATGCATAGTGAAATATACTAATTATGATATTATAAAAAGACCTGTTATTACAGAAAAAAGTATGAGTTGTATGAATGATAAGAAGTACACCTTTGTAGTTGATATGCGTGCCAATAAATCCATGATAAAAAGGGCTGTTGAAGATATATTTGATGTAGCTGTTGAAACTGTAAATACGGCAAAATATGTGGGAAAAAAGAAGAGGGTTGGTGTTCATATGGGAAAACGACCTGATTATAAAAAAGCCATTGTCAAACTTACAAAAGATAGTAAAACTATAGAATTTTTTGAAGGAATGCAGCAATAAATGAAGCGGTTATTGGAAAAATCCAGATAAGCGAAGAAAAGGAGGGAATACCGTTATGGCAATTAAAGGATTCAAGCCTACCACGCCTTCAAGAAGGCATATGACAGTAAATTCATTTGAAGAGATAACTACAAATGTACCAGAAAAGTCACTTCTTGTAGCTTTGAAAAGAAGTGGTGGGAGAAATGCTCACGGTAAAATAACAGTTCGTCATATAGGCGGCGGTGCAAAACAAAAATATAGAATAGTAGATTTCAAGAGAAATAAAGATGGAATACCAGCAAAGGTGACTACAATAGAATATGATCCTAACAGGTCAGCATTTATAGCGTTGGTAGTTTATGTGGATGGGGAAAAGAGATACATATTAGCTCCATCGGGTTTAAAAGTTGGAGATATAATAGTATCAGGACCAGAGGCAGATATAAAGGCTGGGAATTGCCTTCCACTTTCAAATATACCTGTTGGTACGATAATTCATAATATAGAATTACAAGCAGGAAAGGGAGCACAGCTTGTAAGATCTGCAGGAGCTTCTGCACAACTTATGGCTAAAGAGGGGAAATATGCTACATTGAGACTCCCGAGTGGTGAAATGAGGCAGATAAGGATAGAGTGTAGGGCAACTGTTGGAACAGTTTCAAATCTAACTCATGAAATAGTCAATGTAGGTAAGGCAGGTAGAAAAAGACATATGGGCGTAAGACCGACAGTTAGAGGTTCAGTAATGAATCCTAATGATCACCCTCATGGCGGTGGTGAAGGAAAGGCACCAGTAGGACATCCGGGACCACTTACTCCGTGGGGTAAACCTGCTCTTGGATTTAAGACTAGGAAGCACAATAAGTATTCTGACAAATTGATGGTTAAGAGAAGAAATAGTAAATAGGATGTTAGATGTATTTTATGAAGGGAGGCTGAAAAGTGAGTAGATCAGTTAAAAAAGGACCTTATGTAGAAGAATCACTTTTAAAAAAAATAAATGAATTGAACAAAAAAGGTGAAAAGAAAGTTATAAAGACTTGGTCAAGAAGTTCAACGATATTTCCTCAGATGATAGGTCATACCATAGCAGTTCATGACGGGAGAAAACATGTTCCGGTATATATATCAGAAGATATGGTTGGACATAAATTAGGAGAATTTGCATTGACGAGGACTTATAGAGGACACAATACTGATAAAGCAGCCGATAAAACTGAAAAAACAACTCATGTTGCTCAATAGTACCGGAAGAAGGGAGGTAATGTATAAATGGAAGCTAAAGCTATAGCTAGATATGTAAGAATGTCCTCAATGAAAATTGGAATTGTACTTGATTTAATCAGAGGTAAAGATGTAAATGAAGCCTTTGCTATATTGAAATTCACTCCAAAGGACGGAGCTGCAGTAGTTAATAAGCTTTTGAAATCGGCAGTTGCAAATGCCGAAAACAATTTGGATTTGGATAAAGACAATTTATACATTTCAAAAGCATATGCTTGTGAAGGCCCGACATTAAAAAGATTTCAAGCACATGCTCAGGGAAGAGCATTTAGAATAAATAAAAGAAGCAGTCACATAACTTTAATAGTTAAGGAAAGAGAGTAAGAAGGAGGGAAATAGATTGGGACAGAAAGTACATCCACATGGCTTAAGAGTTGGTGTAATTAAAGACTGGGATGCTAAATGGTATGCAGATAAGAAGAATTTTGCAGACAATCTAGTTGAGGATAATAAGATTAGAACTTATATAAAAAAAAGAGCTGCTGCAGCCGGAGTTTCAAAAATTCAGATTGAAAGAGCAGCCAAGAGAATTAAATTAAATATATTTACAGCCAAACCTGGAATGATAATAGGAAAAGGCGGCCAGGGAATTGATGCTTTAAAGACTGAGCTTCAGAAAATAGTGACAGGTAAAACTATACTTATAAATATAGTTGAAGTGAAATCTGCAGAAGCTGATGCACAACTTATGGCAGAAAATGTAGCACTTCAGCTTGAGAAGAGGATATCTTTCAGAAGGGCTATGAAGCAGACTATACAGAGAGCGATGAAATCTGGCATCAAAGGAGTTAAAATTACATGTTCCGGTAGACTTGGCGGAGCTGAAATTGCAAGGGCCGAATCCTATCATGAAGGAACAATTCCACTCCAGACATTAAGGGCTGATATAGATTACGGATTTTCGGAAGCAAAAACCACATATGGAAAAATTGGTGTGAAAGTATGGGTATATAAAGGAGAGATACTTCCAACTAAAAAGCCAGTTGAGGACAAAAAAAAAGCTAATGCATAGGAAGGAGGAATAGGATATGTTAATGCCTAAGAGAGTTAAACATCGTAAAGTACAGCGTGGTAGAATGAAAGGCAAAGCTACAAGAGGCAATTTTATAGCATATGGCGATTATGCCCTGCAGGCTACAGAATGTGCATGGATAACTGCTAGTCAGATAGAGGCAGCCAGAATAGCTATAAATAGATATATAAAAAGGGGAGGAAAACTTTGGATAAAGATTTTCCCGGATAAACCAGTTACCCAGAAACCTGCTGAAACACGTATGGGTTCCGGTAAAGGGGCACCTGAATATTGGGTAGCAGTTGTTAAACCAGGCAGAGTATTGTTTGAACTGTCGGATGTATCTGAAGAAACAGCAAGAGCAGCTATGAGACTTGCATCATATAAATTGCCTATAAAAACTAAGTTCGTCACAAGAAAAGATTTTGAAGAAACGGGTGGTGAAAGCAATGAAGGCTAGAGAATTGCGAGAATTGAGAGAGAGTAGTACTCAAGATTTGCAGGCAAAAGTAATGGATCTTAAATCTGAATTGTTTAATTTGAGATTCCAATTGGCTACAGGTCAGCTGGAGAATCCCATGAGAATAAAGGAAGTTAAAAAATCTATAGCCCAAATTAAAACCATTCTTAGAGAAGAAGAACTAAGGTCGTTAGAACAATAGGCTGAAAGGAGGTTTATTCCGTGGAAAGAGGATATAGAAAGACCAGGATTGGAAGGGTTATTTCCGATAAAATGGATAAAACTATAGTGGTTGCAGTTGAAACAAAGGTTCGTCATCCACTTTATGGCAAAACAGTTAATAGAACTAGCAAATTTAAAGCTCATGATGAGAAAAATGAAGCAAAAAATAATGACAGAGTATTGATAATGGAAACCAGACCTCTATCTAAAGATAAAAGGTGGAGACTTGTAGAGATAGTTGAAAAGGCTAAATAGATAATAGCTGAAAGGAGGGTATTTTCAATGATTCAACAACAATCAGTGTTGAAGGTTGCAGATAATTCCGGTGCAAAGGAAATTATGTGTATAAGGGTCTTAGGAGGCTCCAATAGGAAATGTGGAAATATCGGTGATCAAATAATTGCTAGTGTTAAGAATGCAACACCAGGCGGTGTTGTCAAAAAAGGAGAAATTGTAAGAGCTGTTATTGTAAGAACCGTGAAAGGACTTAGAAGAACAGATGGCTCCTATATAAAATTTGATGAAAATGCTGCAGTTATAATAAAAGAGGATAAGCAGCCCAGGGGAACTCGTATATTCGGACCAGTTGCGAGAGAGCTAAGAGATAAGAATTTTACAAGAATATTATCGTTAGCACCTGAAGTTTTATAAATGAGGAGGTGGCTATAATGGCAAAGGTACATGTTAGAAAAAAGGATACGGTTATGGTGATATCCGGTAAAGACAAAGGCAAAATAGGAGAAGTTTTGTCAGTGATGCCTAAGGTTGGAAAAGTTGTAGTAAAAGGTGTCAATATAGTTTCAAAACATCAAAAACCCAACAAGCAAAACGTAGAAGGCGGTATAATTCAAAAAGAGGCTCCCATATACAGCTCCAAGGTTATGCTGTATTGTAATAAATGCGAAAGCGTGACCAGAATAAGCCATAAGATATTGGATGATGGAACAAAAGTTAGAGTATGTAAAAAGTGCGGAGAAACATTCTAATCTTTGAAAGGAGGGCAAAATATGAGTTCAAGGTTACAGGAAAAGTATAAAAAGGAAGTAGTTCCTGATTTAATGAAAAAATTTAAATATACTAACACAATGCAGACGCCAAGGCTTGAGAAAATAGTTATCAACATGGGTGTAGGAGAAGCTAAGGATAATCCAAGAATTTTAGAGTCGGCAGTGAATGATCTTACTATAATTACAGGACAAAAGCCGATATTGACGAGGGCGAAGAAGTCCATAGCAAATTTTAAGATAAGGCAAAATATGCCTATAGGCTGTAAGGTTACTTTGAGAAAACAATATATGTATGAATTTGCAGATAAATTAATAAATGTTGCACTGCCAAGAGTTAGAGATTTTTCAGGAGTTTCTGATAAATCTTTTGATGGCAGGGGAAATTATTCATTGGGAATTAAAGAACAGTTAATATTTCCCGAGATAGAATATGATAAAATAGATAAAGTCAGAGGCATGGATATAGTTTTTGTTACTACAGCAAATACTGATGAAGAAGCTAGGGAATTGCTTAAATCTCTTGGAATGCCATTTGCTCAAAAATAAGGAGGGAAAGATATGGCACGTAAAGCTTTAATAGAAAAATGGAAGAAAGAGCCAAAGTACTCAACTAGAGCTTATACAAGATGTAGAATATGTGGTAGGCCTCACGCGGTACTTAAAAAATATGGCATATGTCGTATATGCTTTAGAAAATTGGCTTATAAAGGTGAAATCCCTGGGTGTAAAAAAGCAAGCTGGTAAAAAATATGGTTATTGATTGAAAGGAGGCACAATAAATGGTAATGACTGATCCTATAGCAGATTTACTTACACGTATAAGAAATGCAAATATTGTTAGGCATGAAATAGTGGAAGTACCTTCTTCGACTATTAAGAAGGAAATATTGAATATAATGCTTCAAGAAGGATATATAAAGGATATAGAGGAATATACGGATGGTTCCGTTAATATGATAAGATTTTCTATGAAATATGGTAAAAATAAAGAAAGAGTTATAACTGGCCTGAAGAGGATATCCAAACCGGGATTAAGAGTTTATTGTAGAAAAGAAGAAATCCCCAAGGTGTTAAATGGACTTGGAATCGCAGTGATATCCACTTCCAAAGGAGTTGTTACTGATAAGGAAGCAAGAAAGTTAGGAGTAGGTGGAGAAGTACTCTGCTACATATGGTAAGTTTGTCTAAATAAAATATGAATAGTAATAATAATTAATTGTTACTAACCTATGAGTAATACAGGAGGTGTAATGATGTCAAGAATAGGAAGGCTTCCAATAGCTGTTCCAAGTGGTGTCACCGTTACAGTAGCGCCGGATAATGTCGTTACTGTAAAAGGGCCTAAAGGTCAACTTGTTAAAGCTATGAGAAAAGATATAAATATAACTGTAAAAGACAATAATGTAATATGTAATAGAAATGATGATGAAAAAGAAACCAAAGCTTTGCATGGACTTACTAGAGCACTGATAAATAATATGGTTATTGGTGTAACCCAAGGATATGTAAAAACGCTGGAATTAGTAGGTGTTGGATATAGAGCTCAATTAAAAGGTAAAAAATTGGTTCTGCACGTGGGATATTCTCATCCAGTTGAGATAGAATCAATTGAAGGTATAACTTTTGAGACACCTTCTGCTACAAAGATTGTGGTAAAAGGTATTGATAAAGAACTAGTGGGATATGTTGCGGCTAACATAAGATCCTGGAGGAAACCTGAGCCTTATAAAGGAAAAGGAATTAAATATGAGGATGAGATTATAAGACGTAAAGAAGGTAAAACTGGTAAAAAGTAGTAGAAAGGAGTGAATCTTATGTTTAAGAAAGATGACAAAAAAAAGCTGAGATCGAAACGTCATCTTAAAGTTCGTAAAAAGATTTTTGGAACGACTGAAAGACCGAGACTTTCTGTGTATAGAAGTGATAAAAATATATATGCCCAGATAATAGATGATGTAAAGGGAACGACTTTGGTTTCTGCTTCTAGTTTAGACAAAGATTTTCAAGGTAATGGAAGTAACAGGGAAGCTGCAAAAGTTGTTGGAGAATCCATAGCCAAAAAGGCCATGGAAAAAGGCATTAAAAAAGTGGTTTTTGATAGAGGCGGGTATATATACCATGGAAGAGTACAGAATTTGGCTGAAGGAGCAAGAGAGGCCGGATTAGAATTTTAAAAGAGGAGGGAAGTAAATGAGAATTGATCCTAGCACTTTAAATCTTAAAGAAAAAGTTGTATTTATAAATAGAGTTGCTAAAGTTGTTAAAGGCGGTAGAAATTTTAGATTTAGTGCCTTAGTTGTAGTAGGCGATGAAAATGGCCACGTTGGAGTGGGTGCGGGAAAATCCATAGAAATACCTGAAGCAATTAGAAAAGGAATAGAAGATGCAAAGAAGAATTTAATTAATGTTCCAATTTCGGGGACAACAGTGCCGCATGACATAATAGGCCAATTTGGAACAGGAAAAGTATTTATAATGACAGCTCCTCAAGGTACTGGAATTATAGCAGGAGGACCTTCCAGAGCAGTGCTTGAACTTGCAGGATTAAAGGATGTTAGAGCAAAATCAGTTGGTTCTAATAATCCAATGAATATGGTAAATGCTACTATTGATGGTTTGTCAAGACTGAAGACGGCTGAACATATAGCTAGTCTGAGGGGTAAAACTGTCGAAGAGATTTTAGGTTAGGAGGGAATGACCTTGGCTAAACTTAAAATAACTTTAAGAAAAAGTTTGATAGGTAGAAAAAAAGATCACATTGATACTGTCAATGCTCTTGGACTGAGAAAAATAGGGAAAACCGTAGAGCAAGAGGACACTCCTCAAATAAGAGGCATGATCAAAAAAGTTAGCTACCTTTTAGATGTAGAGGAAATGTAATACAGAGGAGGTGTAAGTACAAATGAAACTTCATGAATTGAAACCGGCAGAAGGATCGAGGAAATCACGTAAAAGAATCGGAAGAGGTACTGGATCAGGTTTTGGAAGAAATGCCGGGAAAGGTGAAAAAGGACAAAAAGCTAGATCCGGTGGTGGAGTAAGGATAGGCTTTGAAGGAGGACAGATGCCGCTCTATAGAAGACTTCCTAAAAGAGGCTTTACTAATATATTTGCAAAAGAATATTTTGAATTGAACGTTGATAGGTTGAATATGTTTGAAGATGGAACAGAAGTTACACCAGAATTACTTTTGAAGAGAAGAGTTATAAAGAGATCAAAAGATGGATTAAAGATACTTGGGAATGGTGATCTTAAGAAGAAACTCACAGTTAAAGCAGCTAAATTTACAAAAACTGCAGCAAAGAAAATAGAAGCGGCTGGAGGAAAAGTAGAGGTGATATAAGGTGTTATCAACCTTACGTAATGCTTGGAAGGTTCCTGAACTTAAAAAGAGATTGATATTTACTATACTTATGGTCATAGTACTTAGATTAGGTAATTTTATTCCTGTTCCAGGTATTGATACCACTAAATTGACTAATTTAACTCAAAATGGATCATTATTTGGGTTCTATGATCTTTTATCAGGAGGTGCGTTTAGCAGGTTTAGTATATTTGCTATGGGAGTTATTCCCTTCATCAATTCCTCTATTATATTTCAATTACTTGCAGTTGCAATTCCAAGTTTGGAACAAATGTCTAAAGAGGGAGAAGAAGGAAGAAAAAAAATACAGGAATATACTAGATATGCATCAATACCTCTTGGAGTAATTCAAGGTTTTAGTATATATGCTATAATAAGTAGAGCTGGAGCCCTGGTGGATCCATCTAATAAAATGAGTATATTTATGATAATATTTACTGTAACTGTAGCATCAACTTTTCTTATGTGGCTTGGTGATAAAATTACGGAGCATGGTGTTGGAAATGGGATTTCTCTTATAATATTTGTAAATATTGTTTCCAGATTTCCATCTGCCTTATATAGCATATTCAAACTCCAGCAGGTTGGAACAATCAATTTTGTGGAATTAGTTGGATTTGGAGTAGTAATAATTGTACTGTTTACGGCAGTTGTGCTTATGAGTTTGGCAGAAAGAAGAATTCCAATACAATATGCAGGTAAGACAAATGGGGGTAGAATGTATAAAGGACAGTCAACGCATATTCCTATTAATGTGAATGGGGCGGCTGTTATCGGAATAATATTTGCCATATCGGTAATGCAGTTTCCGGCTACCATAGGTCAATTTTGGCCTGATTCTGCTTTTAATAGATTTGTAACGGCAAGCTCATTTAGCCCATTTAAAGATAGTAATTGGCAATATTCAGCATTATATTTCTTATTGACAATTTTTTTCACTTGGTTTTATACTGAAGTTACCCTTAAACCGGAAGAGATGGCTGAGAATATGAATAAATCCTCTGGGTTTATACCGGGAATAAGACCAGGAGAGCCGACGACTATATTTATAGAAAGAGTTTTAGCTAGAGTATCATTTTTAGGAGGAGCTTTCGCTGGCATAGTTGCTATATCACCTATAATAGCAGAGACTTACACTAATTTTAAAGGTATATATTTTGGTGGAACAGGATTGCTTATAATAGTAAATGTTGCTATTGAAACTATAAGGCAAATAGAATCACAGGTGTTAGTGCGTCATTATCACGGATTTTTGAATTGATAAGTTATTTTGGAGATGATGATTTGAAAATAATTTTATTAGGACCTCCAGGGGCGGGAAAAGGAACTCAAGCTAAATTTATCAGTAGGGAATATTCCATACCTCACATTTCTACTGGCGATATATTTAGAAAGAATATTTCAGAGAAAACTTCTCTTGGAGTTAAAGCTAAAAAGTATTTGGATGCAGGAAAATTGGTACCTGATGAGATCACCATAGGTATAATGAAAAATCGATTGGACATGGATGACTGTAAAAATGGATTTTTACTGGATGGGTTTCCAAGAACAGTAAACCAAGCTAGAGCTTTGGATTCATACTTAAATGGTGTGGGACAGAAAATAGATGTGGTTCTTCTTATTGATGTTCCCGAGAAGTTGATTTTTGATAGAATAACAGGAAGAAGAGTTTGTCCATCTTGTGGTGCAAGTTATCATATAAAATTTAATCCACCAAAGATAGAGGGAAAATGTGATGTATGCCATAGTGACATTGTACAGAGGAAAGACGATACTGAGTCCACGGTTAAGAGCAGATTAGAGGTATATGGCAGACAGACAGAGCCTTTAGTTGGTTATTATGAAGCCCAGGGTGTTCTTTCCAAAGTTGATGGCAGTGGAGAAATAGATCAGGTTTTCCAAAATGTAAGAAATGTATTAAAAAAGTATAATTGAGCTTTTATGATATACTAAGAGTGATATTTGATGATATTTTGGCAGTCAGCAATAACAAGGAGGTTTGATTACCTTATGTCAAAAGATGACGTTATTGAAATGCAGGGTACTGTTTTGGAAGCTTTACCCAATGCAATGTTTGAAGTGAAACTGGAAAGCGGACATAAAATATTGGCACATATATCGGGTAAATTGAGAATGAATTTTATAAGAATACTTCCGGGTGACAAAGTTACAGTGGAACTTTCTCCCTATGATTTGACGAGAGGGAGAATAACTTGGAGAGCAAAATAATTAGGGAGGAGTGTTTATAATGAAAGTAAGACCATCAGTAAAACGTATGTGCGAAAAGTGCAAGATCATAAAGCGAAAGGGTAGAGTGATGGTTATATGTGAAAACCCTAAGCATAAACAAAAGCAGGGATAGATTAATTAAAAAAGGATATCGATAAAAGCGTGTGCTGATTGATGTTTATTATATACTTAGGAGGTGTAAATTTTAATGGCAAGAATAGCAGGTATTGACCTACCAAAAGAGAAAAGAGTGGAAATAGGTCTTACTTATATATATGGTATAGGATTATCAACTTCTCAAAAAATTCTGAAGGAAACCAATGTAAATCCCGATACTCGGGTTAAAGACTTGACAGAAGGAGAAATTAATTCCTTGAGAAATTCTATAAAAAATTTGAGAATTGAGGGAGATTTGAGAAGAGAAGTTGCCCTTAATATAAAGAGGCTGATAGAAATAGGATCATATAGAGGAATAAGGCATAGAAAAGGTCTGCCGGTAAGAGGACAGAAAACTAAAACGAATGCCAGAACTAGAAAGGGACCTAAAAAAATAGTAGGAGCTAGAAAGAGATTAGTAAAATAATAAGGAGGTAAGAAAATATGGCAGCTGGAAAAGTTAAAAAGACAACTAAGAGAAAAAAAGAGAAAAAAAATGTTGAACATGGCTGTGCACATATAAGATCAACAT
>ENA-UOOI01003235-UOOI01003235.1-fermentation-metagenome-genome-assembly--contig:-NODE-3235-length-12593-cov-143.305790_pt1 | contig 12593 bp, 11 predicted proteins | sample MGYA00245779_ERZ724027 | MGnify/ENA primary metagenome ERZ724027 (study PRJEB28704, sample SAMN03018318) | fermentation metagenome | biome: anthropogenic terrestrial biome; feature: soil... | reverse complement strand
AATACGGAGCCAAAGTACCGACGAATGCAAATACTCCTTATCGGATATCATTTTTATCTATTTTATGGTTTCCTGTGCGGTGAGTTCAATTAAGTGGCTGCTTTGTACAATATCGGTTGCGACGGTGGTATAGTTCTTAACACGATTGTTAACGGCTATGATCCCCATTCTCCAGAGGGTTGGAATAGCCGGTGCCTCCTCGAAGAAAGTTTTCTGCCAGTCATGATATCTTTGAATCAGAAATTCGTTATCCCATGCCTTGTCGGAAGAAATGTCATTGGTAATCGCATCAAAGGTAGCACTGGTATAGCGGGTGTAGTTTGCAGGAGAGAAATGGCCCCATAGGGATGCCGGGTTAGGATCGTATCCGGTTTGCCAGGCGGCATCATACATATCGATGTCCGGATCGTCAAATTCTACGGCATCATAGAACGCATTGAATTCCGTAAGACGGCCATTATAAAGCTCGACTTTTAATCCGACATCAGCCCAGCATTGAATCTTAAACTGTGCAATGGTTTCTGCATTTTCACCATCCATCGTTGCCCAGGTTATGGTAAATGGTTTCCCGCTTGGATCTTCGCGGAAGCCATCCCCGTCCACATCCATATAACCCGCCTCATCTAAGAGCTTTTTTGCCAGCTCCGGCTGATAGGAATAGCCTTCCAGCTCTTTATGCTGATAGGAACTGTGTCTTGGGGTAATTACCGTGGTCGCCAGGAAGCGAAGGCCGTTATAGATGCTTTTCGCAAGCGTCGCATTATCTACGGCATAGCCGATTGCTTTACGAAGATTGAAATTTGCCATTTTGGAATTCGGATTATAGATATTTTCTGATTTATCCTGATCCCATTTGCCAAGCTTAAAGCCCGTATAGTTGAATACGGTTTCTACATATCCGATGTATTGATAGTTCGTCGGATTCATATAATCCGGGTATTGCTGTGTACTGAATCCGGCTACGTCAAATTTCCCTTCCTGCATGGCAGCGGGAACCAGCTCCGGATTGACTACGGTAACAACGACACCGTCCAATTTTGGTTTGCCCATCCAGTAATCATCAAAGCGTTCAAGCTCAACCGATTCCCCGGGAACGATGTTTTTCAACTTAAAAGGTCCGTAACCGATCGGGGAGGTACGGGTCTTTTCATGAGCAGCCATTTCCTTTACCGGAATATCGCCATAGTAGTGCCTTGGAATCGGATTGGACCAGAAGCCGCCGACAAGAATGGAGGGATAAAAATCCTTAAAATGAATCGTTAAGGTCATCTTGTCTTCGGACAGATCCAGTCCGGATATCTTATCTGCTTTTCCAGCATGGTATTCTTCAACGCCTACCACATTAGCCTCCGATTCTCCATAACGTATTCCCTGGTAATCCTTGTGGCAGATAACTTCGTATGCGAAAACCAGATCATCTAAGGTAACGGGTTTCCCGTCGTGCCACTTAACACCTTCACGCATATGTAGAGTTATCGTCTTATTTGCCACATCATATTCGTAGGTTGCCGCCCCATCCTGATCCGCAACAAAGTTCTCATCGTAGCTTATGATCGGTTCGGTAAACCAGCTGATAATCTGGTTGTCATAATTATCCTCATAGAAGCAGGGATTCAGCACTCCGGCAAATGCAGAGCTTGCTACCAGCGCAACCTGCAGCGTTCCGCCCACGATGCCCGAGTTATCATTTACTACTTCCTCCGGGAAAAGCAAAGCCTGTGCTGCAGCTTCGTCAATCGGAGCCGGGGTGGCTTCTGCAGAATCTTCCTGCACCTCCTTGTTCCCCTCTTCTTTCGTATCCTTTTTGGTATCTTCTCCTTCCGTAGTCTTACTCTCAGAAGCCGGCGGGGTATCGTCCTTTTTCTTGCTTCCGGAGCATCCGTATAAAGCGGAGACAATCAGTACAACCAACGTTAATACGGCAATTACTTTTTTCATAAAATCACTCCTTTCCATGTTTTTATACAACCCTTTGTTTGGCATCCGCTGCCCGCTTGACAGCCTGCCCAACAAAATTTATGCACAGCATCATTACAACGATGAGTAAGGATGCTGGTAACCATTGCCAATACCTCCGCTGCATGTTTTCCGGAATTCTTGCGTAGCTGATCAGTGTTCCAAGACTTGGGGTACTGAAGGGTAATCCAAAGCCCAGGAAGGTCAAACCGGTTTCCAATCCCATATTAGCGGCCAGATTCAAGGTGAGATTAACAATAATAAGAGAAGCAATGTTCGGAAGTACCTCCCGCAGCATAATGACAATATTTCTCGTACCTAACGTTTTCGAAGCCTGAACATAATCCAGGCTGCTCTGCTGCAGGGTCTTTGCGCGAATCAGCCGTGCCTTGCCATTCCATCCAAAGATCGTCATAACCACGATAAAGGTAAATACATTATATTTTGGTATCAGGGATACGATTACAATAATGAACATTAAGGTAGGTAGCATTGCCAGAAAATCCAGGATACGCATAATGACATTATCTACTCTGCCGCCGTAAAATCCCGATACTAATCCGACAAGGATACCAATGATACCGCATAGAATCGTTACGCCAAAAGCAATCAGGATGGAATTTCTCGCCCCCAGGAACAGCTGCGTCAGCATATCACGACCGGAGCCATCCGTGCCGAGGGGGAATTCTTCGGAAGGCGGTTTATTCATAAGCGCCAGATTGACCTTTCCCGAACTGCCGGTATCCGCATAGGTAGATCCGATAAATACCGTAAACATAATGGCTAAGAACAGAAGAAAGGATACCAGTGCAAATTTATCATGAAGGATCTCTCTCCAAACCAGCCTGGCAAAGGAAGGGGGCTGGTTATAGCCTTTCTGTGAAGACCTGGTGTTATCCAGATCAATTTCTTTTTTCTCTTCCACCTTATTCCCTCCTTTCCTATTTGATACGTATCCGGGGATCCACCAGAGACATGATGATATCGGACAGCAGAGTCCCCAGTACCGTAAGTACGGCAAATAATATGATTAAGGCATTGACGACGGCATAATCTCTTCGCTGAATGGATTCCAAAAATAATTTTCCCATTCCCGGATAGGAGAACACATTTTCTATAAAAATGGAACCGCTGAGCAGGAAAGCAATGTCATATCCCATCGAAGAAGCAACGGGTAAAAGGGCATTTCGAAAGATGTGCCGGGAATAGACCTTTTTCTCCGGGACCCCTTTGGAGCGGGCGGTTACAACAAAATCCGAATTTTTATAATCAATGATTTCACTTCTTAAATATTGTATAATACCTACTGTATAAAGAAGAGCACCGGTAAGAGCAGGGAGAATCATATGATAGATCCGGTCCAGATAGTAAGGCAGGGTGCCGGCGATATATTTGACACCCACACTTCCTCCCATCGGAAACCATTTTAATTTAAAGGCAAATATAAAAATATTAATCAAGCCAAAGACAATGGAAGGCATGGCCAGGGCAATAAAGGTATAGAATACGATGATCTTATCCGGCAACTTCTCATTGTAACGGCCGGAAAGGATGCCAAGCACAATTCCAAGGAGGTACATTAGGATGGTAGTTACAAGGGACAGCCAGAAGGTATTGATCGCCCGTTCGCCGATGAGTGTGGTGACCGGGATCTTATAAGCCGTACTTTCCCCTAAGTCACCCCGAAGAGCGTTCCCCAGCCAGCGGCCGTATTTGACATACCAGGGATCATAGTAGCCCCATTGCCGGCGAAGCTCTTCTAACCGAACCGGCGAGACGTTGGGATCAATTTTTCCGGTGAGGGCGTCTCCCGGCATAAAATTCGCCAATATAAAAACCAGTAAACTAATCAGAAAGACCTGCGGTATCAGGATGAGTATTCTTCGAACAATTGTTTTCCACATACGCATTACCTACTTTCTATGGTAAAGCGACATAATGATTGCCGCTTAATTTTTTCAGATCATATACTTGGTTATCTGGGGTATAGTACCGTTGGAAATTCTGCGCATATTCCATGGAAACCTGATTACGAAGGTTCTGGGATTCCTTTCGTTTGCCGGGATCCATATCCGGAATTGCAGCCATAAGACGCTTGGTATAGATATGTATGGGATTGTTAAATATTTCCGTATTGCTGCCCTCTTCGACAAAGCGCCCCTTATGCATAATCGAAATCTTGGAACACATATGCTGAACCACGCCTAAATCATGAGAAATAAACAGGTAGGCCAGCTTGAATTGCTGCTGGATATCCTTCATATAATTTAAGATCTGAGCCTGTACTGAGAGATCCAAAGCAGACACCGGCTCATCTGCGATGATCAGTCTGGGCTTTAAGGCAATCGCCCGGGCAATCCCGATTCGCTGCCTCTGGCCGCCGGAGAATTCATGGGGATATTGGATCGCTGTCTCCGGTGACAGGCCGACAATATCTAAGAGCTCATCGACCCTTTTTCGTTCCTCATAGTTGGACAGTTTCTCAAAATTACGAAGCGGCTCTGCGATAATGTCCAACACTCTTTTCTTTGGATTAAGAGAGGAGTAAACATCCTGGAAGATCATCTGGACGCCCCTCCGATAGGGAGAATGATTCTTACCGACATACCGGGTAATGTCCTCTCCGGCAAACAGAATCTGTCCGCTTGCTATTTTCTCCAGACCGATAATCGCTTTACCTGTGGTACTTTTCCCGGAGCCGGATTCGCCTACAAGACCCAGGGCTTCCCCTTCTTCAATCGTAAAAGAGATCCCGTCAACAGCCTTGACATAGCCTTGGGTACGGCCTAAGATACCTCCCCGTATGGGGAAATATACCTTTAAATCGTTAACTTCCAGTAATGACACGGCTTTTTCTCCTTTCTTCGTTAAAATGAAAATGCCGGAAGCAGGTGCATAGAACAAAATGCCCGGGATATACCTCGTGGTAGACCGGATTTTCCTCATGGTAGTAAGGCTCGATCCAAGGAATCCTGGGGGAAAACCGGCAGCCGTCCCTTTTTTGCAAGAGCAGGGAGGGAACCATGCCCTGAATGACATGAAGGCGGTCGGACTCCGTATCACCGGAGGATTTACTGGGCATGGAGGCCATCAAAGACCTGGTATAAGGATGAAGCGGATTCGAGAATAGTTCATAGACATCGGCTGTTTCCACAATCTGTCCGGCATACATCACAGCGACTTTATCCGCCATTTCCGCAACGACACCTAAGTCGTGGGTGATTAAGATAATTCCGGATCCCATTTCCTTTTGCAGTTTTTTAAGCAAATCCAGAATCTGCGCCTGAATGGTTACATCCAGGGCAGTCGTTGGTTCATCTGCAATCACCAGGGAGGGCTTGCACGCCAGGGCGATTGCAATCATTGCCCTCTGACGCATGCCTCCGGAGAGCTCATGAGGAAACTGGTCATAGGTTAGAGTAGGGGCTTCAATTCCTACGTCATCCAAAAGCTCCAGGGCCCTTTTTTGCTTTTCCTTACTGCTTAAATTCGTATGGTAAGTAAGGCTTTCCTCGATCTGGGCACCGATTTTCATTAAGGGATTGAGTGCGGTAAGCGGGTCCTGAAAGATCATTCCGATATCTCTGCCGCGAATTCGGTTCAATTCATTAACACTTAGCGAAAGCAAATCCTGGTTTTTAAAAGAAATCTTACCCTCGATTTTCGTGAATACCGGATTATGCAGGCGCATAATAGAAAGAGCCAGTGCGCTTTTCCCGCATCCTGACTCACCGACAATGGCAAATACTTCATTCTCTTTTACAGACATAGAAACCCCGTCGACGGCCGCATAATACTGACCGTTGATACGAAAGGATGTTACAAGATTTTGGATGGTTAACAGCTCTTTCTCTATCATCATAATTAACCTCATTTCTGCGCTGTTTTTGCCCGCTCGTTTACGAGACAATATGCATATACAAGTTTGTGACTCTTATCATATCTTTCCCTGACTACCTGCAAATTTTGGGCTGCAGGCCTTTTGCGTGCGCCCGGTGGGCGCATGCTCTCTGGAATCCCAGCAATAGCTCGTTCCTATTTTTATAACTAATTATATTAGTAAAATCTGATTTCATTCGTAACATATGGAATTTTGCACCAAAACTTTTATACTTTATCAATTTAATGCGAATAGTCTCGCATTTGTTTTTATTGCTATGGATTTTTGGGACGAAAAACATTATAATATCTAGCGTACAAAAAAATTCAACCTCTTTTAAGTTAGGATGAGGAGAAATCTCAATATAAGAATTTGAGGAAAGAAGATTATAGAGAGAAAGAGTCTAAGATTTTTTTCTCTCAGCAAGTTTGTGTCTGTGCCGCATCTACAAACTTGTATATGCGTATTGTCTCGTAAACGAGCCATCAAAAGCAACGCAGAATGGAGATTAATATGAAAGATGAAAAAGTATTAACGAAGCAGGATTTCTATTATGATTTACCCGAGGAATTAATTGCACAGGATCCCTTAGAGGATCGTTCCGGCTCAAGGCTTTTGGTCCTGGATAAAGAAACCGGTGCTATGGAACATACTATTTTTAAAAAGATAGGACAGTATTTAAGAAAAGGGGATTGTCTGGTAATCAATAATACGAAGGTGATTCCTGCCAGGCTGATCGGTGAGAAAATTCATGAAGAAGAAAGTCCGGAGGGCGATGAGAGCGTTCATGGAGCCAGGATAGAGCTGTTGCTTTTAAAAAGGAGAGAGAATGATATCTGGGAAACCCTTGTTAAGCCGGGAAAGAAAGCAAAGCCCGGGACTAAAATCAGTTTTGGCAATGGGCTTTTGACCGGTGAAATTATAGAGGTAATCGAGGATGGGAATCGTTTGGTTCAGTTTTCTTATCAGGGAATTTTTGAAGAAATTCTGGATCAATTGGGAGAGATGCCGCTTCCTCCTTATATTACCCATGAATTGGCCGACAAAAACCGTTATCAGACAGTCTATGCAAAGTATGAAGGCTCCGCAGCTGCTCCTACGGCAGGTCTGCATTTTACAAAAGAGCTATTGCATGAGATTGAAGAAATGGGGGTTACCATTGTTAGTGTAACCTTGCATGTAGGTCTTGGCACTTTCCGTCCGGTTAAGGTGGATAATATCCTGGAGCATCATATGCACTCGGAATTCTACCAGGTCAATGAGGAAGCTGCCGCGCAGATCAATAAAATTAAGAAAATGGGCGGAAGAATTATCTGCGTAGGGACCACCAGCTGCAGAACCATTGAGTCCGCAGCGGATGAAAATGGAGTTATTCATGCCGGAAGCGGAGACACTTCGATTTTTATCTATCCGGGATATCAATTTAAGATTATGGATGCTTTGATAACGAATTTTCACCTGCCGGAATCAACCCTGATGATGCTGGTTTCAGCTCTGGCAGGACGGGACCATATCATGGCAGCCTATGCGGAAGCTGTAAAAGAACGATACCGGTTCTTCAGCTTTGGGGATGCGATGTTCATCCGGTAGGAGAGTACCTGCGGCTCAAATTAAACTTTCAATAAAAAACACTTGATTTCTGTCCGGGAAATATAAAACAACCAGGGTCTTCCCATAGCGGACAAATTTTTGCCATAAGTAATATTGTGTAAATACCGGCTCCTGGCTCTTTGGAATATTTAAGCCGGATATAACAGATTGTACAAATGTTTCGATTTCGGTATTATCAGAATTATTTGAATTAGGGTCATTCGAACTACCATTATAAACTTGAATGTTTTTCGTGTTTTTCTGAAGAGTAATCAGATTTGAAATATCCATTTTGTTTGTTGTAAAAATGGTATATCGATTACCATTTCCCTGAAAATCGTGCTTATCCTGGCTCTGATAAATGGGTTTATAGTCTGAGGGAATATCAATATCCCAATTGATTTCATAGATGTATTTTTGTGTTGGGATACTCCCTCCGAAGTAATATAATAATATGGGAACCAAAATAATTCCCAATAGGATAAGGATAGAAAGTATTTTTTTAGTCCGCATAGGTAAAACACCTCCGGCTAGGTTGCTAAATATTAGTTCGGATTTAACTATATTTTATTATATAACAGATATATCCAAAATGCCATATTGTTTTCCTGCTGCATCCATGCAGTCGGTTGAGTTTAAACGCTTTGATGATTACTGGATGGGGAGAAATACGATAAAACCGCAGTTCCGAACAGGGAATTCCCATTCTTTCGGAACTGCGGCTTCATCTGATTTTGAATGTGATGTTCATCCGGTAAATGATGAGTATAAACGAAACGATCATAATCACATGTACTTATACTATTTCCGATTCATTTTCGCAAGAATGCTTCTTGCTACACTGATCCCATTCGCAGAAGCCTGCTGTAAGCCTCTTGTGATACCGGCACCATCGCCGATTGCCCGTAAGCCTTCCACACTTGTCTCAAAGTCTTCATTTACGACAACCTTGTTGGAGTAGAATTTAACTTCAACACCATACAGTAAGGTCTCGTCGCTGGCAATACCGGGGGTAACCTTATCGAGAGCAAGAATCATTTCCTTAATATCCACCATGATACGGTGCGGGAATACCAGAGACAGATCTCCGGGAACGGCATCCTTCAGGGTCGGTATTAAATTGTTTCTGCAGAGACGTTCCTCTGTGGTTCTTCTTCCTCTCTGAAAGTCACCGAACGTTTGTACCAGGATTTTACCGCCGCATAGCATATTGCTCAGCTGTGCGATATACTTGCCATATTCGATCGGTGTATTAAATGGCTTCGTAAAGTTCTTGGAAACTAGAATAGCAAAATTTGTATTGTTTGTCTTAAATTCTTGTGATTTATAAGCATGTCCGTTTACAACGGCAAGATTATTTTCATAATATTCGGTTGCGACCTCACCGGAAGGGTTGGTACAGAATGTGCGGACTTTATCATCAAAGGTAGGTGTATAGTATACCAGCTTTGCTTCGTACAGGTTCTTATTTAAGAATTCCATGACCTCATCACGAACTTCAACACGAACACCGATATCCACAGTACCGACCTTGGTTTCTATTCCATGGCTCTTGCAGATGTGGCTAAACCAATCGGAACCCTCACGGCCGATTGCGGAAATAACTTCATCGGCGTAATAGGTATCCCCCTTCGTAGTGGTAATTCCTTTTACTTTGTTGTCTTCAATGATAATTTCATCTACCATGGTATTGAAGATAATCTCAATTCCGCTGTCCAGCAGATGTTTCTGGAGGCGGGTATAGATTTTATATCCTTCCTCGGTACCAAGATGACGGATCGGGCATTCGATCAATTTTAAGTTAGCGTTGATAGCGCGTCTTCTTATTTCCTGAATTTCATTTACTTTGTCGACACCATATACATTGGTATCCGCACCAAATTTCAAATAAATATCATCCGATTCTTTAATTAGTTCTACGGCCTTATCATATCCTAAGATATCTGGAAGATTGCCGCCGACATCGGGAGACAAGGATAACTTTCCATCCGAGAAGGCTCCTGCTCCGGCAAAACCGGTTGTGATTGAACAAGGTTTACATCCAATACATTGTTTCGTCTTTCTCTTCGGGCAATTTCTTTTTTCAATGGATCTTCCCTTTTCCACTATTAAAATCTTAAGCTCTTTATTCTGTTTGATTAATTCATAGGCGCAAAAAATACCGGATGGACCGGCTCCTATTATGATTACATCGTATTTCTGCATTGGCGACACTCCTTACATGTGTGTTAATAACATTAATCATAACCTTGCTTATTCTATCATGAATTAATATTCAATGCAAGGTTGATATGAGTGTCAGAAGTCATTTTAAGGTTTTGATGGATACTGTTCACACCCATCATGTATACCATGTTATGATTTCGTCAAATGTATCCGAATCGGAGACGCTTTCGCTTAAGCTTCATTACGTAACGGTACATAAGGCTCCAAAATACGGAGCCAAAGTACCGACGAATGCAAATACTCCTTATCGGATATCATTTGTCGAAATCATAGGAAAGACTTTGTTAGGGGTGTGAACAGTAACTTTTGATATGATATATGCATTCCTATTCATGTTCATTGTTTTTTATGTGACTTATGACACGCCTATCAATTTGTAAAATATCTGTAAATAATTTATTAAATAAAGGTAACGTTGGATTAATATAATCATAAAATACATATGAGGTGACTAAGATGATGAATGAATTACACACCCATAATTATAACGGAGCAACAACGTATAGTAGCGGACATTTTCATAATTATTCCGGCGAAACCAGTGCAAGTCCTGACGTTGCTGGTCACATACACTATATGGAAGGAAGAACTACTTTAAGCATAGGCCATGATCACACTTATAGAACCGCAACCGGTCCGGCTATCTATATTCAGGGCGGGCATTATCATTACTATAACGGTGAAACGAGTATGGCATATATACCCGACTCTCATACACATTTCTATGCCGGATATAATTCAATTTACATGGGTTGAAATGATAAAGGCATGATAAATACGAATATTAGGATTATTATAAAATGTACAGTACTACAGATAGGTGGAATGTATCCACTTTTCAACGTAAAAATTTTTTATGAAGATATATGCCGTTTCGCGGGTACCTATATAGAACAAAGAGTTTGCCTTGGTAAACTCTCGCGTGGAGCGCTTTTTATCGTATAGAATGCACTTTTAGAATGCACTTTCCTATACGATAAAACGGGGACCACTGGCATGATAGGAATAAGAATCTTCACTGAAAAAGAGGATGCATTTCATCTATCGGTATGTTCTGCAAAAGCCTTTTCCGGCATATTTTCTAAATTATCTTTTCGTATCTGACTTTATATGCTAAAATAGCAAAATGTGAAGCCGTATGCAGAAATGAGAGACAAGCTGTTGCATTTTCATAAAAATTGATATAAGGAGGTCCGTTTGAAATTGTTTGCATCAGTCTCACATAGTTTATGCATGCATGGCATTTACAAGCTTCAGAGTGTACAAAAGACGTATTAGGTGGCTGCGAAACTCTCAAGATGAATAAATCACTTTTTGTATACACAATAGCTACAATATAGAAGTTTCGCAATAATCTAAAAGACATATAGAAATGAGGAAAACAATGAATTCGAATTTGATATTTTTTGATATAGACGGAACCATATTAAGCCATCGGACCTTTACCATATCGGATAGTACCAGAGCGGCAATCAAGCAGGCGCAGGCGAAGGGGAATCTGGCGTTTCTCAATACCGGACGTACGCTTGCGGAAATGGGGGATGATATATTGGAGGTGGGATTTGACGGCGGTGTCTACGGCTGCGGAACCTGCATCGTCTATCACGGGGATGTCTTGTATCATGTCACCATTTCCACGGATATGATACCGGCTTTACAGCAGGATCTGCGAAACTGTAAGATTGAGGCAATATTGGAGGGATCCTCTGCAATTTACTATGATAAGGAATATACGAACCCGGTGGCGCGTCAGATAAAATATGACCATATGAACCGGCACGATTTTACGGTAGGTACCTGGGAAACCCCGGATATCAGCTTTGATAAATTCTGTATCTGGCCTTCCTCGAAAGATGGACTGGATGCTTTCCATAATAAATATAAGGAAATGTTTGATTTTATTGACCGCGGCGGGAACTTTTTTGAAGTGGTTCCCAGAGGCTGCTCGAAGGCGACCGGGATCGCATTTCTGAGAAAGCATAAGAACATTTCTTATGAGAATACCTATGCCCTGGGGGACAGCTCCAATGATCTTCCCATGCTGGAGTATGTTAAGCACAGTATCGCCATGGGGAATGCATCCGAGAGAGTTAAGAGTATGGCATCCTTTCTTACAAAAGACGTAGACGACGATGGGGTGGCGTATGCCCTGCGACATTTTCGGCTAATATAAACTGGCAGAAAAAATTGCGCTCCTTCTTATTGGTAAATAGAATTCCACTCGTGTATAGGTGAGAGGTCCTTGTGGATAACCCGGCTGTTTTTGCTGCTGCTTGTGGATGAATGTCATTGCAATTCCTATTTTGGAGGAGAAGCAAGTCGGTAAAGGAAGAAAAAAGACGAAAATGGAGTGCCAAAACAGTAGACTGGGGCGCTGGTTACTGTTCACATCCTAATAAAGTCTATCATATGATTTCGTCAAATGTATCCGAATACGGAGACGCTTTCGCTTAGTTGCATTACGTAGCGGTACATAAGGCTCCAAAATACGGAGCCAAAGTACCGACGAATGCAAATACTCCTTATTGGATATCATTTGTCGAAATCATAACATGGTATACATGGTGGGTGTGAACAGTAACGAGGATTGAAAAAGCAGATGAGGAAACGAAAGATTGCCCTTGACAATTTTAAAATAGTTGATTAAGATAGGATAAAAGAATGAAAAAGAGAATTAGTTAACAACATGGAAGGTGAATTAGTAGCATATATTTTCCCGCCAGAGAGAATGGGCCGCCGGCTGTAAGCCCGTTTCGGGTTCCGATATAGAGCGAAGTTCGGCACCGGAGTTGCCTTTAAGATATCATCATGGATTGGTCCGGGTGGTAAAAGAAAGGCCGGTTCAGTTCCGTTATAACTATTGAGGAGCCATAGCTATGGCTTGAATTTGGGTGGTACCACGATGCTTTCGTCCCTTGGGAGACGAAGGCTTTTTTTTCGT